>Ga0247727_10005085_pt1 | contig 27116 bp, 25 predicted proteins | sample WisWelCaveWW1625_FD_202498 | JGI IMG/M metagenome (GOLD analysis project Ga0247727, IMG submission 202498) | Biofilm microbial communities from Wishing Well Cave, Virginia, United States - WW16-25 | ecosystem: Environmental > Aquatic > Deep subsurface > Groundwater > Cave microbial mat | place...
CCCCGCGTCCGCGGGGGGGGGGGGGGGGGGGGGGGGGGGGGGGGGGGGGGGGGGGGGGGGGCCGGAATCTGGTTATTTCCTTAGGCTCGACAGCGTGGCGCCGGCGGCGTAGCAACAGACCAGCAGCACTGCCTGGAGCAGGATCGGCCGCAACCGGACGTCGGCGACGCCGATGCGTAGAACCGTCGCATTGACGGCCTCGGCGGAAATCCATGCCGCGGCCGCACCGGCGAGCGTCACCGCCCACACCTCGGGGCCGGGGAGATCGTTGACAAACCACCAGGAGCGGATCGCCGTGCCGGTGAGGTGGATCGCAAAGGCCAGCAGCGCGAGCGCCGCGGTCCGGCGTAACGCGGGCCACGCTTCGGTCAGCAGCCACCGCGCCGCGAAGGCGATCGCAGCGACCGGGAGCACCACGGTCAACTGGCCGGCCTCGACGCCGAGATTGAAGCCGAGCAGGCCAGTGACGCGGGCCTCGCGCGGCAGGCCGATCTCCCCCAGCACGCCGGCGAAGCCGAAGCCGTGCAACAGGCCGAAGAAGAACGCGGGCAGCCACGCGCGCGCCTGCGCCGGGCCGACGCGCAGGTGCGCAAGAAGCACGAGCAACACGCTCCACGCGATCAACGGTTCGACCACCCACGCGGGCAACGAGAAGACCCCAGTGGCGGCGAGCGCGAGCGTCAGGGAGTGGGCGACGGTGAAGGCTGTCACCGCGCCGACGAGGCTGCGCAACCCCGCGACGCCGAACAGCAGCGCCATCACGAATGCGAGGTGATCCCAGCCGGCGAGCACGTGATCGAAGCCGAGCCGCGCATACTGGAGCAGCGCCGTCGCGCGGCTCGGCAGCGCGACCGACCAGTCGCGCACGGCGTAACCGAGCATGGACTCGGCGGGCGTGTCCCAGATGCCCTCGACGGCGATCAGCAGCCGGTGCTCCGGGTTGCCGTCCTCGATGAACAGGTCGCTGTGGATCGCGAAGTCGGTCAAGTCGGCGGCGCGCGGCAACACGGACGTGACGATCAGATATTCGAACCATGCGCCGCCGCCGGGCAGCGGGTCCGCGAGCCCGTCGAAGCCGCCGATCTCCCAAGCGGGGGTGATCTGCGCGTCGTCGAGAGTGAACCAGGTGGTCTCCTGCAGATATGCCGCGACCTCCGGCCACGCAGCCTGGAGTTCGCCGGTGGCCGTGTGTCCGTCGTTGTCGGCGTCCAGCCACCAGCGCGGCACCTCGCGCAGCGAGGCCTCCTGGATGCGCAACTCAAGGAGGATCTGTTCCGGCGCGACGCGCGCCACCAGCCGCGAGAGTGGCGCAGGGTGCGCCGGATCGCCGCCGTTCGCCAGCGCGCCGAAGACCAGCAGCGCCGAGAATCCCGCGCTCATCGGCGGTTCAGAGGATCGGCTTCGGGAACAAGTGATAGGTCCGTTCGAACACCGGCACCAGGTTCGGGTCGAACTGCGTGCCCACGCCCTCGCGAATCACGCGCAGCGCGGTCTCGGGCGATTGAGCCTTCCGGTAGGAGCGGTTCGAGCAGATGGCGTCATAGGTGTCGGCGATCATGATCATCCGCGAGCCGAGCGGAATGTCAAGTCCACCGATGCCGTCGGGATAACCCTTGCCGTCCCAGCGCTCGTGCTCATGGCGCACGATGCGCTGCACCTCGGGCACATACTTGACAAGCGGGCTCACGATGTGCGCGCCGTCGGTGGTGTGCTTCTTGATGATCTCCCACTCATCGGCGTTGAGCGCGCCCTCCTTGTGCAGCACCGTCAGCGGCACGCCGATTTTGCCGATGTCGTGCAGCAGCGCCCCGACGCGCAGTTCGCGCATCCGCGGCCGGTCCATGCCCATCTCGCGCGCCATGATCATCGTGCACAGCGCGACCTTCTTGGAGTGGTCGCGCGTGTACATGTCCTTGGTCTCGAGCGAGTTGACGAGCACGCGGATCGCGCTGAACTTGACCATGAACTGCGCGTGCTCGGTCAGCCGCGCGCGGTTCTGCTCGATCACGCCGCGCTCGCGCTTGCGCAGCGCCGCCACCACCTTGTCGGCCACCGCCGAAATCGAGCACGGCTTAAGCAGGTACTCGTCGGCGCCGTCCTGCATCGCCTGCACCGCGGTCGGCACGTCCTTCTCGCCGGTCAGCATCACGAAGGCGACGTGCGGGTACTTACGCCGCACGGTGCGCAGGAACTCGTCGCCGCGCATGCCGGGCAGGTTCAGATCGGAGAGGATCACCTCGTTCCGCTCGAGTTTCAGCCGCTCCAGCGCCGCGGTGGCGTTCTCCACCGCGGCCACCTGAAAGCCCTCGCGGGCCAGCCCGTAGAGCAGCAGGCTCGTCTCGTCCGGATCGTCCTCGACGACGAGAATCCGCGGCGGTCGGTTGGTGTTCACAAGATGCTCCGGGGGGGGAAGGACTGTGGAAGGACCGTGGAGGAACGTTGAGGAGCCCGGACGAGCGATCCCGTCCATGCCAATACTGTGCCGGAGCAAGCCGCGCGATTCAACGGCGAAATCCGATCCTCCTACAATGAAAGGATGGTGGAGGAATTCCGTCGGCGTACCCTGCTCGACGCGGCCAGCATCGCCCGCGGCATGGACGCCCTCGCGCAGCGTCTGCAGCCCCGGCTCGCCGGTCGGCAGGTGACCGCAATCCCGGTCCTCGGCGGGGCCTTCATCTTCGCGGCCGACCTGCTGCGGCGGCTGCCGCCCGCCACGGGCCTCGACTTCATCCGCGTCCAGACCTACGGCGACGCCACGCGCCCGCAGCGCGAGGCCCGGCCGGACTGGATCCCGCGCGCCGAGAGCGTGCGCGGGCGCACGGTGCTGCTGCTGGACGACGTGCTGGACACCGGACGCACCTTGAGCGCCGCGCGCGCCTACCTGGAGCAGATGGGGGCCGCCGAGGTGCTGGTGGTCGTGCTGGTGGACAAGCCGGCGCGCCGCGCCGCGGACGTCCACTGCGACGACTGCGTGCTGCGCCTCGAGGAAGATCTGTTCCTGGTCGGCTACGGCCTGGATCTCGCCGGCGCCTGGCGCGGCCATCCGGACCTCGTCGCGCTCGAGCCGGATCCGGCCGTTCGGCCCCGCTGATGGATTCGCTGGTGGTGGAGGACGAGTGGGCCGGCTGCCCGCTCGACGAACTGCTCACCGCGCACTGGCCGCGCGTGCCGAAGGGCCGCATCCGCGACCTCGTGCGCGCCGGGCGCATCACCGTGGACGGGCGCCCGGCGCAGCCCGGCGATTCACTGCGCGCGGGGCAGGTCGTGATTCTCGAGGAGCCGTTGGAGCAGCACGAGCGCGAGCGCATGCCGGCGGTGCCGATCGAAGTACTGCACGAGGACGAGCATCTGTTGGCGATTCAGAAGCCGCCGGGCTTGCCGGTCGAGCCGAGCCGCTGGGGCGAGCACCCGGTACACCTCTCGGGCGCGATGACGACCTGGGCGCAGGAGCGCGTCGGCGCCGGACCTCTCGCCAAACGGCCGCGCGGCCTGCACCGGCTCGATCTCGGCACCAGCGGTGTGCTGCTGTTCGCGCTGACGCTCGAGGCGGAGCGCTTCTACCGCGGGCTGTTCGCGGCCGGCGCGGTCGAGAAGGTCTACCACGCGATCGTGCTGGGCCGGTTGGAGGAAGCCGGCGCGGTGGACGAGCCGATCGGCCCGGATGAACAGCGCGCCGGGCAGATGCGCATTGACGGCAGCGGCAAGCCGGCGCAGACGGCCTACGCGCCGCTCGAGACCTTCCGCGCGCACACGCTGGTCGAGGCGCGGCCGCGCACCGGGCGCACGCACCAGATCCGCGTGCATCTGGCGCACGTGGGGCACCCGCTGGCGGTGGACACGCGCTACGGCGGCGGGCCCTCGCTCTTTCTTTCCCACATCAAGCGCGGCTACAGGCCAAAGCCGGGGCGGCCGGAGAAGCCGCTGCTGGACCGCCTGTCATTGCACGCGCGCGCGGTGCGGGTACCGCGCTTCGGCGCGGCGGAGGGCAGCGACCTGGAGATCGTGGCGCCGTATCCTGACGATTTCGCGCGCGCGCTGAAGCAGTTGCGGCGCTGGTCCGGCCTGGATCCGCAGGTCAGTAGATGACCTGCGCGAGATTGCTGGTGGCGCAGGTCGTCAAGTCGAGCGCCTGCAGGCGCGCGCTGCCCGCGGCGGCCGGCGGGACGAAGGCGGGTCCGATGCGCGCGCTTCCCGCGGAGTCCGCGCGGAGGAGCGAGACGAGGGTGAGGCCGGAGTTCAGGTCGAGGATCGTGCCAGCGCAGGGATAGCCGCTCGCGACGGGGGTCGGCCCGCCCGGCCCGAGCGCGAGGAGGAGCGCCACTTGGCCGTCCGGCGTGGCGCCGACGAACTCCGCGCCCATCGGCCCGCCGGTCTGGCCGAGGGTTCCCAGCGCGAAGGGCGGCGCGGGACCCGGGAGGAACTCTACGCCGCCGAACACCCCTGGATAGAAAGTGGAGCCCACGAGGCAGGGAACTCCCGTGATCTTGTCCATCACCCAGAGTCCGGCATCCACCAGGAAAAGGACGTCGCCTTCGCCAAAGGACAAGGATTCGGTCAGGTCCAGTGGTCCGCGGAATGATGGATTGACGTCGGAGGCCAAGCCCGTGGCCGGATCTATCCTCACGAGTCCCAGATTCCCGTCATAACCCCAAAGTTCGCCTTTGCCATACGCCAGGGAAGCGAGATTGGTCAGGCCTGTCGCACCGACTCGAGAGGAGAGTCCGGAGACGAGATCCACGATGTAGAGGTCGAAGGGATGAGGTCCGGCAGGTGTCGTGGTGTCATGTGCCACATACAAGATGTCCCCCGGGCCGAAGGCCATCGCGCCGATCCCATTGAGGTCCGTCTGGCTGATGAAGGTTGCTTGACCGGTGGAGGTATTGATCTCGTGGATCTCATAAGGATGATCGAATCGTCCGTAGGAGGCGATGAGCCTTCCGCTGCTGTCGCGGGCCATTGCGCTCCATGAATACTGGTTCAATCCAGTCGAGCCGATCAACGATGCCGCGCCGCTGTGTACGTCTACTGACGAGACGTTACCATTCAGTGCGTCGACCGCGATGATTTCCTGAGCTTCTGCGCCGACGGCAAGTAGGACCCATGCGAGCGTCGCGAGGCCTCGACATTCCCAGTCGGCGTTGGTTCTCATCTTAGCCTGATAACTTACCAGGAAAACCTCGGGTGGGGCGAAGCCGCGGGCGACCTCGAGATCGTCGCGCCCTATCCGGACGACTTCGTGCGCGCGCTGAAGCAGTTGCGGCGCTGGTCCGGCCTGGGTCCGGAGGTCAGTAGATGACCTGCGCGAGGTTGCTGGAGGCGCAGGTTGTCAAGTCGAGCGCCTGCAGGCGCGCGCTGCCGGCGGCGGAGGGCGGGACGAAGGCGGGGCCGATGCGCGCGCGTCCCGCGGCGTCCGCGCGCAGGAGCGCGACCAGGGACAGGCCGGAGTTCAAATCCAGGAGCGTGCCAGCGCAGGGATAGCCGCTCGCGACAGGGGTCGGCCCTCCAGGTCCTTGCGCCAGCAGGAGCGCCACTTGGCCGTCGGGCGTGGCGCCGGCGAACTCCGCGCCCATCGGCCCGCCGGTCTGGCCGAGGGTTCCCAGCGCGAAGGGCGGCGCGGGACCCGGGAGGAACTCCACGCCGCCGAACACCCCTGGATAGAAAGTGGAGCCCACGAGGCAGGGAACTCCCGTGATCGTGTCCATCACCCAGAGCCCGGCATCCACGAGGTACAGCACGCCGTCGTCGCCAAAACAGAGAGACTCCCCCTGGTCCTGCGGGCCGAGGAAGTTCGGATTGACGTCGGTCGCCAGTCCGGTCGCGAGGTCAACCCGGACGAGTCCCTTCGCCACGTCGTAACTCCACATCGCCCCGTCGCCGTAATCCAGCGTGGCGACCAACTTCCTGCCGGTCGCGCCGATGCGGGTGGTGGCGCCGGTGGCGAGATCAATGGTGTAGAGGTCGTCCGGACCGCCACCGATCGGGGTGGTGGTGTCGTGGAGAGCGTAAAGGACGTCGCCTGGACCGAAGGCCAGGGCGCCGATGCCGTTCAGGTTCGTCTGGCTGATGAACGTGGCTTGCCCGGTGTTCGGGTCGATCTCGTGGATCTCATAGGGGTGGTCGAATCTGCCGTATGCCGAGAAAAGCCTTCCTTGACTGTCGCGAGCGAGAGCCCCCCAAAGGAACTGGTTCAATCCAGTACTTCCAATTTGAGTTGCAGCGCCTGTCCTGGGATTGATCGAATACAGGTCTCCAAAGAGCCCATCAATCCCAACGATTTCCTGACCCGACACCCCGGTGGCGAGAATCGCCCAGGTCAGGGCAGCAAGACCACGACCTTTCCAGTTGTCGAGCGTTTCCATGTCCTTCAGATAGCGTATCAGGAAAGCCGCATGCGTGACTGAATATCCGCGGGCTCTCCAAGCGAGCAGGGAAATCGAAATCCCTCCGAACCGCGGCTCCGCCGGCGCGTTGACCGATCAACCCAACCGGGTCAAATCCATGATACTCACTACCCTCACCTTGGCGGCATTTACTTCCGCCGCCGCTCCCCAGTTGCTGGATCGCGGAATCGCGTTCGGCATACCCCTCAACTACGGCGTGGATGCGAACGGCGTGGACTGGGGTCCCCAGTTCCGTCAGGCCGACCATGCAACGGTCGCCATCAACGATCAGCGGGACATCTTGGTCGCGTTCCACTCCAGCCGCGACGACTACAACCCCGATCTCAAGCAGGTCGAGATCGCCTACTTTCAGTACAACTCTGCAAGTGGCAACTGGTCGCTCCTGGACCGGCGGTTGGTGGGTGATGTGAAGTACAGCCCGCTCGCACCCCTATACGCTCAAATTCAAGTGATGTGCGAGCGACCGGACGTCATCGCGGTGGGCGACCGCTTCTTCGTGGTGTGGACCCGCATCTACGACCGGGCAGTGGATTTCCCCAACCAGGTCAACGAACCTTCCGTCCTCGAGTGCGCTTGGATCCAACGTGTCGGCACGACGGTGAACGTTCACAACAACAGTCTCGGCGCTGGCCAAGGTGTCATCCTCGATGGCAATTACTACAGCCGAGAGTGCGCCGGCGTCCCGGATGCCGTGGTTCTCGATGCCCCGGCCGGCGGCCCTTGGAAGGTCGGAGTCGTCTATCCCACGCAGACCGATTTCGGCGACATTGACCCGATCACGAGCCTGCCCCCGGGCGACAACGACCGTCTCTGCAATCTGCGTCTGGCCACCTGCACGATTGACGTGAACAACGTGATCAGCCCGCCCACGGTCGTGACACTGCGCAGCGGGATCCCTTTCGACGGGGACACGGCGCCGCTGAACATGGAATCCGCTGGCCTGATCCTGCCGGACTGCGCGCCGACCAGCCAGCCCAATCAGTTTTGGCTCGCCTACGAGGAGCAACTCAACCCAGGCGGACCGTTGCCGGATGGCAAGATCCGGCTGGAATACTGGGAACTTCTCTCGACCGGGTCGTGGAACCTTGCTGCGAGCAAAACCTTCAGCAGTGGCGCCGGCCCGGTCGTGCGCCGCCGGCCGAACGTCTCCGCCTTCCCGCAGACCGGGTCCGGCTTCGAGTATGTGTCGCTCGCCTTCAGCAAGTCGGTGGCGAACAACGACGGCGACGTGGTTTATGAGCAGTGGAAGTATTCCGGTTCCGGGCTCGTGCGCGAGGAATGGCCGCTCGAGACTGGTTTCGAGAACTCCACGGACGACGAGATCCGGCCAGTGCCTCTGCACGGCAGGACCTCGCCCTTCACGCGCCGCTGTTACGTTGATTTCGAGGACCACGCCGGAGGCTTGTGCGAAATCCGGATGTACAACGTGGTCAACGACCTCACCACGACGCTCCAATCCTCGCTCGACGGACTCGGACGGCCTGCGGTCGCCTATCAGTTTCACGCGCCCGCGACGAGCGACTTCTTCGCGCTCGTCTGGGAGCAATTCGCACCCGGTGCCGCCTTCATGCGAGTCTGGTTGCGCGTGGACTGAAAGCCAATCTAGAGCCGTGGGCCTTGCTAACCTCCCCGCACCATGGGAGCACAGGCCCACGGCTTCCTGTTCGGCTTCGCCTTCGGCCCGGGCGGGCTGCGCGAACTGCGCAGCCTGGACGAGGCCGTCGCCGCGCCCGCGCCGGACGAGCGCTTCCGCTGGGTGCACCTCGACTGGCGCGCCGCCGAGGCGCAGAAGTGGCTGCTGGAGCGGTCGAGTATCGAGCCGCACGCGGCGCGCGCCGCGCTGACGCCGCGCTCGCGGTCGCGCACCAGCGCCTTCGGCGACACGCTGCTGCTCGTGATCCGCACCGTCAACCTGAACGAAGGGGCGGCGCGCGAGGATCTCGTCTCGCTGCGCATTCTGGTGCGCCCGCATCTGCTGGTCACGCTGCGGCGCGCGCGCGTCCGCGCCGCCGAGGCCACGGCGCAGGACTTGCGCGCGGGTCACGCCTGGACCGAGCCGGCGGAGTTGCTCGCGCATCTTCTCGCGCAAGTCAACGAAACCTTGCACGAATTGCTCGAGGAAATCTCCGAGCGCCTGGACGATTTCGAGGATCGCGTCGCGGACCCGAAGCAGAGCCCGGACCGCACCGAGGTCGCCGGCCTGCGGCGTGAACTGATCGCGCTGCGCAAGTCGCTGGTGCCGCAGCGCGAGGCGCTGCAGCGGCTTTACCAGGAGCCGCATCCGGCCCTCGGCGAGCGGCAACGCCCGCTGCTGCGCGAGCCCGCGCATCGCGCCGCGCGGGTGGTGGAGGAATTGGAGTCTTCGCGCGAGCGCGCCGCGGTGCTGATGGAAGAGATCAGCGTGCAGGTCACCGAGGGACTCAACCGCCGCATCTATCTCTTCACGGTGATCGCCGGGATCTTCATGCCGCTGACTTTCCTGGCCAGCCTGCTGGGCATGAACGTCGCGGGAATCCCGTTCGATGACCATCCGCGCGCGTTCCTGGTCGTGTGCTGCGCGCTGACCGGCGTCGGTCTGACGACCTGGCTGTTGCTGCGCCGCCACCGATGGCTGTAAAATACGGTGTGCGGCACCCTGTTGTTGCCGGCGAACAACAAGGTGTGCGGCTCCGTATAATTAATCCCGCAGCCCATGCGACTCAAGCGCGTCCAGAGGGATTTCCGCGTCACCGAACTGCTGCGCGACGAGGCGGCGCTGCTCGGCGAGGGCCCGTACACGATGTATCGGGTCACGAAACTCGGCTTGACGACCTTCGAAGCCGCCGACCGGCTCGCGGAAGAGGCCGGAGTAGACCGCGAGGCGATCGCCTACGCCGGGCTGAAGGACAAGGACGGGATCACCGGCCAGTTCATGACCGTGCTCCGCGGACGGCCGGTGAACGTCAAGGAGGAGGGATTGGCGATCTTCCGCGCCGGGCCGGCGGTGCGCGCGATCGCCTCCGAGGACAGCGCGGGCAATGCCTTCGAGATCTTCGTGCGCGACCTGATCGGCGACGACATGCGCCGCATCCGTGTCAACATCGAACAGGTCCGGCGGCTCGGCCTGCCGAACTACTTCGACGACCAGCGCTTCGGCTGCCTGCGCCACGGCCAGGGCTTCATCGTGCGCTCGTTGATGGCGGGCGACGCCGAATCCGCGCTGCGCGCGCTGCTGGCCGCGCCCTCGCGCTACGGCAGCGAGCGGATCGAACTCTACAAGGAGGGCATCGCGAAGCGCTGGGGCGATTGGGAAGCGCTCGCGGCCTTTGCGCGCGGTGCGCGCGGCGCAAGCGCCTTCGAGCGCCTGTGCGCCGATCCGCGCGACTTCACCGGCGCGCTCGAGCGCGGCGTCGCCTCGCGCGAGCGCACGATCCACCTGTTCGCCTATCAATCCCATTTGTGGAACCGCGCGCTGACGCTGCGCGTCCAGCAAGCGGTCGGCGGCGGCGATCTGCACTGGCTGCCCGGCGACGCGGGCGCGCTGCCGGTGTGGCGCGCGATCGCGCCGGAAGCGCTGGCGGCGCTCGAAGCCCTCGATTTGCCGCTGCTCGGCAAGGGCGTGACGCTGTCGCCGGAGGCGCGCCGCCTCTACGACGCGGTGCTCGCCGCGGAGGGCTTCAAGGTCGAAGACTTCCTCACCCTCGACCGCTCCGGCTTCCGCCCGCTGGGCGAGCCGCGGCCGGTCGTGATCCGCCCCGAATTCCTGCGCGCCGCGCCCGCCGAGCCGGATGAGATGTTTCGTCTCAAGCAGAAGATGCGCCTGCGCTTCACGCTGGGGCGCGGCCAGTACGCGACGCTGGTGTGCAAGCGCCTGCTGATGCCGACCGAGAACAGCGCGCGCCCGCCGCGGCTGTGGATCTCGCGCCACGAACTGGTGTGGCCGGACGCCGCGGGGCGCGCCGCGCCGGAACGGCTCGAGCGCCGGCTCGCTCCCAGCGAGCGACCGCCGGCACCGCACCATGATGATCGCAGAGATCCCCGTCGGAGTCCTTGGCGGTAGCGGGGTTTACGACCTCGACCGCCTGCGCGACGCGCGCGAGATCGCGCTCGACACGCCCTTCGGTGTGCCCAGCGATCGCATCGTGGTCGGCGAGTGGGAGGGCGTGCGTACGGCCTTCCTGCCGCGCCACGGCCGCGGCCACCGGCTGACGCCGTCGGAGGTTCCTTACCGCGCCAACCTGTGGGCGCTGCGCTCGCTCGGCGTGCACCGGCTGCTCTCGGTCAGCGCGGTCGGCTCGCTGTGCGAGGAATACACGCCCGGCGATTTCGTGCTGGTGGACCAGTTCGTGGACCGCACCTTCCGCCGCGAGACCAGTTTCTTCGGGGGGGGGGCAGCGGTGCACGTGCCGATGGCCGAGCCGGTGTGCGCGGAGATGGCGCGCGTCGTGCAGCAGGAGGCCGCCGGCCTGCCGCTGAAGGTGTATCGCGGTGGCACCTACGTGTGCATCGAAGGGCCGCAGTTCTCGACGCGCGCCGAGAGCCACCTGCATCGCGCCTGGGGCTGCAAGATCGTCGGCATGACCAACGTTACCGAGGCCAAACTCGCGCGCGAGGCGGGCATGAGTTTCTGCTGCGTCGCGATGGTGACGGACTACGACTGCTGGCATCCGCAGCACGGCGACGTGGATGTCGCGAAGGTGATGGAGGTGGTGGGACGCAACGCGCGCAACGTGCGCGACCTGGTGCGCCGCGCGATCGCGCCGCTGGCGGCGCTCGGGCCCTCGCCATGGCGCGGCATCGCGCGCGCGGGGCTGATCACCGCGCCGGCGGCGATCCCGGCGGAGACGCGGCGCCGGGTCGGCCTGCTGCTGGAACTGCCGGAGTGAGCGGCGCGCTGCGCCTCGGCCCGGCGCCCGAGGGCATCGGCGAGTCGGAGGGCCGCGGCTCGCGGTTCGCGGCTAGTGCCGCTCCAGGAACTTGTACCGGCAGATCTCGCTGCAGAACCAGTAAGTCTGGCCGTTGATCTGCGCTTGCACTCCGTCCGCTCCCATCTTGACCTCGACGCAGCCGAGGTCGCCGGCCTCGGCGCAGGGGCCGCAGATGGCGTAGCCCGGACGCGGCACCGGAATCGGGGTCTGGCAGGACCAGACCCCGAAGGCCAGCAGGGACGTTAGCAGGAGGACGGCACGCAAAGCGGAATCACCAGTCAAAGGATACCGTGCAAGTGAGTTTCAGGTCGGTTTCAATCTGCTCGCCATTCCAGTCCTGGACGACGGGGATCGAGGGCGCCAGAGTGATCGCCACGCCGCTCTCGCAGCGATAGCGCAGGCCCGGCGAGAAGAAGAAGATGGTGCCGCCGCTGTTACCGTTGGCTTCGCTGCCTTCCTCATCCTTGCCCAGCGCCACGGCGAGCACTTCGCCGAACACCGTCCAACCTGGCGCCGCGGCAGCGCCGCCGCTAAGCCGATGCGCGACGGCCACGCCCAGATCCACCCGGTCGCCGACCGAGAAATCCTGGTGCTCACCGCGCAGGGTGAACAGAGCGCTGGCGTCGAGCGTGGTGGCGGTGGTCAGGAAGCGTGAGTAGCCGAAGCCGGCCTGGAAATCCGTCGCGCCGCTGCCGGGCTGGCTCGAGGGCTCGAGCACTTCTCCGTTTGACAACGTCTCGCCGTCGGCGCCGGTCGGCAGTTTCACGCCGGCCAGCACCGCCAGATTGCCGCGTGAGCCGCGCAGCAGGCGGTACTTGCCGCTCAGCCAGAGATCGGTGATGCCAGACGGGTCGCCGCCGGCGCTTTCCGCACCGCCCAGGCCGTCGGCCTCGGCGTCGAGGAAGTCGGAGCCCTGATACCAGCCGGCCTGCGCTGCAAGTTGCAGGTCCGCCGTGAGCCCGTAGGCAATGGCCAGAGTGCTGACGAGGCTGGAGCCGAGCCCGTCGAACTCGCCGTTGGCCGCGGCGAGCGCTTCGGCCTCGGCGACGCTTACGTTTTCGTAGTCGGTCCAGTCGGTGCGCCAGTCGAGCGACCAGCGGCCGAGCGCCAGCGTTTCACCGGAGATGGTGGAGGATCCGCCCCCGGAGGTGCTGGGACCGTGGTTGAGAAGAACGGAGACGGGTGGCGCTGCGGCCATGAGGCGGTCGGGCGCAATGAATGCGGACGGCTGCTGCTGGATGGAGCCGAGGCAGAATGCGAGGAGGTAGAACATGGACGTGACAAGACCCGGATCGTGCCGGGATTTGGATCGGAGAGGTCGAAGCGATGGGCGAGCCCGCAGGGGGCTGCAGCCCGTGAGGTTTAGACGCTTGACGAATGGAATAGGCGCGGCGGCCGGCGGCGCGGCTCGATCGAACTGGGTCTCGGTGCCGGCCCGGCCGAGGGGTCAGGCGCCGATTCGCGGCTCGCCGGCAAAGCCATGCTGGAGGCCGAGGTAAAGCCGGCCGGGAAGATCGGACTGTGCAGGTTGAAGGCGAGTTTGCGCGGCACGGGACCGCGGCAAGGGTTGGCCTCGATGGAGGCTCCGCTCGCGAATCCATCAGGATCCGTGGGCACGGCCTGCTCCGCCGGCAGAGCGGATCCGCCGCAGCAGCAGGCGGTGGCGCAGGCCTCCGCCGCGCAGCCGCAGGAATGCAGTGCACAGTCGGCAGCGCTCGCCGCGAGTCCTGCGCGCATTCCGTCCGCGCCAGGCAGCGCCAGCCAAGAGGCTAGGCTGGCGAGCAGCAGCAGTGAGAAGGGCAATGCAAGGAGGCGCAAGCGTGTTCCAGGATAACCGGTCAGCCAGTTGGAGCAAGGCTGATTCGATCATGCGCTAGAATCCCCGCGTGACCGTCGCGCACGCGAACGACCTGGATCTTGCCCGGCGCATCGGGCGCGGCGAGGAGGCCGCCGCCGAGGAACTAGTCGGCACGCTCGGGCGCGAGATGTACGGCTTCGCGCGCCGCATGCTCGGCGACGCAACCACCGCCGAGGACGTGCTGCAAGAAACGCTCCTCGCCATCCTGCAAGGCGCTGGCACCTTCGACGGCCGCGTCCCCTTGCGCGCCTGGGGCTACGGCATCCTGCGCCACAAGATCGTGGACGCGCAGCGCAAGCGCGGCCGCGAAGCCATCGTTGCCGACGTGGACCCGGAGCGCGACTCCTTCGACGCGGACGGCCACTGGAAGAACGGCGCCTTCGCGCCCTGGAACGAGAACGCCGAGATCCTCGAGGTCGTGCTCGCCTGCATGGAAACTCTGCCGCAGCAGCAGCGCCTCGCGCTGGAACTGTCCGCGCTGCAGGGCATGCAGGGCGAGGAGGCCGCCGCCTCACTCGGCGTCACGCCGGTCAACCTGCGCCAGATCCTGCACCGCGGGCGCGCCGCGGTGCGCAAGTGCGCCGCCGCCAGACTGGGGGACACGGCATGAACGAGTGCTCCGGCTCGCAGCGCTGCGACCGCTTCTACGGCGCATTGAGCGAATACCTCGACGGCCGGCTGCCCGCTTCGGAGCGGCAAGTCATCGAACAGCATCTGGGAATGTGCCCGCCCTGCCTGGTCTACCTGGAGCAGTTCCGCAGGATCCACGAGGCGACCGGCAGCGTGCGCGCGGAGCAGTTGCCCGCCGACTTCGATCAGGTCATGTCCGGGGTGCTGGCGGCGTGGAAGGCCAAACGCTCGGAAAACGAGCGGCGGCCTGCTTGAGATCGTCGAAGTTGTCAACGTCCGCGACCGGCTCGAGCAGCGCAACTCGCAGCCCGAGTTCCGCGGCGCGCGCGCGCGTGGCGCGCAGGACCTCCGGCGTGCTCCACGGAATTCCGTCGAACAAGCGCGGTCGCGCGCGCGCCAGCGCGATCAACGCGTAGCCGCCGTCGAGCGCGGGCACGAGGGCGACATCGGCGTCCTGGAGAGCGGCACCCGCGCGCAGCACCCGCGCCGCGTCCACGTCCGGCGCGTCGGTGCCGACCGCTGCCGCCCACGGCGCGCCGCCAGCGAACGCGGCTGCGAAGGCCGCAGCCAGCCGATCGCCGAGCTTGCCTTCCGGCTGGGCCTCCACGCGCTCGGCACCGTGCAGCCAGTTTCTGGAATCCGGCAGCCGTTGCGGCGGCGTGATCCACAGATGCCGTTCCAGGCCGGGATGCGCCAGCCCCAGCCACACCTGCTCCGCCAACGCGCGATAGGCCGCGCGGGCCGCGTTTTCGCCGATCTCCACCGCCAGCCGCGTCTTGACCGGCCCATCCGCCCACCAGCGGGCGAGGACCAGGACGGCGGCGCGGGGCGGGGGGCGCAGCGACAATGTCGTCACACCGGCTCCAGCGGTGCGAATTTTACCCATGGTAGGGCTCGCCCTCGTCTTCGCTCTGCTGCAGGAGCCGCGCGCCGCCGCGGGCCTCGATCACGCGCACCCCGCGTGGGACGCACTGCTGCACGAATTCGTACACGAGAGCGGGCTGGTGGATTACCGCGGGCTCGCGGCGAGACGCGCCGATCTGGATGGCTACCTCGCGGCGCTGCAGGCGGTCAAGTCGGAAGAGTTCGCGGGTTTCGGCGCGGAACAGCGCGAGGCCTTCTGGATCAACGCCTACAACGCGTGGGCCGTGGCGCTGATCCTGGACAACCCGAAGGCGGCCAGCATCCGCGACCTCGGCGGGCTGTTCTCCAGCGTGTTCGACCGCCGCTTGGTGCCGCTGCAGCACCTCACCGGCGACGACAAGATGCTCTCGCTCGGCGAGATCGAGCACGCGGTTCTCGGCCAGACCGCGCGGCGCCCGACCTTCCATTTCGCGATCGTCTGCGCGTCGTTGTCCTGCCCTGAACTGCGCGCGGAAGCCTACGTCGCCGACCGCCTCGACGCGCAACTCGACGAGCAGGCGCGCAAGTTCCTGGCCGATCCTGCCAAGAACGACGTGACGTTCGCGGACGGCCGGCTGCGTGTCTCGAAGATATTCGACTGGAGCGAGGACGAACTGGAGCGCTATCCTGGAGGCATCCGCGCGCTGCTGCGCGACTTCGGCCCCGAGGCGGTCGCGAAGAATCCCGCCCTCGCCACCGTCAAACTCAAATACCGCGACTACGACTGGTCCCTCAACGCATGGTTCCCCAAAGCAGAAACGGACTCGAAGCCAGCGCAGTGACCGAGGCGGTCGCGCGCCGCTACGCCGCCGCCGCGCTCGAAGTCGAGCCCGCGCTGTGCTGCCCGGTGCAGTACGAGGCGAAGTGGCTGGCCGCGTTGCCGCGCGAGATCCTCGACAAGGACTACGGCTGCGGCGATCCGAGCGCGCACCTGCGCGAAGGCGAGACCGTGCTCGACCTCGGCAGCGGCGCAGGCAAGATCTGTTTCATCGCCAGCCAGGTGGTGGGGCCGCAGGGGCGGGTGATCGGCGTGGACATGACGCCCGAGATGCTGGCACTGGCGCGCAAGCACCGCGGCGAGGTGGCAGCGAAGATCGGCTGGGACAACGTGGAGTTCCGGCGCGGGCGCATCGAGGATCTGCGCCTCGACTGGGACAAGTTGGACCCCTGGCTGGCGCGCAACCCGGTGCGCGACGCGGACGGCGCGCAGGCGCTGGAGCGCGAGATGGACCGGCTGCGCGCCGAGGAGCCGATGATCGCGGACGCGAGCGTGGACGTCGTGGTGTCCAATTGCGTGCTGAATCTGGTCGCGCCCGGAGCGAAACCGCGACTGTTCGCGGAGATCTTCCGCGTGCTTCAGCGCGGCGGCCGCGCGGTGATCTCGGACATCGTGTCCGACCGCGCCGTGCCGGAACGCATGCAGCGCGATCCGGAGTTGTTGAGCGGCTGCATCAGCGGCGCGCTCGAGGAACGCGCGTTCCTGAAGGCCTTCGAGGATGCGGGTTTCTACGGTCTGAGCGTGCTGGCGCGCCAGGCCGAGCCGTGGCGCACCGTCGAGGGCATCGAATTCCGCTCGCTGACGGTCGCGGCCTACAAGGGCAAGCAGGGCCCTTGCGATGACGCGGGCCAGTCCGCGATCTACCTCGGCCCCTTCGCGAAGGTGTGGGACGACGACGGCCACGTCTTCGAGCGCGGCCAGCGCGCGCCGGTGTGCGCGAAGACCAGCGCGATCCTTGGCCGCGAGCCTTATGCCGGCCATTTTGCGCGGCTCGAGCAAGACGGCCTCGCCGCGCGCGACGCCGGCGCGCCGTGCGAACCCGCCGCGGACGGTCAGGCCTGTTGCTGATGCCGAGACTCGCCGCCACGCCCGCGCTCGGCCTCTTCCCGCCCATCCGCAAAGGCGCGGTGGACACGCTGCAGTTCAACATCGGGCGGCTGTGCAACCAGGCCTGCCGCCACTGCCACGTGGATTCGTCGCCGAAGCGCACGGGTCCCGAGGACAACGCCCCGGCCGGAGTGGTGGACGGCGTGCTGGAACTCTTGCGCCGAGGCCCCGGCCTGCGCACGCTCGACGTCACCGGCGGCGCGCCGGAATTGAATCCTCATTTCCGCCGCCTCGTCGCGGAGGCGCGGCGCCTGGGCCGCACGGTGCTGGTGCGCCACAATTTGACCGTGCAGTTCGAGCCGGGGCAGGAGGACTTGCCGGAATTCTTCGCGGCGCAGGGCGTCGAACTGTTCTGCTCGCTGCCCTGCTATCTCGAGGAGAACGTGAACGCGCAGCGCGGTCGCGGCGTGTACGACAAGAGCATCGCGGCGCTGCGGCGGCTCAACGCCGCGGGCTTTGGCATGCCGGGCCGCGGGTTGCTGCTGCATCTGGTGTACAACCCTCTCGGTCCGGCGCTGCCGCCGCCGCAGCAGGTGTTGGAGGCCGACTACAAGCGCGAGTTGCGCGCGCGCTTCGGCCTCGAGTTCGACCGGCTGGTGGCGATCACCAACCAGCCGATCCACCGCTTCCGCGAGGATCTTGAGCGCCAGGGCCGGCTCGACGGCTACATGAGCCTGCTGCGCGAGAATTTCAACGCGGCGACGCTGCCCGGGCTGATGTGCCGCAACTCCGTCAGCGTGCGCTGGGACGGCCGCCTCTACGACTGCGATTTCAATCTGGTGCAGGACCTGCCGCTGCGCGGGCCGGACGGCCGGGAGTGGCTGCTCGCCGACCTGCTGGCATCTGACGCCAGCGCGCTGCAGGGGCTGCCGATCGCGACGGACCAGCACTGCTTCGCCTGCACCGCGGGCTGCGGCTCTTCCTGCGGCGGCGCTCTGGTCGCTTGAGAAGGCTGCTGATCTTCGCCGGCGCGGTCGCCGCGGTCGTCGCCGTGTGGTTTCTGTGGCTCGACGAGCGGCTGCCGGCCTTTGTCGAATGGGTGCAGGCGCGCGGCTGGAGCGGCGCGCTGATTTTCGGGTTAGGCTATGCGCTGGCGACGGTGCTGATGATTCCCGGCGCGCTGATCACGCTGCTGGCCGGTTTCGTCTATGGCCCGTGGCTGGGAACGGCGATCGTCTCGCCGGCCAGCGTCGCGGGCGCGACCGCCGCCTTCCTGCTCGGGCGCACGCTCTTCCGCGCACGCTTCGAGCGGCACATCGCCGGCTCCCCGCGCTTCCAGGCGCTGCAGACCGCGATCGCGCGCCAGGGTCTGCGGATCCTGGTTCTCGTGCGCCTTTCGCCGGTCTTCCCTTTCTCGCTGGTGAATTACCTGTTCGGGCTGACGCGGCTGCGGGCGTCGGCTTACGCTTTCGGCTCCTGGATCGGCATGCTGCCCGGCACCTTCCTGTACGTGTACCTCGGCTCGACCGCGGAGGATCTGACAAATCTCGCCGCGGGGGGGGCGCCGGATGCCGGCGGCTTCGGCCTCGCGCTGAAGATCGGCGGTCTCGCCGCGACGATTCTGGTCACCGTGCTGGTGACCCGCGCCGCGCGCCGCGCGCTGGCCGAGGGCGCCCCGGCCGTCGCCGCCGGCGATGGCCCGCGCGGAGGCACGGCGTGACGTTGCTCGAGCGCGATCCGCACGACCGCGCGCTGGTGCAGGCGGTCGCGCCCGCGGACTGGAGGAATCCCGAGGCCGCCGACCGCTACGACCTGCTGGTACTAGGGGGGGGGACAGCCGGTCTGGTGGCCGCCGCGATCGCCGCCGGCCTGGGGGCCCGCGTTGCCTTGGTCGAGCGCGAACTGCTGGGCGGCGACTGTCTGAATTACGGCTGCGTGCCGTCGAAGGCGCTGCTGGCGGCGGGCCGGGCCTTCGCCGGCGCGCGCCGGCTGGGGGAGTTCGGCGGGACCGCCGTGGAGCCGGCGCCCGACTTCGCGCGCGTGATGGAGCGAATGCGCCGCCTGCGCGCGCAGATCGCGCCGAACGACGGCGCGGAGCGCTTCCGCGGCCTCGGCGTGGACGTGTTCCTGGGCCGCGGCCGCTTCACCGGCCGCGAGTTCGCCGAGGTCGAGCAGGCCGACGGCACCTGGCAGGCGCTGTCCTTCAAACGCGCGCTGATCGCCACCGGCGCGCGGCCGACGACTCTGCCGGTGCCGGGCTTCGCGGAGGCCGGCTGCCTGACGAATCTTTCCCTGTTCGCGCTGACCGAACTGCCGCGCGAACTGGTCGTGGTGGGAGCGGGCCCGATCGGCGCCGAGATGGCGCAGGCCTTCGCACGCTTCGGCTCGCGCGTGTCAGTGGTCGCGCTCGACCCGCGCGTGTTGCCGCGGGAGGACACGGACGCTGCCGCGGTCGTGGATCGCGCGCTGCGCGCAGACGGGATCGCGCTGCAACTCTCCGCGGGTCTCGAGCGCTTCGAACTGCGCGGTGGCAAGCGGATCGTGCATTGGGCGCGCAAGAGCCCGGACGGGCGCGTCGCCGAGCGCGGCGAGGCCGCCGGCGACCAGATCCTGCTCGCGCTCGGCCGCGCGCCGAACGTCGAGGACCTCGGCCTCGAGGAAGCCGGTGTCGCGTTCACCAGCAAGGGAGTGCAGGTTGACGAGCGCCTGCGCACCAGCAACCCGCGCGTCTTCGCGGCGGGGGACGTGACCGGCCTGTGGCAGTTCACGCACGCGGCCGACGCGATGGCGCGGCTGGTGATCCGCAACGCCTTCTTCTTTGGCCGCGGTCGCCACGACGCGCTGCCGATGTCGTGGTGCACCTACACCGACCCTGAAGTCGCGCACGTCGGGCTTTATGTCAACGAGCAGGAACGCGCCGGCTGCGAACTGGAGGCGATCCGCATGGACTTCGCGGAGGTTGACCGCGCGATCCTGGAAGGCGCGACGGATGGCTTCGCCAAGATCGTGATCGAGAAGGAAAGCGGACGCCTGCGCGGCGCCACCGCGGTCGCGCCGCACGCGGGCGAGATCCTCGCCGGCGCGCTGCTGCCGGTCGCGCGGCGCATGAAGGCGACCGAACTGGCCGGCGCGATCCACCCGTACCCGACGCAGGCATCCGTGTGGGGACGTCTCGGCGACGCCGCGAACCGGCGGCGCCTGACGCCGCGCGCCGCGTCGCTGCTGCGCGGGATCATCCGGATGCGCGGCTGATGCGCGTCTCCGCGGTGATCCCCGCGCTCGACGAGGAGGCGGAGATCGCCGCGGCGGTGGCGTCGGCGCGCGCCGCGGGTGCCGACGAGGTGGTGGTGGTGGACGGCGGCAGCGCCGACGCCACGGTCACGCGCGCGCGGGCCGCCGGTGCGGATTGCGTGCTCGATGCGCCGCGCGGACGCGGGTCGCAATTGCGCGCGGGTGCTGCGGCGGCGAACGGCGGCGCTCTGTGGTTCCTGCACGCCGATGCACGCGCGCCCGCAGATGCCGCGGATGCGATCCGCGCGGCGCTCGCAGGCGGCGCGGCCTGGGGCGCCTTCCGCGTGCGGCACGCACCGGGTTCATGGGCTGTGCGTCTCGCCGACCGACGTTCGCGCCGTACATTCTTTCCCTATGGCGATCAGGGCGTGTTCTGCACGCGCGCGGCCTACGAGGCGATCGGAGGCGTGCCGGAACAGCCTCTGTTGGAGGACCTCGAGTTCGCGCGGCGCATGCTGCGCGCGCACGGCGCGCCGACGCGGCTCGCGCTCGAACTGCGCGTCTCCGCGCGGCGCTTCACCGCGCGTCCGGTGCGCACCACGCTGTGCTGGTGGACCTTCCCCGCGCTGTACCGCCTCGGAGTCGCGCCGGAGCGTCTTGCCCGATGGTACGGTGCGGGTCGCTGACACCACGAACGATTCCCTCCGGAGATTGGCCGTTCAGGGCTGAATCGCCGCAAGCACCGCGTTCGTCTTGACGCTGTCGGCGCCGTTGACGCCGCGCGGGATCACGGCCTGCACGCCGACCTCGCGCAGCGGCGCGGTCGCCGGCACCGCGACCTGGATCGCCGCGCGCCCCGCAGCGTCCGCGTTCGCGGAGCCGAGCCACAGCACCGGCGAGTTCAGGTCCCAGTGCAATCCGCCGAGCGCGGGCTGCGCCGGACCCGCGCCGACGCCGCGCCACGAGTGCACGAACACGACGAACTCGCCAGCGCTCGCGCCGGTCAGCGCGATCTCCGCCGTGGTGCCGCGCTGCGGCGGCACGGCCCAGGCCAGCGGCAGGCCGGATTCAATCGTCCATTCCCGGTCGGCGGCGACGTCGCCGAGCGCCGTCCACGAGCCGTCCGACCATTGCACGCGCACCTCTTCCAGGCTCGTGCGGGCGCCCATTCCGAAGTGCAGCGCGTGCTCGCTGGTGCCGAGGTAGGAAGGAGAATTGTCAAGTACGCGCAGGATTGCCCGCGAGCCATCGTCTGCCCACACCCGGGCGCCGAGCGCGCCCGGCGGCAAGCCGGCGTGCGCCGAAGAGTCGAGGCGCAGGCGCAGCCAGTGGTTCGTGCCGCCGCCGGAGTCGTTGCGGTAGTAGAAGAGCGGCTCGCGATTGGACAGCACAATCAGGTCTTCGTCGCCGTCGCGCTCCGCGTCGAGACGCAGCAGCGTGCGGCCCATGCCGTCCTGGGTGACGCCGGCGGAGGCGGCTTGCTCGCTGAACGTCCGTCCGCCCTGGTTGACAAACAGCCGGCATGGTTGGTTGAGGAAGGCGGGCGCGTCCCAGCCGTTGGTTTCCGCAATGTCAGGCCGACCGTCCAGATCGCAGTCGAGGGCGAGCGTGCCCCAGCCCCAGGCGCCGTCGGCGACGCCGGCCGCGAAGCCGTCTTCGAGGTACTGGTGATTCCCCAGGTTCCACCACAGCGCGTTGCCGCTGCCGGCCGTTCCGTACCAGATCGAGGTGCCGTAGAAGTCGAGCAGCCCATCGCCGTCGAAGTCGGCGATGGCGAGGCCCATGCCGTTGAGGGTCGAGAACCCGTCCGGATCCGGTGAGAGCAGCGTGAAGGTGCCGTCGCCGTCGTTGATGAAGTACTTGCTGGTGCCCACGTCCGAAATGAGGATCAATTCCGGCCACAGGTCGCCGTCCATGTCGGCGAAGCCGGGCACGAAACCCTTCGCGGTTTGCGCCTTGACTCCCGCGGCGATGCTGACGTCGGTGAAGGCGCCGCCGCCCTCGTTGCGGAACAGGTGGTTGCCTTTGTTGCCGAACTCCCATCCCGTGACGAATAAGTCAAGATCTCCGTCCCGGTCGTAATCGCCCCAGGTCGAGGAGTAGCCGTCGGGCGCGCCCTCGCCGGTCCAGTGCACGCCGGTAGCGGCGGCCACGTCGGTGAAGCCGGCACCGGCCTCGTTGCGCAGCAGCATGTGATGTCCCGGTCCTGGCGGCGCGCCCGCCGGACCGTGGCTCGTCACGTAGAGGTCGGGCCAGCCGTCGCCGTCGAAGTCCGCGCAGGAGGCGCCGACGCCATGATGCAGCGCGCCCAAACCCCAGGCCGGCGCCGCGTCAGTGAAGGTGCCGTCGCCGTCGTTGAGGAAGAGTCCGTCGGGCCGGCCGCCGCCGCCGAGCAGGAACACGTCCGGCCAACCGTCGCGGTTGAAATCACCCACGGCGCCGCCGGCGACCATCGGGTTGCCGAAGTGGACCGCGTCCTGGGCGTGAGCGAAGGTCAGCCCGGCCGCTGAGGTCTGATCCGAAAAGGAGGCCTGCGCGAGGCAGGCACATGCGAGGAGGATGGGAGTGGTCATGGATGCCGGGAGGGTTGCCGTCGGAACCATCTTAATCCGATTTCGCGATCTGCGGCGTATGATCGTCACGCTTGAGCCATCCCCGCATCACCCGCCGCGGCTTCGTCGGCGCCACTGGCGTCGCGCTGGCTGCATGCGCTTTGCCGCGCGCGCGCGCAGGCGAGGCATCCTTCGCGCTGCCCGCCGATTGCCTCGCGATCGCCTCCGCCAACGGCTTGCAGGCGGTCGCAAAGGCGCACGCGCTGGTCACGGGAGAGAAACTGCGTCCGGTCTCCGCCGCAGTGCTTGGCGTCGCGATCGTCGAGGCCGACCCGAACGACCAGTCGGTGGGCTACGGCGGCCTGCCGAACGAGGACGGCGTCGTGCAACTCGATGCCGCTTGCATGGACGGCCCGCGCCACAACGCCGGCGCGGTCGCGTGCATCGAGGGCATCATGCACCCGGCGCAGGTCGCCGAGCGCGTGATGGACCGCACCGACCACGTGCTGCTGGTCGGCGCCGGCGCGAAGAAGTTCGCGCTGGAGCAGGGCTTCCGCGAGGAAAATCTGCTGACGCCGGAGTCGCACAAGGCCTGGCTCGAGTGGCAGGCCAAGCGCAACGACGACGACCGCCTGTGGCCACTGCGCGGCGCCGACCCGGACGCGCCGTGGAAACTCGAGGAGGAGCGCCCGTGGGGAACGATTCACTGTTCCGTGCTGGCGCCGAACGGCGACCTCGGTTGCTGCACGACCACCAGCGGGCTCGCCTTCAAAATCTCGGGCCGCGTCGGCGACTCGCCGCTGATCGGCTGCGGGCTCTATTGCGACAACGGTGTCGGCAGCGCCGGCGCCACCGGCCGCGGCGAGGCCGCGATCCACGCCGGCGGCTCCTGGCTGGTGGTGGAGCGCATGCGGCTGGGCGACGATCCGGTCGAGGCCTGCCTGCACGCGCTGCGCCGCGTGTCCGAACAGACGCAGCGGATGGCGAAGTGGCAGCCCGCGCTGTGGGGGGGGGACAAGCCGGCCTTCGGCCTGACTTTCTACGCGCTGCGCAAGGACGGGCTCTACGGCTCGGCCACGCTGGTGGCGCGGCGCGACGCTCCCAAGTTCGCGGTGGCCGACGCAGGCGGCGCGCGGCTTGAGGATTGCGCGATCCTCTACGAGATGGGCTCCTGATCCGGCCTTGCCGCCCAACCTCATGCGCCGCCTCGCGCCTTTCGTGATCCTTGCTGCCCTGCTGACGCTGGTCGTGCTCGGCGCCCGCTCCCCGAAACCCGTCGAGCGCCAGCCGGAACCGCGCGGCGACCTGCTGCCCGACGAGCAGCACGTGGTAGAAATGTTCAAGCGCGCCTCGCGCTCGGTGGTGCACATCCGCACGACCGCGCTGGTGCGCAACATCTTCTCGCGCAACCCGACCGAGCAACTGGCCGGCGAGGGCACCGGATTCGTGTGGAACGAAAGCGGCTATCTCGTCACCAACTTTCACGTGGTGCGGGGAGCCACGCGCTGCCTCGTGATCCTTGCGGACAGCGACGACTCCTACGAGGCCGAGGTCGTCGGCGCGGATCCTTCGGTGGACCTCGCGGTGCTCAAGATCGAACCGCCGGCGGGCGGCCTGGTTCCGCTGCCGCTCGGCACCAGTTCCGACCTGCAGGTCGGCCAGAGCGTCTACGCGATCGGCAATCCCTTCGGCTACGACCAGACCCTGACCACCGGAGTGATCAGCGCGCTCGACCGGGAGATCGAATCGGTGATCCGCAATCCGATCCGCGGCGTGATCCAGACCGACGCCGCGATCAACCCGGGCAACTCGGGCGGACCGCTGCTCGACAGCGCGGGCCGCATGATCGGTGTCAACACGATGATCTACACGCCCAGCGGCGCATCCGCCGGGATCGGCTTCGCGGTGCCCGTGGACACCGTGAGCCGCGCGATCCCGGAGATCATTCGCACCGGTCAGGGACCGCGAACGTCCATCGGCTTGAGCGTTGCCGTGGACCGCTGGGCGCGCGCGCGGCGCATTCCCGGCGTGGTGATTGCGGAAGTGAAGCCGGGCGGAGCGGCGGACCGGGCCGGGCTGAAGGCGGTGAGAATGCTGGAGGACGGACGCCATGAGTTGGGCGACGTCATCGTCGGTGTGGACGACCGGAAGGTGGCCACGCAAGAGGAGTTCGCGCTGATGCTGCTCGGACGCGCGCCCGGCGACAAGGTCAGACTCTCGATCCTGCGCGAGAAGAAGGTCGTGGAAGTCGAGGTCGTGCTCGACGCGCTGCAGTGACCGCAGGTCCGCGCCTCGGCGTGGACACCGGCGGAACCTTCACCGACGCGGTCCTCGCCGGCGCCGGCGGCTGGCGCGCGCACAAGGTTCCGACCACCGCGCGGGATCCGGCGCGCGCGGTGCTCGAGTGCTTGCGCGCGCTTGCGGGCCGCGGCGCGGTTGAACTGGTGCACGGCACCACCCACGCGACCAACGCGCTGCTGACCGGGCGCCTCGGCCGGGCCGTGTTCGTGACCGACGCCGGTTTCGGCGACCTGCTCGCGATCGGCCGCCAGGAACGCGCCGAATTGTTTGCGCTCGAACCGCGCGCGATCCGCCCGCCTCTGCCGCGGCGCCTGGTCGTGGAGCACGGCGGCGACGACGCGGCGACTGCGCGCGCGGTGGCCGCGAAGCGCCCGCGCGCGGTCGCGATCTGCCTGCTGCATGCGTGGCGGCCGGGATCGGCGCAGCGCAAGGAGCGCGCGCTGGCCGGCGCGCTGCGCGCCGCGCTGGGTGCGGAGGTGCCGGTGTTCGCAGGCAGCGAGTCTGCGCCCGAGCCGCGCGAGTTCGAGCGCGGCACCACGGTGTGGGCTCACGCGGCGCTGGCGCCGGTGGTGGGCCCCGCGCTGCAACGGCTCGCCCGCGGCCTCGCGGCCGCGGCACCGGGCTCGGTGCTGCGCGTGATGCGCTCGGACGGCGGCACCGCCAGTTCTGACGCGGCCGTCGCGGAGCCGGCGCGACTGGCCTTGAGCGGGCCGGCGGCGGGATTGTGCGCGGCGCGCGCGCTGGCCGACGCGCGCGGCGACGGCGTGATCCTGACCTTCGACATGGGCGGCACCAGTACCGACGCAGCGCTGCTGCCGCCGGGCGAACTGCCGCTCGCGCCGGTCGTCGTGGGCGGACTGCCGCTGCTGGTGCGCGGGCTGCCGATTCGCACCGTCGGAACAGGGGGGGGGAGTTACGCGGCGCGCGATGCGGCGGGGGAACTGCGCGTCGGGCCCGCGAGCGCCGGCGCGGAGCCCGGACCGGCCTGCTATGGGCGCGGTGGCGCGCGCGCGACCGTGACCGACGCGCATCTCTCCGCGGGACGGCTCCATCCCGACTATTTCCTCGGCGGCGGCTTCGCGCTGCATGCCGACCTCGCCGAAGGCGCGCTGCGCGAGATCGGCGCGGCGCCGGCGGAGGTGCTGGAGATCGCCACGGCGGGCATGGAGCGCGCGCTGCGCAGCGTCAGCCTCGGCGAGGGCTGGGATCCGCGTCTGCTGACGCTCTACGCCTTCGGCGGCGCCGGCGGCCTGCACGCCTGCTGGCTGGCCGCGCGACTCGGCATCCGGCGCGTGGTGGTGCCGCCGCTGCCCGGCGTGTTCTGCGCGCTCGGGCTGCTCGCCGCGCCGCCGCGGCGCACGCTGGTGCAGGCGATGCTTGCTTCGGTGCCCGGCTCGGCCTCCGCGCGGCGCGCGCTGTTCGCGCCGGTCGAGGAGCGCGCGCGCGCGGAACTGACCGCCGAGGGCGTCGCACCGCGCGCGGTGCGCGTGCGCAGGATCCTGGAGTTGCGCGGCGCGGGCCAGGACGCGGTGTTCGCGCTGCCCGACGGGCCGGATCCGCTCGGCCGCTTTCACGCCGCGCACCGCCGCCGTTTCGGCTATGCGCGCGAGGAAGCCGCGGTGCAATTGATCGCGGTCCGCGTGCAGGCCGACGGTCCGGCCGAGAATCCGTTCCGGGCCGGCGCGCGGGCGCGGCCCCATCGTCCGAGCCCGTCCGCGCGGCACCCGGCCCTCTTCCCGGAAACCGCAGCGCGCGGCGCGCGCCCGCGCCCGGTCGGCTGGTTCCGGCGCGAAGATCTGCAGCCCGGTGCGACGATCGCCGGCCCCGCGGTGATCGGCGAATACTCCGGCACGACCGTCGTTCCGCCCGGTTGGACCGCGCGCGTGGACCGCTTCGGCGCCATGGAGGTCGTGCAATGAGCCGTCGAGGCTCGCCCATTCCCCTCGCCGCGTTCCGCCATCTCTTCGCGAGCGTCGCCGAGGAAATGGGGGAGGCGCTGCGGCAGAGCGCGGTCTCGCCCAACGTCAAGGAGCGGCGCGATTACTCCTGCGCGCTGCTCGACTCCCGCGGGCGGCTGGCGGCGCACGCGGCGCACATTCCGGTGCATCTCGGCAGCGCGCACTTGACAGTGCCTGCCGTGCTGAAGGAGTTGACAATCGCGCGCGGCGACGTGGTCGTGCTCAACGACCCGCACCGCGGCGGCACGCACCTCAACGACGTCACGGTGGTCGCGCCGCTCGACACGGGCGGCCGCCGCCTCGGCTACCTGCTCAACCGCGCGCATCACGCCGACGTCGGCGGCGCGGAGCCTGGCTCGCTGGCCGGCGCCAAGGACTTGTACGGCGAGGGCCTTTGCCTGCCGCCGGTGCACCTCGTGCGCGCCGGCCGCCGCGTCGAGGAAGTGTGGAGGATTTTCGCCGCCAACACCCGCGATGCCGCCGCGCGCCGCGCCGACCTGGAGGCGCAGTGCGCGGCGCTGCACCGCGGCCAGCAGCGTTGCGCCGAACT
>Ga0247727_10005086_pt1 | contig 27111 bp, 26 predicted proteins | sample WisWelCaveWW1625_FD_202498 | JGI IMG/M metagenome (GOLD analysis project Ga0247727, IMG submission 202498) | Biofilm microbial communities from Wishing Well Cave, Virginia, United States - WW16-25 | ecosystem: Environmental > Aquatic > Deep subsurface > Groundwater > Cave microbial mat | place...
GCGGTCGGCGAATGCGTGCCGGCCTTGCGCGTAATGTAATTTTTAGTCACCAGTCGGTCCGCGGTTCTTCGTCGATTAATCGGCTGCGGTCCGAGTGGAATATCAAGCGCAATCACGTTGGGCAACGCGCCGCTAATTTTTTTGCAAACCGCCAGCAATGCGGGAATATCCGGCGAACTGCCGCGAGCTCTGGCCGTCCAAGCGATTTTATCGTTAGCGGCGATCTGGCAAAACTCATTATACGAGCGGGCGACACGAAGCAGTTGGGGCCGGCCGTACGCCGGCATTTTTACCAGCGCCACACCAGCCGGATGATGCGCCGTCCATGCGGCGTCGATACCGAGGACGAATTTAGCCATAAAAGTTAAATTGAAAATTCTTAAAATAAAACCTACACGGCCAATCCGGCCGTTCCCGTCATGCTTGCAGGGAGAAAAATTATGCCCATTTTTTTCGAGGCGGGTTCAACCCGAACAATGAACGCGTCCAAAACGGCTGCGCTCCACACCACGCCCAACGATAACGCCAGATTGTTGCGCAGTTGATGATAGCGGTTGAACGTGCCATATCGCGCGGCAACGTCATTTTCGCCGGCGCGCAAATATTTTTGCTCGGCGCGGCGGCGGAGAAGATGGCCGGTGAAGGTTGCGCCGGCAAGCGCCGCGGCGGCAATGGAAAAAACCCGGCCTTTGGTTTTTTGCCCGCCGTTGTTGCATTGGCGGCGAAAAGAAAATCGGACCAAGCTGGAGTTCGGGATTGAGTTGCAGCGCCAGCGCCAGATGCTCTTCGGCGCGGCAAACATTTCGTGCAGCGCTTTCGCAATTAGCTCTTTGCCCGTGCCGCTTTCACCGAGAACGTATAAATCGGTTCAATAAATCGTTTACAGCAAAAGTTGGATTGAACAATACACTGCCGTAAAATATAACACAAAAAGTGTTGAGAAAAAACGTTTTTTAAAGATCGCCAGCTTCTCCAAAAAGATCAAGTTAATCTGTGAAAATTTCTCTTGCGCATTTCAAATTTCGGTGGGATATTGATAAATGATTTGCTTGGCAAACGTTTTCAGGTTGGGGCGGTGGAATTGGCAGGCGTGTCGCTGTGCGAGCCTTGTCGCCGCATGGAAAAAAGTATCGGCGCGGGCGCCATCGCGGCATTAACGGGTCGCTGCGGCATTCGCGCCCGCGTCGTCCGCGGCGGCCAAATTCAGCAAGGAGATGAAATCACATGCATTTAGTCAATGTCCCGGCGCGTTTGCGCCAGCTCGGCATTATCCCGGTCGTTAGCCTCGAACGCGTCGAGTCGGCCATTCCGTTGGCGGAAGCATTGCTGAACGGCGGCCTGCCCTGCGCGGAAATTACTTTTCGCACCGCTGCCGCGGAAGCGGCGATTCGCGCCATTTCAAAAACGTTTCCGGAAATTTTAATCGGCGCCGGCACGGTTTTAACCGAAGAGCAAATCGAGCGCGCCGTTGCCGCGGGCGCCAAGTTCATTGTCGCGCCGGGTTTTTCGGTCAGCGTCGTAAATTTTTGTTTGGAGCGGCACATTCCCGTTTTTCCGGGCGTTTGCACACCGACGGATATTCAGGCCGCGCTCGAGACCGGCCTCACCATGCTGAAGTTTTTTCCCGCCGATGCTTTCGGTGGATTGAAAACTCTGAAGGCGCTCAGTGCGCCGTTTCCCAGCGTCGAATTCATTCCCACCGGTGGCATTAGCGCCGCGAATCTGGCGGAATATCTCAGCTGCAAAAAAGTTCTCGCCTGCGGCGGCAGTTGGATGGTAAAAAATGAGTTGATTAGTGACGGGAATTTTACCGAGATCACGCGCTTAACAGAGGAAGCGGTGGCAATCAGGCGGAAGGCGAGGGCGGAATGAAAGAGGCTTTGCAAAATTGGAGGCAAGATGATGGATCGCCAACGCCAAAGGTATCGGGCTATTTGATTTTCAACATTGTGCCAACCCTTTCGCCTACCTCGTCTTTTGTATGCACGAGAATAGAGATAGGTAGGAAAGGCAGTCGCTCTCAGCTTTATGCTTTTATTGATTTATGGCATGAGCTAATGTCTCGGCAGCCCACTGATTGATACTTTTGCCTTTGACTTCAGCAGCCATCGCCACCGCTGCGTGAACTTCTGGGGCAACACGTAACATTAGTTTTCCAGAATATGGTTTCTGCGGAGGACGATTTAGTTTTTCACAAGTATTGAGATAGTCATCAACGGCCTCTTTAAAAGCTGCGCGTAATTTTGCCACTGACTCACCGTGAAAACCCACGATGTCATTGATGCCTGCAATATGACCGACGAAGCAGCGATCTTCATCACTATATTCAATTCGGGCAGCATATCCTTTGTGCGTCATCGTCTTCATGGCTTGATTCCTAGTTGTTCTAAAAAGTGTCGTGCATCACGTACCTGATACGGCTTAGCTTCTTTGTGAGGATGGGGGCGATGGAAGGTCGCAACGACATTATGTAATTCAAACCGCACCCTTGAACCCCTTCCTGCAATAACACGAGCCCCCAGGGCAATGAAAAGCGCCTTAATCCGTCTCCATTCCAAGCTGGAAGGAACTGGTGACTTGAAGATAGCCTCCAGGGTCTTTTGATGCTGTTTGTTCATCGTTTATATGATAGCAAAATATGCTATCATATGCAAGCACTTTGTGATGGCATTGGCTGATTCATTTGATTTTTGGCTGAAGCATAACACTAGAAATGGGGTGAAAAGCCTTCGGACTAGCACGATGCCTATACGAGGCCAACACCCGTGTGTGCGGCGGCGCGCCTCGGAGATGTTTGTCATTAAAAATCATGCCGCCGTCGCGCCGTCCGCACCACGCAATGTTAGCGATCTGCGTTGACTTTTATCGTTTATTCTGTCTAAATTAAAAAACAACTATGTGTTTTATGAAATACTTTATTTTATGTTTCATTACTTTGGTTTGGCTCATCATTTTCGCGAAGCCATCACGAACTCATTGCTCGAGCGGTTCGTTTATCTAAAATTTTCATCACGGTTTTTGGCTCTTTTTCCAAAATATTAAGCAGAACTAATGCTGCTCCCTTCGGTTCTCGATCACCACGTTCCCAGTGCCGTAATGTGCCAAGTCCAATACCAAAGGTAGCGGAAAATTGAATTTGGGTCATCCTGACGTTTTTACGCACCCGCTTCACATCAACTTGAAACGGTTTATAAACTCTCGCTTTAACGTCTTTTCCTTCTGCAAACGCAATTGCGTCTTTAAGGCTCTTTTCTATTCTTTTGAAAGCTGCACTCATTGTTTTGCTCCGTATGTTTTAACCAAAATTGAAACCAGTTTTGCCATTTTGTTTCGTTCCGCTTTGGAAAGATTTTCCTTTTCATTTTTTCCAAACATGTTCAACAAGAAGAGTGGCATTGTTTCGTTGTAGAAATAGTAAATGGCACGAACACCACCGCTTTTTCCCGTTCCCTTGCGTGCCCACCGGATTTTTCTTACTCCACCTGTTCCTTGCATTATACGACCTGCTTGAGGATTGAGCGAAATAAAGTTCTTTAACTTATCTTGACTGTCTTCATCCAATAGCCTGTCGACGTCTCGAATATACTCGGGCAACTCTACAAGGGTATGATACATGAATAAAGGTAATCCAATGGATTATCAAAAGCAAGAAATATTTCAATGGATTTAATATGCCTTGTGGCCGTTAAAAATGAGGTGAAAAACTTTCATAACGAGCACACAAGTTCGCGAAGCCAGTTCGATGCCAATTCCAACTTGCACGCGATATTTATGTTTTCATCGTGGTTCAGTAATTCATATTATGCGACAGCACCGGCGTCGCATCAGGTTTCCATCTATAGCCATTTGTTGCCATAGATGGAAACTTTTTCAAGCAAACTTTCCACTAATCGCCATTTACGAAGTGTCGATTAGTGGAAAGTTTCGCCGAGACGGCGTCTCCGTAAATGTTTCAACTAATGGAAAGTTTTGAGCCGAAAACATCACCTACTCCATCAGGTAATCGATTAATCCCAATTCCAGAATCTCGCCGTACGCGAGTTTCCAAGCCTGCTCCTGTGCGTTCCATTTCCCGCCCGCGGCTTTAACGCCGTCCTGCAATTCCACCTCGTCATACGGAATCCAAAGCCGCATGATTTGTGTCGGGGGAATTTCATCCGCGACCGGCTGCCACGGCGTTTCCGCAATGATCAACTCCACCGTTTTCAACTTTCTTTTGCCGTCCGGATCATAGCCGTACCGCACGCAGAGCAGATTTTCGCCATAGCGTTCCACAAGTTTCTTGGTGCCGGGTTGTCCCGGATAGAGTTTCTTCTGCGTCATCATAGCAAATCCGCCGGGCTTTTAACGCCCAACGGCCCCTTATTCACTACGTGCGTGTAAATCATCGTCGTGTTCAGATCGGCATGGCCGAGCAATTCCTGAATCGTGCGAATGTCATAACCGTTTTCCAATAAGAAGGTGGCAAACGAATGGCGCAAATCATGGCAACTCGTGTGTTTGTTGATTCCCGCTTGGCGGACCGCCGCATTGAAGGCGCGCTGCAGCGTGCGCTCGCTCATGTGGTGTCGCTGCCGGCGTCCGGTGATCCAATTCGGCGAAATGGTTGTCGAAGGAAAAACATACAACACTTCCGGCCTTTTGGCCCACGTAAAATCGACACGGCCAAAATCGATTTTCAACACGTGTTTGTAAAGAAACAAGATCGCGGCCAAAGCCTGATTTTGGGTCGAAGCGGCGACATGCTTATTCACGGCGAGGTGCGTGAGAAATTGGCTGATCTCCACCACGCCCATCTCGCGCGGATGGCGCTTTTTATGGAAGAGGATAAAACGATAAATCCAATCATTATACGCTTTTTCCGTGCGAATGCTGTAGTGGCCGGTGCGCAAAACGTTGCTCACTTGTTCAAGCAGCTTCGGCGCTTGGCCGGGCGCCGCTGAAGTTACTGTTTGCGCGCCGCGATGTCTCGTTGGCAAGGGCAACTTGGGTTGCGGCGGCCTGCCGTTCACTGGCCGATCATTAATGGGCGTAACCCGGACTTGCCTGCCGGGAAGCAGAGGTTGGGTAAAAGACGGCATGATTGTCCCCTTATAAATTTGAGCTGCGTTCAACGCTTGAATGGAGGCGAGACCTCACCTCCATCGTATCAAATTATGTCGAAATGTAAATAAATTTTTACGCAAAGTCAAGCGCGATTTTACTGGACGACAACAAGTTTCCTGACGGCCACAAAATTTCCCGCCGTGAGCCGATAAAAATAAATTCCCCTTGCCGCGCGCTCGCCGTGATAATCGCGGCCATCCCATTTCACCGCATATTTTCCAGCCGGCGCGAGACCGTCCACCAGCGTTCGCAGTTCTTGTCCGAGCATGTTGAAAATTGATAAACGCATCGTCGCGGTGCGGTTGAGCGCATAAACGATTTGCGTCTCACTCAAAACCGGATTCGGATAATTTTGTTCCAGAACAAAATCACGCGGTGTCGAAGCGTTTGGATCCGCCACCGCCAGCCCGCCGCCCGGAATTGTAATCGGCAACGACAAATGTGACGGCCGCACGGCGTCGAGGTGCAGCGTGTTGGTTGCAACAACCGTGGCGTTATCCGCGCGAAATGGCTTGCCAGTATTCGGATTGGGGTCGAAGCGCGGCGAGTTGCTGCTCGCAATCGCCACGCGAATGCGATGGCCCTGGTTAAAGATAATCGCCGTCGACCACAGATCGACTTCGCACGGATAAATCGAATCCGGCGTCATGAAATTTTCCCGCCACAGCGAGTAACGATGCCGCGCGCGAATGGCGCCGTCGCTCACCAGCATCGAGCGGCCGTCGGGATAAACATCCGTCAGCTTCACCATGAAATCCGTGTCTTTGGCCGAAGAGGAAACCCACAACTTCGCCGTGATCTTGCCGGCAATTTCCAGCGGCTGCGCGAGAACAGGCGTGGTGAAAATTAAAACCTCGGCGCGACTCTCGACGCTGCGTTGATCATAAGGCCCGGCGGCCATCAAAAGATTTCTGCCGCCCTGCGTTTGAATCGGATTGCGCGGGTCGTATTGATAAGAGCGCGAGGCTTGCCCCGCCGCGGATTTCTCGGTGGATAAGTCGCCGTTGTCGCGAAAATAAAACGGCGTCACGGTGGCGCGCAGCGGCCAATCTCTTTCCGTGCGCCACACGTTGCCCGGCGCGCCGTTTTCAACCGCGCCCATCATGTAATATTTCACCGCGGGCTCGGACATGATGCCGTTGTCCTGGCCGAGCAGCCAGTATTCAAACCAGCGCCGCGCTTCGCTCAAATCATCGCGCGTGCTGTTCGGAAAAGTCAGCTCGCCCTGTCGTGCTTGATCCCAACTGCCGTGCGTCCACGGGCCGACCAACAATTTTTGTTTGCCGCGTGCGCCGGTGGCGCCGTTCTGCTGCAATCCCACAAAGCCGTTAATCGTGCCTTCAATAAAGATATCATGCCAGCCGCCCCAGTGATAAACCGGCACATTCACCGCACCAAAACGCGATTCGAGATTGAGGCGCTCCCACGTTGCATCATAACTCGCGCGCGATTCAATATAAGGAAGCAGATTGCGCGCGCCCTGAATCGTCAGCCAGCCTTCCGCAAGATTTTTTAAAAACACGCCGCCCGGATAAACCGCCTGCGCGTAAAGATTCGTCGCCGCAATCTCCACAAACTGGCAAACCAGATGCGGCGGCGCGCTGCCGGCCAGCATGTATTCGGTAATTCCAAACGCCGACGCGCCCAGCGTTCCGACTTTGCCGTTGCACCAAGCTTGTTGGGCAATCCATTCCACCGCGTCATACCCATCCTGCCGCGCGCCCCAACCGTCGTCGAGAAAAAGGCTGTCGAGACCCTGCGAATCACCGCGCCCGCGCGTGTCTTGCACGACAATCGCGTAGCCCGCTTTCACCCACTCGTCGAACGTATCCGTCGGCGTCCGGAAACCGGATTTGCCGTACGGCGTGCGAATGAGCAGCGCCGGCCATTTTTGCGCCGAAGCGTCGGCCAGATAAACATCCGTGGCGAGCTTGAGGCCGTCGCGCATCGCGACCATATGGGTGGTTTTGAGATAGGCGAAGAGGGGTGAGGAAAATAAAACTGCGATCAGGAAAATTAATCTCAAAATGAGATGTTGCATGTTAAGCTCCTCAAACGAATTCGAGATAATTTGGCGGCGCGTAAAAGCCGCGTTTCCGCAATGGCTCCGGCGATTCCGTCTCGCAAAGCGCCCGCAAGTGTTTCATCGTAGCTGCTGCCTTGAGCAGAAAGATGGGTTCCGCAACGGGGCCAATTTTTTTTGCCCATGGCGGTGGCGCTTGCTGCAATCTTGCCGCAAACAACTCAATCAACGCGGCAGAAGCGGCAAGGATGATTGGATCGTTCGTTGCTGGAAATGGAATTTCGTTTAAACGAGGATGCTCGCAAAAAAAATCTTGCGTTAAATTTCTGGTGAGTAAGCTTTCACCCTTTACTGCGGCTTCAGCCAATTGTTCGATTTTTACCATGTGTTGTTTCCCATAAATCTAAAAAAGCATATTGCGCTTTCAGCTCAGCGTTAGGAACAAGAAAGGGTTCTAATGTCTGCCAGATCTGATTACGTTCGCCGGTTAGTTCCCGCAAAAGCCTTCGCGCATCTTCAATATCAACATCATCTCGCCATGCCGACAATTTCATCGCGAGAAGTTGGGCTATCGATGGCGTTTTCGCAACGATGCCCGGCGCAGAGAATATAATTTCGCCTTCACTCGTGGTCATCAAGTATCCTTTTGCTGCATCATTAAGCCAGTCCTCCGGTAAGCCTTGCTCACTTGCAATTTGCTTAATGAGAGCGCGAACATTTTGAACTGCCGAAGGCGAGAGAATAACGGCATCAAGGTCGCGCGTTGATAAACGTGCCTCATATTTCAATACCATCACTGCTCCGCCCATCAGGAGAAGCTCTACTTGATAACCTTTTTGCCCGGCCAATTCACCAAGTCGGGTGAGTAACTTGACGATTTGCGGTTTGGTTAATAAAGCCATTATATGTTTCAGGCTAAAAGAGTGACAAGCTTTTTTCAATCATAAGCACTCGTGAACTCAAAAATACAAAGGGAAATTTGCCGAATTTTTCGCAAAGCGCATCAAATTCTTCATCAAAAGGATAATCGCTTAGTCAACCATGCGCAATGACTTTACCAGCGATGACCATAATCCATGTGGCACGCAATTCGCGCATTTTTTTTCGATCCAGCGGGCATTGGCTTTTTCCGGCTCGGTCTGATATTTATGCCGTTCATCGCGTGGCCACGCCTCATATTCCGTCGGGCTGACATTGACGCCGATAAAGTTTTCTTCTTCGCTCATGCTGCCAGAGCCCTTCTCTTTCGCGCCGATCCCGATGCTTGATACAGTTTTTCCCATGACGAGTCATCAAGAAATTCTTCGCCGCAGTTCTCGCAAATCCAAATAGAAACGGCTTTAGCCGTTTTTTTCTTGGGCGCAATGAAAATATCGCGTTTTTGCGTCTTTAATTTTTTGGAACCGCACATGGGGCAGAAATCACCTTTCATAAGCTTTCCCTTGGCTGTTCTAAAATAGTAAATCTTAATTGCCCTGTCAAGCACATTCTCCCCGAGTAACCAACTTGCATTTTGCCGCTTTCTGTGTTATTTTGAAATCATGATCAATCACTCTCACTTCGAATCCGAACTTCGGCGCAAAATAAATGGCGAAGTTTATTTTGACGACGTGACGCGGTATTTGTACAGCACCGACGCCAGTCTGTATCAAATCCAGCCGGTCGGCGTCGTCGTAACGCGCGATAAAGATGATGTGGTGCAAGCGATTCGCACTGCGGCGAAATATGGCGTGTCGATTTTGCCGCGCGGCGGCGGCACGAGTCTCGCCGGACAGGCTGTTGGTCAATCGCTCGTGATTGATTGTTCGAAATTCATGAATCGCATTCTCGAACTTAACACCGATGAACGTTGGGTGCGAGTCGAACCGGGTTTGGTGCGCGATGAGCTAAATCAGCAGATCAAACACACGGGTTTGCACTTTGCGCCGGAAACGGCGACGAGCAATCGCGCCAACCTCGGCGGCATGATCGGCAACAATTCCTCCGGCACGCGCTCGATTGTTTATGGCAAAACCGTCGATCATGTTCTGGAAATCCGCGCTATCCTCGCCAATGGTGAAGAAGCGCTTTTTCGTGAATTGCCGTCAGCCGAATACGAGACGAAATCGCAACAGCAAAATTTAGAAGGCCAAATTTATCGCGAAGCCCGTCGCCTCGTACGCGAGAATGAAAATGAAATTCGCGCGCGCTTTCCCAAAGTCATGCGCCGCGTCGGCGGCTACAATCTTGACGAACTGGTTGATCGCGAAAATTGGAATCTCGGCAAAATACTCACCGGCTCGGAAGGGACGTTGGCGTGCATCGTTGAAGCCAGGCTCAAGCTTGAGCCGCTGCCGAAAGCCACCGCGTTGTTGGTTGTGCATTTCACTGATTTGCTCGAATCACTGCGCGCCGTTGGACAAATTCTCGAATATCGTCCCGCCGCCGTCGAATTGCTCGACCATGTGATTATCGAATTGGCGCATAACAATCTTGATATCAAAAAACTTTGCGCTTTTATTGAAGGCAAGCCACAAGCGCTTCTGCTGGTTGAATTTTTCGGCGAATCGAATGACGAAGTCCGCGCCAAAATTGCCGCGACGGAAGCGAGTTTGCGGCAAACCGGATTTGGCTACGCTTATATGCAAGCTTTTTCGCCGGAAGAACAAAACCGCATTTGGAACGTGCGCAAAGCCGGCCTCGGAATTTTGCAGAGCATGAAAGGCGATGCGAAACCCGTCGCTTTCATCGAAGATGCATGCGTGCCGACGGAAGTGATGCCGGATTATATCGCACAGGTCACTGAAATTGTGCATAAGCATGGCCGCAACCTGTCAATTTACGGCCACGCCAGTGTCGGGGTTTTGCATGTGCGTCCGGTGCTCAATATGAAAGCCGCGGACGATATCAAAATTCTGCGGCAAATTTCCGAAGAAGTTTTTGCGCTGGTCGTCAAATACCGCGGCGCGTGGAGCGGCGAGCACGGCGATGGGCTGGTGCGGAGTTATTTGAACGAAAGATTTTTCGGTCCGAAATTGTATCAGGCTTTTGTGGAATTGAAGCGCGCCTTTGATCCTAAAAATTTGATGAATCCGGGCAAGATTGTCGCCGCGCAAAGTATCGAAGAAAATTTGCGGATTAATCCGATTTATAAAACGCGCGAGCTTGAAACTCACTTTCATTTTCACGAAGACGGCGGCTTCAACCGCGCCGTGGAGATGTGTACCGGCGTTGGCGCGTGCCGGAAGACGATGAGCGGCACCATGTGCCCGTCGTACATGGCGACGCGCGATGAAGAACATTCCACGCGCGGTCGGGCCAACGCATTGCGCGCCGCGCTCACCGGCAAAATCTCCGCGCAACATTTTACCACGCCGCGCTTGAAAGAAGTGTTCGATCTCTGTCTCGCCTGCAAAGGCTGCAAAGCCGAATGCCCCTCCAATGTCGATGTCGCCAAATTGAAGTACGAATTTCTCTCTCATTATTATAGCGAACACGGTACGCCGCTTTCGGTGCGATTGTTCTCGCGTCCCGATCTCCTCGGAAAGCTCGGCTGCCGCTTTGCGAGTATCACCAATTTGGCGTTGAAAAATACCGGAATGCGCAAAGTTTTTGAGACCGTGTTGGGAATTGACCGCCGCCGCGTTTTGCCGCTTTATGCGAAAGAGACTTTTCCGAATTGGTTTGCCAAACGTCGGCAGCGCCAAAGGCGGGAAAATCGCGTCGTTTTATTCAACGACACCTTTATGAATTATCACGAGCCAGAGATTGGCCGCGCCGCGGTACACGTGTTGGAAGCGTTGGGCTATCAAGTCATTCTCGCCAATGCCGGTTGTTGCATGCGCCCCGCGATTTCCAACGGTTTGCTGCGCATGGCGCTTCCGCGCGCGGAAGCAGTGGCCGAACGATTGCACCAATTCGTTGCACGAGGCGACAAAATCGTCGGCTGCGAGCCGAGCTGTATTTCCGCGATCAAAGAAGACTATCCCGATTTTGTCCGTGATCGCGCGAAAGCAAAAGCTGTCGCGGAGAATTTTTTGTTGATTGAAGATTTTGTGTTGCAGCATCTCGAGCAAAACGGCCTGCCGTCGAACCGGCAAAATCTCAACCCCTCCATTCTGTATCACGGGCATTGCCATCACAAAGCGTTGTTCGGCACTTCAGCTTCAAAATCAGCATTGGCGCAAATGACCGGCGGCGCGGTTCAGGAAATTGACTCCGGCTGCTGCGGCATGGCCGGCGCCTTCGGCTATGAAAAACGGCATTATGATATTTCTATGAAAATCGGCGAACGCCGGCTTTTTCCGGCGGTGCAAGCCGCGCGCAACGGCCGGCGCATTGTCGCCAACGGCTTTAGCTGCCGCCATCAAATCGAGCATGCGACGGGAAGGAAGGCGCAACACGCGATTCAAATTTTGGCGGAGGCAATAGTTTTATGATCGCGTCTTTGCTAATCGACCAAAGAATATCGACTTGACTCTTTCAAGATAATTTATGTATATTGTTTTGACATCCAAGTGTTCAAGATTTGAAAACATTCAACTGCCGCACATCGAAAGATCTGTCGAAACATAAACCGCTTGATTGCAATTGGGCGGCCCTTCGACATTCGCCCACAGTGAATTGAAAGGAGTTTATTATGCCGGCTACTACTATGAAAAAAATTACTATTGCTTTTCCTATCGGTATTTTTAGCGAGGTCGAATTGACGGCCAAAAGGAAAAAGACTGCTGTTGATAAGTTGATTCGGCAATTGGTGGAGAGTTCTTTGCGACAGGCAAAAAAAGAGAACTTGGCCGAACGTCTTCGGGAAGGCTATTTGGTGAATGCCAATCGGGACAAGATGATTGCGGAAGAGTTTAGATTTGCTGACGCCGAGCTTGACCGTGAATTAGACTCATTGGAGGAGAGATGATCTGTCTATGAAAATTTGTAAACGTGGTGAAATTTATATGGCCGACCTCGACCCTGTGGTTGGCAGTGAGCAGGGTTCGCGTCGTCCAGTTTTGATTATTCAAAACGACGTTGGCAACCAATATAGCCCGACAACCATTGTTGCCGCTATTAGCTCACAACTTTCGCCGAAAACATATCCGACGGAAGTTCGTGTGAAAGCCGGCAGCGGCGGACTCAGCCAAGATTCAACCGTGCTCATGAATCAAATAAAGACAATCGACAAACGCCGTCTCGAGAATCGTCTTGGGGAATTGAACATGGCAATGATGCGAAAAGTTGATGAAACCATTAAAATCAGTCTAGGATTGATTCCGATTTCTTAAACGGATAAGCCCCACCAAGTTTAGCAAACCCTCCTTTGTTAAGCCAAAGTTAAGCCCATATTACGCCCGCATGAATTTTATTTATTCGTGTTGACTCGCGGCGTTTTTTTATTATATTGTTTCTGGCCAATTTTATTTTTACAATGTCCATAAATTCAAACAATGTCGCGTCCACAGCGGTTTTGCTCGGGCCGCAAACGCCGCCGCGATGGTGTGCGCGTGAGTTAATTCTGGAACGGGCGGCTGAATTGGCGAGGCACGAGAAGGGAACGCGATCCGGCGAGGATATCGAAGCCTTGCACGACATGCGCGTGGCTTCGCGCCGGTTGCGTGAAGCGCTGGAAATTTTTCAAGCCTGCTTCCCGCCGAAAAGTTATGGCCGGCTTTATGAGCGCGTGCGCCGCATCACCCGCGCGCTGGGGAGAGCGCGTGACGCCGACGTGGCCGTGGATTATTTTGCCAAAACGCTGGCTGAAAATCAGAGCGTGATTGAGCAAGTTGCCTTGCAGGATATTTTGCGCCGCTTCGCGAGGCGACAAGCACGGCGACGAGCGGAGATGCAGCGCGAATTGGACAAGGTGCAACCGGCAGAATTACAGGCCCGTTTTGAAAAAGCTTTCGCCATAATCGAACGCACGCCCCCTTCGCGACAGCGCGGCTCTCGCACGGCTCTGCTGCTGGCGCGGCGTCTGTTCGCGCAGCGGCTGCGCGAAGTTTTTGCCTGCCAGCGTTTGATCAAAGGCGAGGGTGATATTGAAGGTCTGCACAATCTGCGCATCGCCGTCAAAAAATTGCGCTACGTCATGGAAACGCTGGATTTTACGAGTGGTGAGCAGATTAAAGAAAATCTCAAATTTTTTAAAAAACTCCAAACCGTGCTCGGCGATTTGCACGATCGCGACGTTTTTGGCGAAACGATGCAGCAACGTCTCGATAAATTAAAAAAACAATCTTTCACGGAACATTTGTTGAACGGCTCGCAAACGGTTTTAGTGCTAATCGCTAAACAGCGACAAGATTTTTATGCGGATTATGTTGAGTTGTTCGGCCATGCGAAAATTCAGGAATGGCGAACGCGCATTGTGCCGCCATCTGCAACAACGAAAAAATCGTCAGTTTTAGCGCCGGTTCTCTCTGTTCATCAAGACAGTGTGAAGTAAAATTTAGAACAAATCGTGCAATTTTATGAGTGAAAAATTCCCCGCGGATTGAAAAATCCCGCGGATAAAGCTTTTGATCGGCGGGTTTCTTCAATCCGCGGGAAATTTAAATCTGCTCGCAGAGTTTCAATAATCATTTTTTATTAACTGCTTTATCCGTTGGCCGCTTTTCATCCGTTGGGCTATTTTTTACAATTTTACGTTTTACAACTTTACGTTTTACAACTCACGTTTTAAATTTTAACCCATGAAACCCAAACGCCTCGCCGCCATTGACATCGGCACCAACTCCATCCGCTCCATCATTGTCGAAGCGACCGGCAAGAAAAATTTTCGCGTGCTGGATGATGAAAAAGAAACGACGCGCATTGGCGAAGGCATGGGAGCGAGCGCGCGAATCTCGCGCGAAGCGGTGCAACGAGCGATTGGGGCGTTGCAAAGAATGACGGATATCGCGCGCGGCTTTGGCGCGGAAACGGTGCAGGCGGTGGCGACGAGCGCAGTGCGCGAAGCCAAAAACCGTGAAATTTTTTTGCGCCGCGTCGAGGAAGAAGTCGACCTCAAAGTGCGCGTCATTACCGCCGAGGAGGAAGCGTGGCTGGCGTTTTTGAGCATGCTGCATCATTTCGACGTCGGCAAGCAGCGTTTCTTCGGCCTCGATATCGGCGGCGGCAGCGCGGCGCTGATTTTTGGATTGGGCGCGCACGTGGAAAACATTCACTGCCTGCCGCTCGGCGCGGTGCGCTTGACGGAAAAATTTTTGCGGCGCGATCCGATCGCGGCGGATGATTTCAAAGCGCTGCGCAAGCATATTAAAAATCACCTGCTGCCGATCCGCGACGCGGGCGAGGTCGGCGCGCAAATGCTCATCGGCAGCGGCGGCACGCTCACGACGATTGCCGAATTGCACAAGGCGCTGCAGCGCGAAAAATACACCGGCGTACACGGTTACGAAATGAATCGCGCGCAGGTGAAGCATGTGCTCGATGTTTTATGGCATAAAAGCTTGAAAGAGCGCCGCTCACTCGCGGGGTTGAATCCGGATCGCGCCGACATCATCGTGGCCGGTGTGACGGTGGTGAATCAAGTGATGAAAGTTTTTGATATCAACGCGTTGCAAATCAGCGAGCGCGGCATTCGCGAAGGCCTGATTTTGCAAATGATCGCCGGTGATTCCTCCTTTGAGCAAAAGCGCGCGTTGACCCAATATTCCAAAGCCGATTGGCGGCGCAGCGTCAAAGACTTTGCGGAGTCGTGCCGCTACGAAGCGCCGCATTCGTTGCACGTGACGCGCATGGCGCTGAATATTTTCGACCAGCTTTTTCCGGCGGGCAATGAGAAAACGACGAATGAACGCGAGCTTTTGGAGGCCGCGGGCAACTTGCACGACATCGGCTATTTCATCAATTACACGCGGCATCACAAACACACGTATCATTTAATCGTACACTCGCATTTGATCGGCTTCTCGCCGCGCGAGATCGCCATCATCGCGAATGTCGCGCGTTATCATCGCCGCGCGGTGCCGAAAAAGAAGCACGAAAATTTTTCAGCGTTGAGCAAGCCGGATCAAAAACTCGTCTCGAAGCTCGGCGCGATTTTGCGCCTTGCCGACGGCCTTGATCGCAGCCACAGCCAGCGCATTCAGGAAGTGCGCTGCGAGCGGCACAAAAAGAATTTGCGGTTGTATCTCATTTCCGACAAGGATATCGAGATTGAAATCTGGGGCGCGAAACAGAAGGCCGATCTGTTTGAAAGCATTTTTGCCCTGCAGATCGAATACAAACACGTGAGGCCCAAACATGATGAGGCAGCTCAAAAAGCCTAAAGACATTGCCGGCAAGCTGATCGCCGTGGAAGGATTGGACGGCTCGGGAAAGTCGACGCAGATTTATCTGGTGAAGCGCTGGCTGGAGATGCAAAACATGAAAGTTTTTTTCACCGAGTGGAACTCTTCCGATCTGGTGAAGAAAGTGACCAAGCGCGGCAAGAAGGAACAACTCTTGACGCCGACCACGTTCAGCCTGATTCATTGCACCGACTTCGCCGACCGCTACGAGCGCCAGATCTGGCCGCTACTGCGCGCCGGTTTCATCGTGCTGGCGGATCGCTACATGTACACGGCGTTCGCGCGCGACGTGGTGCGCGGCTGCAGCCACTCGTGGGTGCGCAATCTGTACAGTTTCGCGGTCGAGCCGGATATCACTTTTTTCTTCAAAGTGCCGCTGGAAACCGCGCTGGATCGCATTCTCTCCGGCCGCCCGCAGTTGAAATATTTTGAAGCCGGAATGGATTTGGGAATCTCGAATGATCCGTATGAAAGTTTTCGCCTGTTTCAACAGCGGATAAATCAACAATATGAGAGCATGGAAGAAACGTATCGCTTTCATGTGATGGACGCAACGCGAACCGTCGAAGAGCAACAACATAGCGTGCGCGAGATTATTCAATCGCAGCTTGATTTGCCGCGCTTCAAGAAATGGGCGCGAGTGGCGTAAAAAAAGTTTGACAGTTAGACGGTTTGCCCGTTGGACGGTTAACCGAACAACGGGCAAACCGTCAAACCGACAAACAGGAGTTCTCATGTCAAAAAAATTTTATGGCGAAGGCTTGCCGAATGTGGACGGCGAGGAGCTACAGGGCAAGCTGATCGTGATCGAGGGCGCGGACGGCTCCGGTCGTTCGACGCAGATTGAGCGGCTCACGGCATGGATGGAACGGCACGGGCATGCGATTGTCAACGTCGGATTGAAGCGCAGCACGCTGGTGAGCGATCAACTGGAAATTGCGAAGAAGGGGAATATCTTGAGTCCGACGACGCGCAGCTTGTTTTATGCGACGGACTTTGCCGATCAGTTGGAGCACATCATCATTCCCGCGCTCAAGTCGGGATTTCTCGTTCTCGCCGACCGCTATATTTACACGCTGATGGCGCGCGACATCGTGCGCGGCGCCGATCGCGCGTGGGTCGAATCGCTGTACGGCATCGCCGTCGTGCCCGACGCGGTTTTTTATTTGCGAGTAAATCCGCGCCTGCTCGTCGAACGTAATTTTGAGAAGAACGTGGTGTTGGATTACTGGGAAAGCGGCATGGACATCGGCCTGTCGCGCGACATGCTGGAAAGTTTTTTGAAATATCAAAAACTCATTCAAACCGAGTTTGCGAATATGCAGCAGCGTTTCGGCTTTGAGGCGATCAACGGCAACCGGTTGCCGCGGGCGATTGCGCTCGATTTGCAGGCGCGCGTGGCGCGAATGATCGGCGGCATTCCCGTCGACCAGCCGCCGCTGAAAACCGTGAAGCCAAAACCTGCTGATGAAACCATTGAGCGGGCGCCACGATTTGAAACTGTCGACGCTCACTCGTTATCTGAACTTGTCGAGGTATAAGTTATGGCTCTCAAAACCAATCCTCTGCTCAAATCTCGCACTGAAGTCAAAGACGGTATTGAAAATCTACGCGCGCTGGTGCGGGAAATCACCAATGCATTCGTGGTGTACGCGGAAGCCGAGATCGTCGCGTTGAGCGAAGCCGTGCGCGATTTGCCGAATGTCGAAAACGAGTCGAAACCGGCGCACAAGCAGGAAAAACTTCTCGAAGAAATGCAAAAGCTCGTCGCCGATTTAAAAGTCAAGCCGGAGAAAGGACGGTTGAAAGATCTACGGCGCGTGCGCGAGGTGTTGGACGAGCTGAAAAGCTTGCTGCAGCATCACACGAAATGACGAACGGATTTTGTCATTTGAAACTGGAGCGCTTCGAGCCGCTTTAAATTTCCCCACGGATTGAAGAAGCCCGCGGATAAGCATTTTATCGGCGGGCTTCTTCAATCCGCGGGAAGTTATTTTGTGGCTATGAATTTTCGGATTTTTTTAATGTAAATGACAAATATTGAGCTCAAGGCTCGCTTGCAAAATTTCGAACGTGTCCATTCTGTCTTGGCGCAACACCAAATTGCTCTCGCGGCAACGCTGCGCCAAATCGATACGTATTTTCACGCGCCGCATGGCCGCTTGAAACTGCGCGAGATCAACGAGGAAACCGCGCAGTTGATTTTTTATCAACGGCCCGATCGCGCCGAGGTGAAGCGCAGCGATTATATGATTGCGCCGGTCGCCTCGCCCGCGGCATTGCGCGAGGTGCTCGGCGCGGCATACGGCATTCGCACTGTCGTAAAGAAAACACGCGAACTTTATTTGTTGCCGCGCCAGTTCGGTGCAGCCGCCGGTCGCGCCGCGCCTGATCTGGTTCGCTTGCATCTTGACGCGGTTGAAGGTCTCGGTAATTTTCTTGAGATCGAAGTGATTGTACGTGAAGGGGAAGCCCCACAGTTAGCTGAACAGGAAGCCCAATTTTGGCTGCGAGAATTTGGTATTTCACCGGCAGATTTGCTGTCGGGGTCTTACGCGGATTTGTTTGAAGTCCCGATTGCTTAAAAACAAAATTTTCGGAGATTGCGAAAATGAACAAGTTGGAAGTTCCTGAATTCAAAACCTACGAAGAAGAAGTCGCGTTTTGGGACAATCTTGATACGGCTCCGTTTATGGAGGATGACGAAGAATGGTTTCGCTTCGAAACGCCGAACAAGCGCGCGATTCGCGTCGCGATTCTGCCCGACGTTGCCGATCAACTGATGCAACGAGCGCGGGCGCAAGGGGTTTCGGTTGAAACGCTGGTGAACGCTCTTTTGGTTGAGCGTATGAGTGAATCGGCGGTTATGAGTTGACAAATCCGGAGATCAGACTTTTATCCATCCACCGGCAACCCAGCGAGCTGCATGATCTTCAGCGCATTCGTCGTCGGGCACGGGCCGGAATGGAGTTTGTAATCAAAAATCATTTTAGCGTCGACGACCTCTTCGCGAAAATGAAAGTTGCGGATTTGGGGAAATGCTTCCGCCAACGCGGTCAATTCCAAATCGTGCGTCGAGATCACCCCGAAGCCGTTTTGTCCCACCAGCGCGCGGACATAGGCGCGGCTGCCGATGAGGCGCTCGCGATTGTTCGTGCCTTTGAAAATCTCATCGATTAAAAAGAACAGGGGAGAAGCCTGCATATTTTGCAGCGCCTCCAACAACGCTTTCAATCTTCGCACTTCCGCATAAAAAAACGAAAAACCGTCGCTCAAAGAATCGTTGACATTGAGGCTGGTGAATAAGCGCAACAAAGAAATTTGCAGATGATTCGCGGCAACCGGCCCGCCGGAATAGGCAAGGCTGAGATTGATTCCCAGCGTTCGGAGAAACGTGCTCTTGCCCGACATGTTCGAGCCGGTGACCATCGCCAGCTCGCCGAGATTTTGCAACGAGAAATCATTTGCGATGCGTTGCTCCGTTGGAATGAGCGGATGCCCGATCTGCCGCGCTTGCAAATGATTGTTCTTCGCAACAATTTCCGGAAAAGTGTAATCAGGATTAAGATAGGAAAAGTTCGCCAGTGAATTGAGCGCTTCCAGCTCGAAACAAACGTCCAACCAGTTGGGCAGCATTTCGGCGAGTTTGGCTTTTTGTTTGTCCAAAAAATAAGCGCAGTACCAATCCCACGGCATGATCGCATTCAGCAAAACTCGCATCAACGGATTCATCCTGAGGCCGATGGCGGCGACAATTGTCCTGATTTGTTTCAATTGCGCCGACGGGCGTTTGGTTGAAACTCTGAAAGTGCTGCAAAGCTCGGCTAAATTTTTATTTCCGCCATACGGATAAGCTTCCAGATAAAAAAGGATCGTTTTCAGTTTATCCAGCTCGTCTTCCAGAAAGAGCGACTCGTCAAAAATTGACGCGAGGTTTTCCGCATACAGCAAATATAAAGCGGCGTAGGCGAAAAATGTGAACGGCCAGTATTTCGGAATGAGTTGCAAATGATTTAAAACGAAAAGCGCAAGATTTAACAAAGCGAGAACGCTGAAGAGCGGCGGAAGCCATGAATGGGAACGGAGATTCTTTTGCGCCAGCCAAGTTAAAAATTTTTTTCCTTCCAACGGCTCGTTGGTCACTTCCATGAAACTGAGCCGGAGTTTATCGCGAAATCTCGATAGTGGCGTGATTTCTTGGACGCGCGTTTGGCGTTGCCGAATCTCGGAGAGTTGCGGTGTTGTTGCCAATAGCCATTTTTTGAGCCGCGCGCTGCCTTCAACGGTGATGGCAAGGTCGAGAAGATGGTGCAGCGATTTGGCGCCGGTAATATTGAGATCGATTTCAAAAGGATGATCGCGCTCCGGCGGCTGCTCGGCAGGCGCGGGAATGGCGGCCCAATCCAATTGCATGCGCGCCAGTTGCGTGCTTTTAATCTGCAACCAAATGCGATGGCGTTTTGCGCTTCGCTCCAACCGGCGATGATAGTAGGCGACGACGTTGAACACGATTAAGCCGAGGCCGACGGCGATTCGGAAAAAAAGATCAGGCAGGAAATAAGCGGCGAGAATGCAGAGTCCCGCCGCGCTCAGAAAAATCAGCAGCCGCGTGATGGAATAACGGCGGCTGAGTTTTTCCATTTTTTGTAAACGATTTTCAACGCGCAGAATTTGATTTTGAATCGCCCGCAACCGCGCCGATCTTTTTATCATTTTATCTGTTTATCTTTTTTACCCATTTATCTTTTTTCCCCTCGGTGTCCATAACAAGTGATCGGCTCGATGCCCCGCACCTGCACGTTGTGAAACGCTTGAAATTCGTTGCGCCGCGCCGATGGGAGTTGATCGTAAAATTTTTCGCCGACAATGATGGGAACGCCGAGGTCTTTCGTTAATGATTCAAACCGCGAGGCTAAATTCACCGGATGGCCCAGAACCGTGAATTGTCGTTTGCGATCGTTGCCGACGTTGCCGCAGAACACCGTGCCGTAATTCAACCCGATGCCGATTTGAATCTGCCGCCCGCGAAACGAATAATTCCGCGCGGCTTTCCACATCGCGATGGCGCAGTCCAACGCCTTGCTCACTGAGTTGGCTTCGAGGCGAGGTTGATGGCCGTTGGAGTTAATGAGCGCTTTATCGTCAAGATTGCGCAAAGCTTGCGGGCGTTGCGTGAACTGCGACTGCGGAACTGCTGCCGGTTGCGCGAATCCCCAGAAGGCCATCACATTGTCGCCGATAAACTTGTCGATCATGCCGTCGTGCGCATGAATGACTTCGATCATGCCGTCGAGATAGCGGCTCAACTCATTGACGATTTCCTCCGGTGTGGCTTCGAGTGAGAGCGAAGTGTAGGAACGAATATCGGCAAAGAGAATGGCGCAATCAATGTAGCGCGGCGCGCCGTAACCTTCGATGCCTTTGGCGAGCAAATCATCCAGCACGCGCGGGTGCACGTGGCTGCGAAACGCCGCGAACATTTTCTGTTCCTGCGCCAGCCGCAGGGCTTCGTCGCCGGTCGCCTCGCGCAATTTGGCCGAAAGAATTTTGATCAGGTTGAGCGAGAAGCGATAATTCATCAAAAGTTTTTTTGCCAACGCCGCCGGAATCGCGAGCGCCTCGACTCGGCCGCGCGCCACCGCCGTGGCGCTGTAGGCGGTTTCATCGACGACGCCCTGCTCGCCGATTATTTCATGGGTGCTGCGCGACACGAGAAAAACGTTGCCGCGCACGATATCGACCACGCCCTGCAAAATGAGGATCAGGCGATTCGCGGGCTGGCCTTCCCGAATAATGCTTTCGCCGTCGGCATACGCGCGCAGCATGTCGGGCTTGAGCCGGTGCAGCAGATTCTTCGATACGTTTTGCAGCACCGGGATATCGGCGAGGCGACCGCGAAATCTTTCGACGTCGTTTTCTTTGACGGCAGAAGCCTTCTGCCATTGAGGTGATCTCATAGCCTTCCTGCTCGTTCAATCCACATCATCCAGTTACACGCATACGGCTCCTGCCAAAGTTGTTCGTGCCTGTTGTTGCCGGAGCGGCTATTCAATAAGATGCACAATTTCTTGGAATTTTCCAAAAGTTTTTGTATCTTAATTTTCGTCTTATGGAAGAGCGTTAAATCATTCAACAAAAGAGGAAGTGCAAAAACGAAAAAATAACGAAAAGGAGTACGGCGATGCTCGATAACATTCAGTTGCAAAACGTTTCCGGCAACGGCGCCGCAATAACAAAAAAACTTGAGCGCACGCCGCGACCGAAAGTCTGGGCGGAAGTTCCCGAGGCGCAATGGGATGATTGGCGCTGGCAGCTCAAGCATCGTCTTAATTCCGTTGATGAGCTGGCGCAAATCATCAATCTCACCGAGAGCGAAAAAACCGCGTTGCGCGCGAATAATTTGTTTCGCGTCGACATCACGCCGTTTTTCGCCTCGATCATCGATCCGGATGATCGCGATTGTCCGATTCGCAGACAGGTGATTCCGACCGACGCGGAGATGGTGCCGTTCACTTCGATGATGGAAGACTCGCTCGCGGAAGATCGCCATTCGCCGGTGCCGGGTCTGGTGCACCGTTATCCCGATCGCGTGCTCATGCTGGTGACGACGCAATGCGCGAGCTATTGCCGGTATTGCACGCGCAGCCGCATCGTCGGCGATCCGAAAGCGCAGTTCAAAAGCTCGGAGTACGACGCGCAAATCGATTACATTTCGAAAACGCCGCAAATTCGCGACGTGCTGCTCTCCGGCGGCGATCCGTTTATTTTGCCGCCGAAAGTTTTGGATAATTTGCTGGGGCGGCTGCGCGCGATTCCGCACCTCGAAATCATTCGGCTCGGCACGCGCGTGCCGATTTTCCTGCCGCAGCGCGTGGATGATGAGCTGTGTGCGACGCTGTCGAAGTATCATCCGGTGTGGGTGAATCTGCACTTCAATCATCCGAAAGAAATCACGCCGGAGATCGCGCTGGCGTGCGACAAGCTTTCGCGCGCCGGTGTGCCGTTGGGCAATCAAAGCGTTTTGCTCGCGGGCGTGAATGATTGCGTCCACATTCAACGCAAGCTGGTGCAGGAGTTGGTGAAGATGCGCATCCGGCCTTATTATCTTTATCAATGCGATCTCGTTGAAGGCTCCGGCCATTTGCGCACGCCGGTCGCGAAAGGCATCGAGATTATCGAGGGCCTGCGCGGCCACACCTCGGGTTACGCGGTTCCGACTTATGTTGTCGATGCGCCGGGCGGCGGCGGCAAAATTCCGGTGATGCCGAATTATCTGTTGAGTATGTCGGATCACAAAGTGGTGCTGCGAAATTTCGAGGGCTTCATTACGACTTACGAAGAGCCGACGGATTACAAATCGCACGATCCGAAGACGTGCGCGTATTGTCGAGCCAAAATTTCCGAGCCGGGCCAAACCGGCATCACCGGCCTGTTGGATGGCGAGCGTTTGTTTATCGAGCCGAAGGGTTTCGATGAAACGCACGCGCGCGGCGGCGCCAAACATCGCCTCCGCAGTGAAGACTTGCACAAGTGGCAGCCGTTCGGCATCGGTAGGGAGACGAGTCCGGTGATTCAAGTCGGCGAGCCGATGGCGACCGCGAATCATGAATTGTTGTAATTTATAAGGAAGCAAAGCTCAAAATATAATTCTAAAACCTTTTTTTGAACACGGATGACACGGATTGTGCGGATTAACACGGATAAAGCAAAAAGTAAAAATCCGCGACGATCCGTGTCATCCGCGTAATCCGTGTTCAAAAGTTTTTTTGCCCGCAAGCAGGAAAATTGTTTGCGGGTATTTTTTTTTAAAATTTTTTCCGCATTTTCCGCCGCTGCCGGTATCAATAAGTTAGATTTTTGACAAAATCCAGACTGGCATTGTTGCAGAAATGTTACACCAGATAAAGCAAATTCGGTTTTTCCTTAATTTTACGAAATCCGGATTACAGCAATGCCGACAATTTCATTGTATTTTTGCATGGTCAAGCTTGCCATTGCCTTTCCAGCCTTGCACTTCTACCGGCCAGCCTAACCTACTCGTAGGCGTTTTTCTAAAACGGGTGGGTGGAGTTATTTACACCGAAATTATTTTAACTAGAATTCATTTTTACGGTTTACATTTTAATTGACCGCTTCAGCAGTAATAATCTGACTTCCATGACGGAGAAGGAGGCAGAGGGACATGCTTCAATTGAATTTGTTGATCACGGCGTTTTTTCTCGGCGCGGGAATCGGGCTGGCCATGCTTTTTAGCCGCGGGCTGCATCGTCCGCTGCGGCAGCTTATCGACGGGGCGCAGCGCCTCGGCAACGGCGATTTGAAACAGCGTATTGAAATTCAGGGCCACAACGAATTGGTGTTGCTGGGAAAATCTTTCAATCGCATGGCGGCGCTTTTGCAACAACGCGAAGGCCAATTGCAGCGTTCCGAAACATTGTATCGCCATCTCGTGCAGGATGCGTTGGATGGGATTTTTGTGGTTGATCATGAACTTCGTTTTATCGAGGTGAATGAAAAGTTCTGCGAAATGTTCGGTTGCAGCCGGGAAGAATTGTTGCAGTCGACGCTGAATGAAGTGATCGCGCAGACCACCGGCGCGGAAGAATATCTTGACGATATTTTATCGCGTCGCCCGTTTCGTGGCGAACTGGCGATCCAGCCGCGCACGGAATTGGCTCTGGCCTCGTCGCTATATAATGGGAAGCTGGCGAGTTTTATTGAAAAATCCGGTGGCGCTGGCGACGCGGCAATTGCTGACAATTCCGGGGGGTACAAAGCTCGCCCCGCCCGCGACGCGGCATGGCGCAATTTATTGTTTGCGCGCACGATCGATCTCAACGCGGCGCCGATCAACGACGAAATTTACATGGGCATCGCGCGCGATATTACCGAGAAAAAACACTACGAAGTGGAATTACACCGCGCCGCGGAATTGCGCGAATTGTTGCTCCGCACGATGAGCGACGGCATCGCGGTTCTGGATCGCGCCGGGGATTTGCTCATTAGCAATCGCGCGCTCGAAGAAATTTTTGAAATGTCGCAGGCGGAGTTTTTACAAAGCCGTTTTTTGGAGTTCAGAAACGGCTGGCAATTTCGCACGATGGAAAACGAAAATCTGCCGCGCCCTCGCCATCCGATCTATTTGGCGCTGCACGAAAAAAAACGCAGCAGCGATTGCCGGTTGAAAATTTGCCGCCCCGGCCAGGAAAAATATCTTTCCGTCAATGCCGCGCCGTTGTATGACGAACGCGAGCAGTTGATCGGCGCGATTGTGGCGGTGCGGGATATGACGGCGACAGTACAAAACGAACGGGCGCGTGAAATCTTGCAGCAGCAGATGCAGCAAACCGCCAGCCTGGTCGCGCTTGGCGAGTTGGCCACCGGGGTGGCGCATGAAATCAACAACCCGATGACCGGAATCATCAATTACGCGCAGCTTTTGTATGACCGCGCGCCGATGAATGACGAAAAGCAATTTTTGCTGCAAGGCATTTTGCGCGAGAGCGACCGCGTCACTAAAATCGTGCACAATCTGCTGACCTTCGCGCGCCAACAACCCCAGGAGCAGGGTTGGGTCGGACTTGCAGAGTTGCTGGAAGCGGCGTTGCATTTGATGGGGCATCGGTTGCGCCAAGACGGGGTCAACCTCATTTTAGAAATGCCAGCGGACTTGCCGCCGCTGCAATGTCGCAGCCAACAGGTTCAACAAGTTTTTATCAATCTGGTGAGCAATGCGCAGCACGCGTTGAATCAAAAACATGCCGGCGCGCACGAAAATAAAATCCTGAAAATTTCGGCGCACGCGCTGCAACGCCAGGGCCGGAATTTTATTCGCACGGAGTTTCATGATACCGGCGTCGGCATGACGCCGGAAATTCTGCCGAAAATTTTCGATCCATTTTTCACCACCAAAAAGCGCTCGGAAGGCACCGGACTCGGACTCAGTATCAGTTACGGCATCATTAAAGAACACCACGGCGATATCTTTGTGGAAAGTCGAGCCGGCGAGTATACGACGTTCATCGTTGAGCTGCCCGTGATGGATGAAGCGTTGGCCGGTTAGACGGCAAACATTAGAAAGCGGAGTGGGAGCAGGTACCAACCAGCAAGGATGATTTATGTTTAAGCCACTTCGAGTTTTGTTGATTGAAGATTCGCCTGCTGACGCGCTGTTATCGTTGCATGAATTGCGTCGTTGCGGTTATGAACCCCTGCACGCGCGCGTCGCGTCGCTAACGGCGATGCAAGCCGCGCTCACCGAACAAAGTTGGGATATCATCATCGCCGATTATAGTCTGGCACATTTCAGCGCCAGGGCGGCTTTGGTGTTGTGTAAAGAACGCGCCATCGATGCGCCATTCATTATCGTCGCCAGCGCGGTTGGCGATGAAAAAGCCGTGGCCGCGATGAAAGCCGGCGCGCACGATTTTCTCGCGAAGGGTAATCTCGCCCGGCTCGGTCCGACGATTGAACGCGAGTTGCGGGAGGTGGAAGTTCGCCGCGCCTGCAAACGCGCCGAAGCGGCCTTGCAAAAAGCCAATGAAGAGTTGGAAGCCAAAGTCGAGGCGCGCACCCGGGCTTTAGTGCGCACGAATTTAAAATTGCGCCAGGCGATCAACAAACTGCAACGGCTGTCGCGCGAAGATGCGCTGACGGGCTTGCTCAATCGCCGGATGATTTTAGAACGCGCCACCGGAGAATGGGCGCGCTGGCGGCGCTATGTTTCAGCGTTTTCCCTGATGATTATTGACGCGGATGATTTTAAGACAATCAATGATCGCTACGGCCACCTTGCCGGTGATCAAGTGCTAAAATTGATTGCCCATACCATCAAGCGCTCAATTCGTACGGTTGATCTGGTCGGTCGTCTGGGCGGCGAAGAGTTTGTCGTGGTGATGCCGGAAACCTCAGCCGAAGGGGCGCTGGCTGCGAGTCAAAATCTAATGAGCAATATTCGCCAGTCGCCGATGCGGACGGATGATTTTAATATTCCAGTCACCGTGAGCGTCGGCATTGCCACGGTCAGCCTCGACGATAAAAATTTCGACAGCGTGCTGCAGCGGGCGGATGTGGCGTTGTATGCGGCTAAACGGCAGGGAAAAGATCGCGCCGTGGTCAGCGCGTGCGGCTTTTCGGAACTGATGGTGACGAGTGTATGAAGCATACCGGAAATAACGTCAGTTCATGCTGATTTTGGATTCCGTCGCCGTGATGGTTGCCGGTTGTTCTATGACACCACCGGCGGCCTCGTCACGATGCCACGAACGCATTTCGAACAATAAAACCAACCCGCCAATAATAGCCCCGATAATTGTCGTTGCCAACCGCCAGAGCAAAGCATAAATCATCAGCAACGATTCCGGAAGCAATTTGCCCATGAGCCAAACCGAGGAAAGCTCGGCGACGCCGGCGGCGCCGGGCGTGGGCGCAAAATAGATGACTAAAAGTTGGACGATCTGCAAACCGATAAAAATTCCAAAAGGGACGTTTTGCCCGAGGGCGCGCGCGATCACATAGCCCATCAGATATTTATTGAAAAAGAGGATCAACGTGAACAACACCGTGGCCGCCAGCGCCCATTTTTTTTGCCGGAGAATTTTTTGGAAACCGTCGCCGAAGCGTTGGGCCTCGGCCGCAAGCTTGTTCAATAAACGGTCGCGCCACGCCAAAAATTTTTCATGGCGTCCGGGCAGCAGGTGAAATAGAAATTTGATG
>Ga0247727_10005087_pt1 | contig 27111 bp, 26 predicted proteins | sample WisWelCaveWW1625_FD_202498 | JGI IMG/M metagenome (GOLD analysis project Ga0247727, IMG submission 202498) | Biofilm microbial communities from Wishing Well Cave, Virginia, United States - WW16-25 | ecosystem: Environmental > Aquatic > Deep subsurface > Groundwater > Cave microbial mat | place...
CTGACGTCGGCGCGGATCGTCCAGATCTTCGAGGAGCGCGGCGTGAGGCTCACGGAGGCGACGTTCCGCAAGTACGTGCAGCGCGGCCTGCTGCCCCGGAGCGTCCGGGTGGGACAGAAGGGGAAGCACAAGGGTTCGCAGGGGATGTATCCGTCCACGACGGTCCGTCAGCTCAACGAGATCAAGCGGATGCTGGCGCTCGACTACACGATCGAGGAGATCCAGCAACGCGCGTTCTTCCTCCGTGCGGAGGTGGACGAGATCCGGCGGCGGGTCGATGCGGTGGTGGCCCGGGCCGAGTCCGCGGCCGCCGGCGACGCGCTGGACGAGAGCAGCCGGAGGGTCCGGCGCGAGCTCGAGGAGGTCCGGCGTCTGGCGGAGAGGCTCCTGGAGAAGCTCTCGGGGCTGGAGGTCCAGTTCTCGAGCCGGTTGAGGCTGCAACGGGCGGCAGCAAGCTGAGGACGAGCGGGAAGGAGACGGCCATGGAGGCATCGAAGGCAGTTGCAGCCGAGGCGATGGAGGACGTTGAGTCGGCCGAGCCCTTACCGGAAGCGGACGGCGGGCCCGAGGAGTCGCCGGGTCGACGCACGCGCCGCCGCGCCCGCGCGAAGACCATCTCGATCAAGCGGATGACGAAGGAGGAGCTGCGGCTCGGCCGCCTGCTCTATCCCGAGATGGACTACGAGCGTCCCCAGACGCGCGCGGATTGCGCGGAGGGAGAGCGGCCGTGCCCGTTCGTCTCCTGCAAGAACCACCTCTATCTCGACGTGAACCCGAACACGGGGTCCATCAAGCTGAACTTCCCGGACCTGGAGGTCTGGGAGATGCCGGACTCGTGCGCGCTCGACATCGCGGATCGGGGAGGCCTGACGCTCGAGGAGGTCGGGGAGATCGTGAACCTGACGCGGGAGCGTGTGAGGCAGGTGGAGATGCGCGGGCTGCTGAAGCTCAAGTACCTCGATCAGACTCTCGCCCTGCAGGACTACGTCGACCCCGACCCGGGCTCCACCTGGGACGATTAGCTTTCAGTCGGATTAGCTTTCAATGATGCGCTGCGTCGGCGTTCATTCCGAGACGCGCCAGTCGGAATCGAACCAGCCGGCTCCGAGGACCTCGCCGCGGCCGAGAACGATCTCGTTGCGGGCGGGCTCGATGCGTCGGTCCCACACGATCCAGTCCGGGAGGACCTCCGGCAGCGCCGTGGACAGGAGGGTGCCCCACCCTGTGTTCCCGGCCACGACGAGCACGTATCGGTCCGGATTCTCGGGGTTCGGATGGACGAACGCGACCCCGACGTCCTCCCCCTCGAACCGTCGGCTACCCACGCGAATCGCCGCCCCGTCGAACTGGACGGGCAGCCGGCCGGCGATGGCGGCGACCACCGCGTTCGAGTCGGGGTTTCCGACGAGGACGAGGCTGCGGCGTGCGATGTCGTCGCGGGTGAGTGCGACGTCCGCCTTCACCGGGTAACGGACCGCGACGCCCCGGTGGTACCGGGCGAGGGCTTCTGCGGTTCGGCGGTTCGCGGCCGTCTGACGAGGGTCCGCCGTGCCGTACACGAAGACGAGCGGCTCGTACCAGACGTCCTTGATTGGCCCCGCGAGGCCGGGGCGCTTGCGCCCGTGACGCTGCGGCTCGCCCGACTGCCAGCGCCCCTCCGTGCGGACGAAGTGCGCGGGCACTCCGGCCGCCGCGCGGATCGGGTCCTGTCCGTCGAGGGAGTAGGCGATCTCGCCCGTGGAGCTCACGCGCGGCGCGTCCGGCGACAGGGTGATCGCCCGGACGTTCTTGGTGCGGACCTCGACCCGGTCCGTTGCCCGCACCTCCGCCGTCACCTCGGACCACGTCGAGTGAGCGTCCGGTTCGTCGATCCGGACCCAGAACGATCGGTTGAACCGCAGGCGCCCGGTCTTGAACCGCACGCGGGCGGGCATCGGGTCGAGTCGCGCCCCGCGCAACCGCCCGAACATCCGGCCGTCCTGGTAGGTCTCCGACCACACGTTGTGCCCGTCCTCGCGCAGCTCGTATTCCACGCGGTAGCGAAGATCGCGGAGCCGATTGACGAGGACCTCGCTCGACGCCGGCCGGTCCCGCGTCCCGTGGACGAGGTACATGGGGAGGTGCTCCGCGTTCTCTGCCCAGTCGGCGTTCGAGAACATGCCGAGCCCGAAGTCCTCCCAGGGCCTCAGGCGCGTGTTCGACACGTTGTTGTAGATGCGCCAGCTGTGGTAGCCGCACAGCGGCGCGGCGGTCGCGAACAGCCCCGGGTTGCGCAGGGGGATCCCCGCGGCCCCGATGCCCCCCATCGAAGGCCCGGTGACGTGGGTCCGTCTCGGATCGATTCGGTAGTCGCGACGCAATGCCTCGAGGGACATCAGGACGTCGAGCTCGCCCATGTTCCGGTAGCCGCTCTGGCCGTATCCCCATGGCGCGAGCACGAAGAAGTCCGTCTGCCGCATGTCCGGCAGGTACCGATCCGCGTGCTCCTGCGACTCCGTCTCGCCGCGGTCGTGCCCGAAGATCAGCGAAAGGCTCCGGTGCGCCATCCCGCCCATGCCGTGCAGGACCACGATCACAGGCCACTCGCGATCCGGGGAGTATCCCGGTGGGACGTAGACGGAATAGTTCTGCAGTCGCCCGTCGAGCGGAGAGCGATACGCCTTCCGGACGGGCCCGCGGAGCGTCGCGTAGGGATCTCGGCCCTCCAGGAGGGCCTCGCCGAGCGCCCGGACCTCTCGCGCGTAGCGGTCGATGTGCGGCCTGTCGTACTCGCCCTCCTCGAGCATCCGCGTGAGGCGCTCGACGTTGTACAGGACCGAGTCGTAGGTCGACTCCGATACCTCGTAGACCGCACGCTCGAGGCCCCGGGCCGCGATGGAGAGCGCCTCGTGGTGATCGGGGTCCCAGTACAGATCGAAGGTCCGCCGCGCGTGGCCCCAGGTGACGTCGACCTCGTAGCGTCCCGCCCCCGGCGGCTGGAACGGCAGCTCCACGCGAGGACCCTCGGGCGCCGGCGGGGACTCCTGCGCGCGCTCTGCGATCGTCTCGTCCCCGCGTCGCACGCGAAGCACGATGGGCGGTGGGATCTCCGCGTCGATACCGCCGGCCGGCATCGAGCCCGTGGCCACGAGCTCCCATCCGTCGGGGCGGATCCGGCGCCGCAGTTCGAGCCGGGCGGAGTTCGCGGCGTCCGCCGGTCCTGCACCGGGGACCCGAAGGGCCCGCGCCAGACGCCGGTGGCGATCGTCCGTCAGGCGCACCGAGAACCCCCACGGGCCGGGGGGTTCGGGGCTGCGCACCACGAGCGTCGTTTCCGCCGCCGGAAGATCCACTGGAAAGAGCCGCTGGTCGGGCTCGACGCGCGAATCGTCGCCCAGAGTGGCGACCACCCGCCCGCCGATCGCGAGCGTTGTGCCGACCGAGCCCCCCAGGCCCACGAACGCCCGCCCCGGCTGTCCGGCTGTGAGGACGACTGCCGCGTAGTAGACGCGCCGCTTGCCTGGCGGCGCACCGCGCCGGAGGTCGCGAGGGGTCGTTCGCAGGTTCACCGCGTCGTCGTCGGTCGCGACGAGCGTCCAGCGACCGTCCCCTTCGGGGGCGGCGGCCGCCGCCCCGATCTCCGGCCGCAAATCGGCCCCCGGCGCATCGAGCGGGCCGAGAGTCCGCTTCAGGTAGGGGCCCGCGACCGCCCAGGTCGAGACGATGCCGTCCGGGCCGGTGGCGATTGCCAGCGAGTCCGCAGGGTCCTGTGCGGCTGCAGGGCCGGTGATCGCCGCCGGCAGCAGCAGGCACAGGATCGCGGCACGAACCCCCGTCATCGGAGCTTCAGCCTAGCGACCTGGCCCGCCCGGGCAAACTTTCGGCCTTCGGGGGACCGCCGGGTCGTGGGTTCCTGAAGATCCTAGCCCCCGCGGCCGTGCACGAGGATCTTGCTTCCCTGCTGGAAGAGGACTTCCATCTTGCCGCCCGGCAGCACGCGTGCGACGACCCCCGAGCCGAACAGCGAATGGCGCAGGAACTCCCCCAGTGCGAAGATGGCGTCCTGGCTGTACTGGCGCGCATGCGAGATGTCCCGCCCGGCGACCAGCCGCTGCCACAGGTCCTCCCGCGACAGCTTCGGGGTGGGTCCGTGGCGCTTGCTGTCTCGCGGGGCCGACTTGGGCCGCCGGTACTGGTGCTCGGAACCGCAGATCTTGCACCGGACCTTCTTGATGGCCCCTTCCCATACCGCGACCACCAAGTGCCCGAGATCCAAGCGGCATTTGGTACAGTAGCTGTCGATTTCCTGTCCGGCCGAGAAGCCCATCATCGGCGCGGCATAGTAGCACCGGAGGTTCCGTGATGAAGACTTTTTCGAGTTTTTTCGTGACGCTGGCCTTCTCCCCGCTGCCGGTGGGGGCCGGCGGCTGCTCCTGCGCCGGCAACGACGGATCACCGTCCGACGCGGACGCGGACACCGACACGGACACGGGTCCCGACGCGGACACCGACTCGGACACCGGCGAGATCGTCGACGCGGGCGGGGACGCCGGCGACGCCGCGACGGACGCGGGGATCCCGCCCGGCTACGACTGCGGCGGCTCGGACGTCCTCGAGGTCCGCATGGTCGAGATCGCCCGGTTCGACCCGGCGACGGACCTCCCGATCGAGGGTGCGACCCTCGTCGTCGACTGCGAGGGTGGGCGCATCGAGGCCACGACGAACGCGGACGGCATCGCGCGCGCGTACCGGCTCGACCTCGTGGGCGATCCGGCGGACGTGACCCTGTACAAGGCCGGATACACCACCCGGACCCTCTACGACGTCGGCGGCGATCGAACGGTCCCCAAGACCCTGCGCGTGCCGCTCGCCACCCGGGCGAACGTTCCGTTCACGCGGCTGGACGGCGACCTGGGTCGGAGTGCGGACCCGTCGGGGGTTCTCGTCAGCGTGCGCGGCGGCGGCTACATCGCCACGGCCGAGGATCCGTTCTACCAGGTCGCTCTCGCGGACGACTATCCGGGAGTGGCTCGCTTGACCGGAATCGAGTGGGCCATCGGCGGGGGCGGCACCGGCACGCTGATCTCTTTCGTGGAGGACGTGCTCGATCCGAAGGCCGCGTCGGCGCCGACCCTCGACTTCCCCGCCGTCTACGACAACGTCGAACGGTTCGACGTGACCGTGACGTACGATGTGCTTGCCGGCAGTCCCCTCGAGAATCGCCTGGCCCTGGACGACGACGACCCCGATCCGACGCGCGCCTACTACGGTGCGATCGTGACGGATCAGGAGGATTCGACGAACGCGCGCAACATCCTGGGACTCACGGAGAGCTCCACCGTCGTCGGCACGGACGAGACCTTCCACGTCGCCTACGCGGACGAGATGGAGGGTTCGCCGATCCTCATCGTCATCGCCGCCAGCGACGACCGGAAGGTCTACTCGACGCTCCGCAGCAACGTCGTGCCTCCCGATCCCGAGCGGCTCTTCGTGGTCGAGGACCCCCCCGACGCCGACGTCGATCCGGACGTCGTCAACGAATACCCCGAGACCACGGTGATCCTCTCGGGCGCACGGTGGGCGAACATCCGCTCGGTCTCGTTCGTGGCCGTCGGCTCCGAGCAAGCGTACGGCGGAACCGCGGCCTTCTGGACCCTGACCGTCCCCACCGATCGGATCGGGTGGAGGCTTCCCGACCCGCCGACCGGCGTCGCGTGGCCGGCCCTGCTGCCCGCCTTCGGGAACTTCGCGATCGTGGTCACCGGCACCGAGTACGCCGAGGATCCCCTCCAGAACTACGCGCTATTCGACGACCGCGACTTCGGACGCAACCACTTCCTGCGTTCGTCGGCAGACGGACGTTACCTGGGAAGGCTCGTGGAGTAGGGATGCCACGAGCGCTGGGCGCCGTCGCCAAGGAGCTGCTCGCGTACGTCGGGCACGCGGCGCTCCTTCCCGTCTCCGGGGGCCCCGATCCCGACGCGGCGCCCGGGCTGGCCGACCGGACCATCCTCCTCGTGCACGGTCTTCTCGCGAAGGCGTCCGTGCTCCGGCCGATGCGCGAGTACCTGCGCCGTCGCGGCCACCAGCGGTTCGTGTCGTTCACCCACGACGGGACGGACGTCGCCCGCATCGCGGAGAAGCTCGCGGAGGCAGTCTCGCTCCGGATCCCCGAGGGCCGGATCGACGTCGTCGCGCACAGCCTGGGCGGCCTCGCCGTCCGCCTGTGGCTGCAGGAGCTCGGGGGTGCCCTGCGCGTCGATCGGTGCGTCTTCCTCGGCGTGCCGCACGCGGGGACGGATCGCGCGCGCCTGCTGCGGCTGCAATCCCTGGCGGCGCTCCGTCCGGGATCCCCGCTCTTCGAGCGCCTTCGACGGAGCCTCGATCGGGCATCGTCCGTCACGACGACGTCGGTCCTCGCGGAGGGCGATCTGATGATCCGCCCGATCGAGAGCGCCGGCGCGTTCGGCCAGTCGGTGCACCGCATCCCAGACCTCGGCCACAACGGCCTGCTCTTCTCTCCGAGGGTGCTGCGGATCGTCGAGGAAGCGCTGCGACGCTGATGCGTTAAGGAGACAGCCTCGACATCATCCGCGGGAACGGAATCGTCTCGCGCACGTGCGGGAGGCCGCAGATCCAGGCGACGAGACGTTCGACGCCCATGCCGAAGCCGGCGTGCGGGACCGTCCCGTACCGGCGAAGGTCGACGTACCAGGCGAACGCCTCCTTCGGAAGCGCGTGCTCCTCGATGCGGCGCTCGAGGGCGTCGAGATCGTCCTCGCGCTGCGAGCCACCGATGATCTCGCCGTATCCCTCCGGGGCGAGGACGTCGACGCACAGGGCGAGGGTGGGATCCAGCGGATCGCGCTTCATGTAGAACGCCTTCACCGCCACAGGGTAGCGGTGGACCATGACCGGGCGGTCGAAGAGGTTCGACAGGACCGTCTCGTCCTCGGCGCCGAAGTCGCCGCCGGAGGGCATCTCGTGGCCCGCCTCGTTGATGCGCCTGACCGCGTCGGCGTACGAGATACGAGGGAAGGGCTTGATCACCTTCTCGAGCTTCGTGACGTCGCGCTCGATCGCCTCGAGGTCCCCGCGTCGGCGTTCGAGCACCCTGGCCACGACCGAGACGATCAGATCCTCGGCGAGATCCATGTCGCCGTCGAGGTCGAGGTACGCCACCTCCGGTTCGACCATCCAGAACTCGGTCAGGTGCCGCCGCGTCTTGGACTTCTCGGCGCGGAAGGTGGGACCGAAGCAGTAGACCTTGCCGAGGGCCATCGCCGCGGCCTCCGCGTAGAGCTGTCCACTCTGCGTGAGGTACGCCTTCGTGTCGAAGTAGTCCGTCTCGAACAGCGTCGACGTCCCCTCGCAGGCGTTCGGCGTCAGGATCGGCGAGTCCACGAGCGTGAAGCCGTTGCCGTCCAAGTAGTCGCGAATCGCGCGGATGATCTCGGCCCGTACGCGCAGGATCGCGTGCTGCCGGCGACTGCGAAGCCACAGGTGCCGGTGGTCCATCAGGAAGTCCGTCCCGTGCTCCTTCGGCCCGATGGGGTACTCCGCGGCGAAGGAGATCACCTCCAGGCCAGAGATGCCCAGCTCGTGGCCCCCGGGCGCGCGCGCGTCGGCGCGGACCGTCCCCGTCACCGTGACGGACGACTCCTGCGTCAGCCGGCCGGCCGCCTCGAACGTCTCGGGCGGCACGTCCCGCGCGCCCATCACGCACTGCAGGATGCCGCTGCCGTCGCGGATCTGCAGGAAGTGCACCTTGCCGCTCGACCGCTTCCCGTACAGCCACCCCCGGATCGTGACGGATTGCCCGACGTGGCGTCCGACGTCTTCGATGCGTGCGTGGGTCACGGAGGGCCGGGACGGGATTATTCACCAGGCCCCCCTGTGGTACAAAGCAGGGCCATGCGAACCCGGCTCGCGGTCTTCGTCACGTTTTCCGTCGCCTTCTCCGTGGTGGGTGTGCCCGCGGCGGTTCGGGGGCAGACGGCGCCCGCGGATCGGTCGATCGACATGACGCTCTTCACGCCGCAGCCGGGACCGACCGATTACCTCGGCGTACGGTCCACGCGGTTGTCCCCGCACCGCGGCGTGGGCTTTTCTCTGGTCTTCGACTACCAGGATTCGCCTCTCGTCCTCGAGGACGCGAACTCGGGCGAGGTGTCCGAGGCGGTCGCCTACCAGGCCACGACGCACTTCCTCTGGTCGTTCGGCTTCTTCGATCGCGCGCAGCTCGGTCTTGCGATGCCGGTGGTCGTGGCCCAGGACGGCGACAGCGTCCGCGAGATCGACGACACCGCCGAGGAGCTCGCATCGACCGCGATCCGCGACATCCGGGTGGACCTCAAAGGCCGCCTGGTCGGCGGCGACGAGGGGATCGGAGTCGGGGCGGCGGTCGCGGTCATCCTTCCGTCAGGAGACGAGGACAACTTCGCGGGCCAGGACGGTATCGGGGTCGCTCCGGACCTGATCGCGGACTTCCGCGCGTCGCGCGTGCGGCTCGCACTGAACGTCGGCGCACGCCTTCGGCGCGAGTCGCGCCTCGGCGGTTCGATCGACGAAGCGGGCGCGGCGTCGGGCTTCACCTCGGTCGGCCACCAGGCGGTCGCGGGTGCCGCCGGGTCCTTCCAGATCATCGATCCACTCGCGGCGACCGCCGAGACCCAGTTCTACTTCGGCCTCGCCGACCAGGCGCCGTCCGATCCGGCGGCGGAGTCGCGCCTCGGGCTGCGCTTCTCCCCTGACCGCGCGGGCGACCTGCACGTCGAGCTCGGCGGAGGTGTCGGCAGCTTCCAGGCGATCGGAACGCCGACGTGGCGCGTGATCGCCGGCGTCGTGTACGCGCCGCTCGCCGCGGACGGCGACGCGGACGAGATCCTCGACCGTGACGATCAGTGCGCCGAGGAGGCCGAGGATCGCGACGGTTTCGAGGATGAGGACGGATGCCCCGATGGGGACAACGACGGCGACGGCATCGCGGATTCGTCCGACGAGTGCGCCGACGAGGCCGAAGACGTCGACGAGCACCAGGACGACGACGGCTGCCCCGACCCGGACAACGACGGGGACGGCGTCGCGGACGGCGACGACCGCTGCGCGGACGAGGCCGAGGACGCCGATCAGCACGAGGACGACGACGGTTGCCCGGACGGAGACAACGACGGGGACGGCGTCGCGGATGCGGACGATCGATGCGCCGGCGAGCCCGAGGACCGCGACGACCACGAGGACGCGGACGGCTGCCCCGACGCGGACAACGACGGCGACGGGAAGCCCGACGCAGAGGATCGTTGCAAGGACGCCGCCGAGGACGTCGATCAGTTCGAGGACGACGACGGCTGCCCCGACCCGGACAACGATCGGGATGGCGTCGCGGACGCGGACGACCGCTGCGCCGCGGAGCCCGAGACGATCAACGGCGCGCGGGACGAGGATGGCTGCCCCGACGCGGGAGCGGAGACCGTGGTCCTCGAGAACGACGCGATCGTCCTGCGCCGGCCGGTCGGCTTCGCACGCGGCGCTCACGAGCTCCCGGATCGACTGGCGTCGTTCGTCGCCCAGGCGGCACAGCGCATCCGCGCGCGTCGCGCCGGGCCGGACGCACCGGTCGTCGTCGTCACCGGCTTCGCAGACGGCGGCGCGACGGGCGACGAGGCGAACGCGCTCGCGGGGCGCCGCGGTGCCGCGATCAGGGATGCGCTCGTGGCCGCCGGCGTCCCGGCCGAAGCGGTGACCACGGCGAACGGCGACGCGGCCGAACGGGCACGCAATGTGCCTCAGTTCGAGATCAAGCTGGCGGCGCCGCCGGCCGCGAGGTAGATCCCACTCCCGTCTTGAAGCTGCTCTCCCTTTCGGTCGTCTGCATCGTCGCGTGCGGCGGCGGCCCGGCCCGGGAAACGGGCACGGGCACGGGCACCGGCGCCGGCACCCAGGGCACGGGAGGGGAGGGCGGCTGTGGAGGATCCGAGCAAGGTCTACAGGTGCAGACCGGACCGATCTGCACCGCCCTGGCAAGCGGCGCACGGCTCGGGGAGGACTTCGCGCAGGTGGACCCGCCGCTGCGGTTCGACCGTGGCGGCGCCCTGCACCCGGAGGCCGCCGCGGCGATCGCGGGCCTGGCCGAGGTTCTCGGTCGCTGTCCGGGCGCGCGCATCGAGATCCGCGTGACCACGCCCGAGCGGGCGGCGTCCGTCACGGCCGCGCTCGCCGGGCAGGGCGTCCAGGCGGATCGGGTGACGGTGCGCGCCGGCGTCTCCGCGGCGTTTCTTGAAGGGTTGCCGCAGGGCGAAGCGGCCCGCCAGGAGACCGAGATCGTCCGGACCGATCCCGTCGGCTGCGCGGAGGGTGTGTAGCGTGTCGCTCCTCGAGGTCGGCGTCCGCCGCCGCATCGTGGGCCGGATCGATCGCGGCGCAGACGTCGTGCGCGCGGTCAAGGACGCGGCGCTGCGCTGGAACGTCGTGGAAGGCGAGGTGCGCGCGCACGGGCGCCTCGCGTGGGTCGAGATCGCGGGCGGCGGGCCGGGCGTGACCGAACGCTTCGACGGGCCGCTCGACGTCGTGTCGCTCCACGGGAGGGTATCGACCGCGGGCGCCGGTCCGGGCGAAGCGGGCGACGTCGAAGTGACCCTCGTCGTCCACGCGCTCGCGCCGTCGCCCATGTTGCCGCCGGTGCTCGGCCGCCTGGTGGCCTGCGCTGCGATCTCGATCGACGTCGTCCTCGAACCCTGGGAAACGCAAGGTTCCGTCGCGACGACGCCGGGTGCCACCCGACCCCCCGAGCCCCCGCGCAAGGCGGGCTGGGCGAAGGTCGTCGAAGCGTCTCAGAAGCGGCCCGAACGCGAAGCCATGCCGGCGCCCGCCTTGCCGCCGAAGCCCGGAGCCAAATCGCTCGACCTCGACGAGCCCTTGCCCGAAGTGGGCGACGACGTCCTGCACCCGCAGTTCGGACGCTGCCCCGTCGTCGATAGCGCGGACGACAAGATCGCGATCCGCCTGCAATCCGGCCGGATCATCCAGCTGGGCGCGTCGGTGCTCCGCTTCGGCGAGGCGACGCTGGAGGAGGACCGCCGCGTCTTCCCCGTCGAGGTCCGCGCTCGAAAGTAACTACCTGCGGCTCGGTCCCGACTTCGCACCCTGCTGGGCGTCGAGGAACGGCACGCCGGTCGACTTCGTGCAGACCGCGATTCGCCGCCGGGTCACGCCGGAGCACGAGTAGGAGTCCGGGCACTCCTCGCTCGATCCGCAGCTCTCCGTGCAGAACCCCTTCGTCGTGCTTCGCGACTCCGATACGCACAGCCGGGACTCGCACTCGGCGTCGCCGCGGCACTCGGCGCCGAACGGGAGATCGCGCACGGGCGGATCGCACCCGGCGAAGCAGACGACGAGGAGCAGGCCCCGCCTCACCGGATGAAGAACACGCGCAGCTCGTGGGAGTCGAAGTGCCGTTCGCCGGCCTCGTCCTCGATGCGGACCGTGGCCGTCAGCACTTTCCCCTCGACGTCCTCGGGCCCAGACAGCGACATGATCATCCAGCGGTCCCAGATGGCGGTCCAGCCGTCCTCTCCGGCGACTGGCAGCCAGTCGTCGGGATCGATGAGCTCGCCGGGACCGAATGCGGCCCACTCGATTCCGTCCTCGTCCACGACCCGGTAGGCCAGCTTCGCCGGCGGATCGACCGTCACCCCCGTCTGCTTGACGCCGCCGATGAAGTGGCAGCAACCCTGAACGCCCTCGTAGATCCGCACCTCCTGGAGGCACGCGAACGTGGACCAGGCGCCGTCGCCGGCACCCAGGACGACGGCGGGAGGATCGTCCGCGTCGGGATCGCACGGGTCGGTGTCGGAATCCGTCACGGTGTCCGAGTCCGAGTCCGCGTCGGAGCCTGTGTCGGAGTCGGAGTCGGAGTCGGAGTCCGTGTCCGAGTCCGTGTCCCCGTCGCCGTCCGAGTCGGTGTCCGCGTCGGGATCGCCCGCATCGGGGCGCGCGTCCTCTCCCGCGCCGCATCCCACCAGCAGCAGTGTCAGACCCAGCCCGGATAGTTCATGAACTCGCGTAGCGAAACCCGCGAGACGGCGAGGGGAGGCATGAATTCGCGGAGCGAATTCATGCGCCCCGCCTAGATCCGCGCGGCCCGGAGGTTCCCCACCGCAGGCGTACTGGATGTACGTCGAGGATGGGGGACCGAGGAAACGCGCGGAGATTGCGGCGTATCGCGGGTTGCAGTAGCGAGGTTCATGAATTGTCCGGGCTAGGCGCATCACATGTCCCCCGCGTAGGACAGGGTGATCGTGCGGCGGTCCTGGAACTCGGCGTGCGCGGCGTCCGTCACGCGCAAGATCACGCACAGCGAGCGTCCGTCCACCTCCTCCGGGTCCTCGACGTTGAGAACCACGTAGTAGCCGACGGTCGTTCGCCAGCCGTCTCCGAGGTTCACCCAGGTTCCGGGACGCGCATACACGCCGAGCCCGTCGTTGATCTGGTCCTCTCCGTCGAACGCTGCGAAGGCGACGATCGCGACGTCCGACGTGTCGATGCTCTGCTCCTTCACCGATCCGTAGAAGTGATAGCCGTCCTGCGGCCCGTGAAAGAAGGAGACGGGATCGCCGTCCGCCCACTCGTCCCACTCGACTTCACCCCCGCCGAGCACGATTCCCGGATCCCCGGGCATCCTCGCCGTGCACGCGTCCGGATCGCCTGCGTCGAAGCCTCCCGCTTCCAGGCGAAAACCGGAGTCGAAGCCGGCGTCGGGCGCCTGCGAGGCCGGCCCGCAGGCGCCGATCGCACCCAGGCAAAGAGGCAAGCCGCGCACCCCCCCCATCATGACAAACTCCGCGGCGCGAGCCAGTCGGCGGTCGGGCCCCAGACCGCGCGCGGCGCGCTCGATCCTGCGACGACGCCCACGTGGCCGCCCGGTACGATGCGGAACTCCTTGTCGGTGCTCGAGACGAGATCGACGATCTCGCGCGCGCTCGCGACCGGGGCGACGTTGTCCGACCGGCCCGCGAACGCGAGCAGCGGAGCACGGACACGCGACAGATCCGCCACGCGGTCGCCGAACTTCAGCCGTCTCTTCAGCATCTTGTTGCCCGAGATGACGTCCTTGACGAGCTGCTTGAAGGCGTCGCGCGGGTAGGGGAGCAGGTCGTTGACCCAGGTGTTGATCGCGTCGAACCCGCGCACGTACTCGTCGTCGTAGAGGTGGATGAAGAGGTCCGCCCACTTCGTGACGCTGCGCATCCCGCTCATCAGCTTGAAGCCCTGCGCCGCGAGGCCCCCCGGCACGTTGCCGAGGCGGTCCATGACGGCGTCGACCGTCCGCCCGTGCGCGAGACGCGACAGGACCGTGAGCAGCCCCATCTTCTCGAAGTTCACGGGGCTGCCGACCGTGACGAGGTTGGCGATCCGATCGTCCTCGAACGCGGCCGCGTGCAACAGCGCGAAGATCCCGCCCATGCAGTAGCCGACCAGCGAGACGCGGCGCGCGCCCGACGCCGCGACCGTCGCCGCGACCGCGCGCGGGACGAAGCGCAGGACGTAGTCGTCGAGGCGCAGGCCCGCGTCCGCCGCGTCCGGGACTTCGAAGTCGAGGACGAAGACGTCGTACCCTCGGTTGCGCAGGCTGCGTGCGAAGCTGTGCTCCGGTCGAAGGTCGTACACGTACGTGCGCGCCATCAGCGGTGGGATGAGCAGCAGCGGCACCGGGAAGCGGCCGCGCTCGACCCGCAGCGTCTCCGTCCCCATCGCGTAGTCGTCCTCCGCGGCCGGGCGGAGCCGGTGGAGGACGAGCTTGCCCTCCTCGAAGACGACGTCCTTCGGGGCGTTCCCCATGGTCGGGCGGCTCGCGCCCTCGGCGAAGAGGACGATCCCGTTCGCGAGGCCGTCGATCGCCCGACCCGCGACCTTGCGCAGGATCTTCCGGCCCTTGCGGGCCACGCGCCGGCGAGAAATGGCCAAGTAGTCGAGAGACTATACGATGAGGCCATCGACGACCGCGACCTCGCCGCCGCGCTCGAGCAGCTGGCTGGACGCCTGGGGATCGAAGTTCGCGTGGAGGCCCTGGAGGTCCTGCGCGAAGGCAGCCGCGGCGGGATCTGCACGGTCTCCGGAGCGCGAGTCGTCCTGGTCGATTCGGGGGCTTCCTGGCCGGATCGCGTTGCAGTCCTGGCGGAAGCGCTTTGCGACCAGGACGTCGAGGCCCTATATCTGCCTCCGGCGGTCCGGGAAAGGTTGAATCGGAGCCGCAAGGAAGCGGTCTAACCCATCGTGAACGCTCGGATCGGCCTCGTCGTTCTCCTCGCGGCAATCCTCGGCGCGCCCGCGGCGAACGCGGACGACGCCTTCGCCGAGCGCGTGGTTCGCCGGATGATGGACAACGACGCGTTCGGCTCCCAGGGCGCCCGCACGAAGATGCGCATGGTCGTGCGGACGAAGCGCGGCGAGACGCGTTCGCGGGGGCTCGACTGGATCTCCCGGGAGGACGGCGGCGTCGTCAAGAGCGTCGTCCGGTTCCGCTCGCCGGCGGAGGTCGCCGGCACCGCGTTCCTGCTCGTGCAGCGCGGCAACCAGGCCGACGAGCAGTACGTCTACCTGCCGGCCTTGCGGCGCGTGCGGCGGATCCTGGGCCGAGAGCGGCAGGGCAGCTTCATGGGCTCGGACGTGTCGTACTCCGATCTCGAGCGCCGCGACGCCTCCGCGGGCGTCTACAGCCAGCGAAGCGATGAAACGGTCGGCGGGCACGCCTGCTACGTGATCGAGAGCACCCCGAAGCAGGGGCGCGAGGGCGATCATCCCTACGGGAGGGTGGTCATGTGGATCCGCAAGAGCGACCACGTCGCGCTGCGCATGCAGTTCTTCGACGCCCGCGGCCGACACGTGAAGTCCCTCTTCGCCCGGCGGGTCGCTGCGGTCGGCGGCCGGCCCGTGGTCATGGAGTCGCGCATGGAGAACCACGAGACCGGCGGCGTGACGGAGATCTTCATCGACCACATCGAGTTCACCCGCGACATCCCCGCGGACCAGTTCACCCAGCGCGCCCTCGAGAGCGGGTAGCTCCGGGTGGACTACGCGCTCCACTCCATGAACACGCGCGGAGGTTCCACCCGCAGGACTCGAAAACCGAGTCGCTCGTAGAGGATGCGCGCGGGGTTGTCGACGTAGACGCTCAGGCCGAGCGGAACCCCGCGACGGCGCGCCTCTTCCTGAACGCCTCGAAGCAGTTCCGTCCCGATCCCGAACCTCTGAACTTCCGGCAAGAGCGCGATCCCGCAGACGAAGTCGTGATCCGTATCCCGCCGGATGCTGAGGTAACCCACGGTGCGCCCCTTGATCTCGATCATCGAGGCCGGCGCTTCATCGAACTGGGCCTCCGCCTCGCGGCGCTGTGCGACTGCGTCCCAGCCCCAGCGGGCGATGGCCTCGCGGAAGGCCTCCCGCCAGATGCTGACGAACGACTCCCGGTCCGCCTCCGTCGCCGCTCGCAGTTTCGGCTGGGCCACCGGTCTCCACGGAGGATTGTACTGGCGGTCGGAGACGCCCGGACGTTCGACGATGGGGCCCGGAACCCGTTGGAGATCGATCCGCCTCCGCGGTCCGGGGGACGCCGCCCCAAGGCGCCGTCGGGGCCAGGCGTCGAGCTTGATTGTCGCCGAAGAGTCTTCACCTCCGGACTCGGTGAGATCATCTGCCCCATTCAAGTGATGGCTCAGCGAGCGTTCCAACGATTGTCCACCGGCTGGAGCGTGGCTGCCGCCGGCATGAACGGTGCTAGGATCGACATGACATGGCGTCCAGCGATGTCACCGTGGAGATCCTGAGGGAGATCCGGGATGCCGTCCGCGTCACGAACGATCGGATCGATCAGACTCGTGTCGACTGATCGGTCGGATCGACACGACGAACGAACGGATCGACGTGACGAACGACCGGCTCGATGCGACGAATGGCCGGCTCGGTCAGGTGGAGGCCGCCCTCCTGGACCTGGCCGAGCAGCACAGGTTCGTGGCGCGGTACATGAGGGGTCTGGCGGGCCGGGATGGGAGGCTCGAAGGCGATCTTGCGGACCTCCGGGTACGGGTCGATTCTCTCGAGGCGAAGGCCGAGGGCAAGGGGCCGTGACGGCGATGCGGAACGCGGCTTTCCTGGCGTTCCCGGTGGCGTACACGCTCTGGTAGAGGTCGCTGCACCCGCCAGCCGGGGCGATGCTCACTGCGGCGGGCGCCGCGCACGGGTGCTACGACTCGCGAGGTGCGTCCGGGCTCGTTCGTGTGGCTCTTCGCGGTCCTCGCGCTCGCTGGTTGCGCGGCACATGCGCGCTCGCAAGAGCCGGTGGTGCCGATTGCCGGGCTGCCCGAGCCCGAGGCCGACGGCCGTAGGGCGAGCAGGCGCCTCGCGCCGATCGCGCCCGTGGAACCGATCGCAATCCGTCCGGACGAGGCGCCGCCTGCCGGTCCCACCTCGCTCTCGCGGCGCATCGACGTCGACCTCGCGCGCGCACCGATCGCGGAGGCGCTGCGCCTGCTCGCGGACGCCGCCGAGTTCGACGTGGTCGTCGGCGACGATGTCATCGACGAAGTGACGATGAGGCTTCGCCAGGTGCGCGTGCGAGATGCGCTCGACGCCATCGCCGCGACGCACGGCCTCGAGATGGAGTGGCGCGGTCGGGTGCTGCTCGTTCGCGCGGCCCATCGGTAGGGGCGCTCCGGTTCCGGTCCCGGTTCCGGCTCCGGGTTCCGGTTCCGGCCGACGTCGGCGGCGAGTCTCCTCAGTCGTCAGTCGTCCTTCTCGCACACCACGTCGATGCCCGTGCCCGAGCAGACGTAAGTCCCGACCCGGCCGCAGCCCTTCGCCGCCCAGCCGCCACCTCCGACCGAGCGGGCCTCGACATCGCGCTCCGGGCAGTAGAAGTCGTGTGCGGCTCGCCGCTGCACGGCTCGCTGCTGCCAGTTGGTGCAGGCCGGCGCGGCCGCGATGGCCAGCAGCAGGATCCAGGCCCATCTGGCACGCATGGAACACTCCCTCTCGGGCCATGGTACACGACCGTCGTGCGCTGCCTCGTTCTCGGCGTGCTCCTCGTCGCCGGGCCCGCCTCCGCCCAGTCCGACCCTGAAGTGATCCAGGACGATGCGGCGAGCGCGCCCGTTTCCGCGGCGCCGCCGCCGCCCTTGTCGCCGGCCGTCGTGGGGGGGCGGATCCACCAGCGGACGCTCGTGGACACCGTGTTCGAGGACGACCTGGGAGAGGACATCGTGGAGGCCCGCAGCCGCTTCGGCCTGCACGTCGAGGCGCCGATGTCCGAGCGGGTCCGGACCCGGATCTCGGCACGGTTGGACCATCGTCTCCTGGTCCCCGGCGAGGGCGACGGCACGCGGGCGTCCGCGGAGCCGCGGCTCCTCGACGCGTACGTCGACGTCGACCTCGGGGCGCTCGACCTGCGTGCGGGCCAGCAGGTGATCTCCTGGGGAAGGGTGGACGCGTTTCCAACCGCGGACTTCCTGAACCCGCCCGACCTGACCGAGGGCCTGTCCACCGATCTGGAGGCCGCCGTCGTCCCTGTCCCGGCCCTCCGCGCCGACCTCGGTGCGAGCGAGTGGCTCTCGCTGGCGGTCGTCTACGAGCCTTTCTTCGTCCCCGCGCGCGTGGAGCTCTTCGGGTCCGATTTCGCGCTCGTCGGGCCCGGCGCCTCCGCCGAAGAGCGCGCGCAGATTGCGACCTTGCGGGGCCTCGTCGACGACTCGGTGATCGAGGACGTCCAGGACGACCTCCTGGCGACGGAGCTTCCGGACGAGACGGTCGTCAACGGGCAGGTGGGCGGACGCATCGAAGCGCGCGGGCCCGAAGGCGCGGTCGCACTGTCCGGATTCTCGGGCTACGAGAAGATCCCCACCGCGACGATCGATCCGGCGTTGCGGGACTACCTCTCGGACCCGACGGACATCGGCGCGCAGATCGAGATGTTTTCCCGGGTGCAGGCTGGAGAGCGCGTCTTTCGCAGCCGCTACCGCCGCATGCAGATCGTCGCGCTCGACGGGGAGATGCCGGCCGGCGACCTCCTGCTGCGCTTCGATCTCGGATGGACGCGCGAGAGGACCCTGTACTACGCGGCGACGGAGGCAGGGTGCGCCCTGCCGTGCCCCGTCCGATCCGGCGTCGTCCAGGTCGCCTTCCAGGCCGAGTACACCTCGGGCGAGACCTGGCTCGTGACGGCGGAGCTGGTCGTCCTCCACGCGACGAGGCCACCCCCCGCGGGAACCCTCCTCATGTTCGGGGAAGACGGAACCCTGCCCGCGACGGTCGTCGCCGTCCGCCGCACCTTCCTCGCCGGAGACCTCGAGCTGTCGGTTTTCGGATTCTCCACGTGGAAGCCGCGGTCCTTGATCGCGAGCGGGACCGGGACGTACCGTCTGGCGGAAGGCCTGCGGGTAGAGGCCGGTGCGATCGTCTACGAAGGCGAGGGCTCGCAGAGCCCGGGAGCGGTCTACGATCCGAACGATGCGGCCTTCGCGGGCGTCCGCTGGGATTTCTGAGATCGGCGCACGGGCTGTGCTCTGGGCCGCGATCGGCCTTCTGCCGGCACCGGCCGCGGCGCGCTCGGTCGCGGTCGTGCTCGTTGCGCACCGTCCGCACGCGACCGTCCAGGGCGTCGAGCGCGCTCGCGTCGCGCTCGTCCGGTCGGCGCGCCTCGCTGGCTGGGAGGTTCCCGCGATCTCCCCGGCCGACGCCGCCGCCGCGAGCCTGACCGAGGAGATCGACGCCGCGCGCCTCGGCTTCACCGGCAACGTCCGGCGGCTCCACGAGGAGGCGGACGCCCTGATGCGCGCTCACGACTTCGCGGGCGCCGGGGCCAGGCTCGAGGATGCCGAGACTCTCCTGCGCGAGAACCTCGACCTGCCGCTGATCGTTCCCTGGCTCGCCGAGACGCGCCTGCGGCGCGGCATCGTCGAGTGGAACGCGGGGGACACCGTGGCGGCCCGGGCCTCACTCGACCGGGCGCTGTCGATGGATCCCGGCCGGCGCCTGACGTCCTTCGACGCGCACCCGGACCTCGTGGTCCTCCTCGAAGAGGTGCGCCGCGAGCGGGAGCGGCGCCCGCACGTGACCGTGAAGGTCGCGGCTGGAGACGTCCGCGCGCGGATCGTCCTCGACGACGTCCCGGTCGGCTTCGCGCCCGTGGGCGTCGAGATGCTGCCGGGGCGCCATGTCCTGCGTGCGGAAGCGCCGGGTCGGCGAGTCGCGGTGACCGAGGTGGAGGTTGCCGAGGCCGGGATGCCGCCGATCGATCTGGTCTTGCAGGAAAGCGACGACGTCCGCGCCCTGCGAGATCTCCCCGACGACCTGCTCCACCCGGGCCGGCCCGTGGCGGACCGGCTGGCGATCCTGCGCGCCGCCGTCGGGGCCGACGTTGCGCTGGTCGGCATCGTGACGACCCACCGCGGGCGGCCTTCGGTCGTCCTTCAGGCCGTCGGACCGTCGGGGGCCGGAGGTCGGATGGCCATACCGGTCGCATCCGCCGGCGATGCGGTGCCCGCGCTCCTCGCGACGGATCCGGGCACTCGCGCCGTGGCGCTCGCGTCGCATCCGTGGATCTCGGCGCCCGATCCGGACGAGCCGGGCCCGCGCGAGGCGCCCGCCTGGTACACGCGCTGGTGGGTCTGGGCCGCGGGCGGCGTCGCCGCGGTGGGCGGGGCGGCGCTCGTCTACTCCGCGGCGAAGCCGGACGCTCAGCGAACGTTCGTCGGGGATCCGCAGGTCGATTGAGCGGTTTGTGCGATACGATGCCGCCATGCGCGTCGTCCTGGTGGCGCTGGGTTTCAACGCTTGTGGCTCCGTGAGTGACCCGGCGACCGAACCCGACTCCGACGCGGACACTGACACCGACACCGATACGGCTTCCGACACAGACACGGGCACGGACACGGCAACCGATACGGACACGGACACCGCAACCGACACGGACACGGGTTCCGACACCAGCACGGACGATCCCAGCGGTGCCTGGGGCGACTGCCATCCGGTGCTCGTCCAGACCTGCTTCGAGTTCTGCTTCGGGAAGGGCCGGCTGTGTGCGGAAACCTGCGAGGGATCGGGGGGGCAGATCGGAGGAACGATCACTTTCGGCAACGCAGACTGCGAAGGGAAGCTCGAAGTGCTGGGGTGCGACGAGGACCACGGCTACGGCGCGGTCCGGTGCTGCTGCTAGTGGCACGCATTGTGCCGCCGGTCGGCCGCGAAAACGTCCATATCCCGCTCCCTTCGCGCTGGCACGGGGATTGCTGCGCGGCACCGGGCATGCGCAACCTCCTGGTCGTATGCGTGCCCCTGGTCCTGTGCGTGCTCGCTCTTGGATGCGGCTCTGGCGAGGGTGACGGCGGACCGCAGTGCGAGGCCGGTTTCGTGATGGCGAATCCGGACGGCCTCGGCTCGCGGTGCATCGACGCGGACAGCGATTGCACGGAGCCCACGGTCTGCGCGACGACGCAGGCATGCTGCACGGGCACATGCGCAGACGCCGAGGGCGATCGGATCTTCGAGTGCCAGATCGACTGCCGGCCCCCGGACTGCACGTCGGCCGCCGACTGCGACGCCGCGGAGCGCTGCGAGGTCTACACGGAGTGCAGCGCGTCGTGCGCGCCGGACCTGCCTTGCCCCGACGGGCAAGTGATGGCGGACCCCGATGGCCTCGGCTTCCGGTGCGTCCCCGCCGCCGGTACCTGCTTCCGCCCGCAGGACTGCACGCAGCCTACCGACACCTGCTGCGAGGCGACCTGCGCGCCCGACGCGGCCGGGAACTACTACTGCCTCGGTCACGCCTCCGACCTGGAGTGCGCTCCGCCATCCGGGGCCTACGGGTACGGCGACGGAAACGGTGCGGCCCCCGACGTCGCTGCCTACGAATGCTACTCCGACGCGCACTGCGTCGCCCTCCACGGCGAGGGTTCGGCCTGCGACTCGTGCCCCGGCTGGTGCAGCGGGCCCGCGGGCTGCGCGGACGCTTCGGCCTGCGTCGTCGCGACGCAGTGGAACGACTGCTGCCCGTGTGCGGACGGCCACCTGTCGCTCGACGTCGGCCGCGATCCGTGCCTGACCTTGCCCGGCGAGGACCCGCCGCCGGGCTGCCTGATGGACTGCGACGTCGAGTGCGATGAATGCGTGGCGCCGTCGGGTGTCGACTGCCTGTCCGGCGCATGCGTCGGCGTTCCCTGACGTCGACGCCTCGACCGATTCACTCGTATCGGCACTGCGCGCCCTGAACGACCTCGTCGGTGAAGTCGAAGGTGCACTGCGTGGATCTCCCGGCGTAGATCCGCACGGACTCGCGCTTGATCTCGCCGCCCGGCCCCCGTACGGCGATCTGCGTTCGGGCCGCGGGCAGTTCGATCCCGTCCGCTGGGAACCGGCTATACGTGCGCTCTCCCACGGTTACTTCGCCCGAGGGAAGGACGAGCACGAAGAGCCGTCCCTTGAGCGCCAGTACGGGCCGCGTCCCCGCGTCCGCCGCGGCCGTCGCGGGTGCCGCCGTGGCGGGCGCAGCCGTTTCGGGCTCCGGCGCCGTCGTGTCCGGCTCGCTCGTCGCCGGTCTCGCGGTCTTTGGCGGCGCCGGCGGACCTCCCGATCCGAGCACCCAGGCCGCCAGGAGCACGGCAAGACCGGCCGCAGCCCCGATCGCCACGGCGCCGCTGCGCGGGGTCGGCGAGGGAGGGGAAGAGGTCACGGTCGCCGCAGGGGGCTTCGGGTACGAGCCGGCCTGCGCGTCCGCCAGGACGACGGACGTCGCGATCGTCACCTGGCGCGCCGCAGCCGCGGGGTCCGCAAGCGGGATCGTCCGCCCGAGGGTCTCCTCGGTCTCCTCGGTCTCCTCGGTCTCGCCCGGTCCCGTGGCCGCCACGAGCTTTCCGAGCGCCGCAGGGTCGAAGCCCCCGCGCGCCGCCAGCCATCTGCGCAATTCGCCGATCATCTCCTCGGCCGTCTGAGGGCGCTTCGCGGGATCTCGTTCGAGCGCGCGCAAGACGGCTCTGTCGAGCTCTGGGGGGGACTCGGCCCGGACCGACGACGGCGCGCGGCTCGTCCCCTCGATGACTTCCTTTCTCGCTTCCGCGGTGTCCTTCCGCCAGAAGAGCGGCTCGCCGGTCAGCATCTCGTGCAGCAGGATCCCCACGGCGAACAGGTCCGTGCGCGGGTCGGCCGGCTCGCCGCGGATCTGCTCTGGCGCCAGGTAGCCGACCGATCCCATCGGGGCGTCCCGGCCCGACGCGCCGGCCCGGCCCGATATCCCGAAATCGAGCACCTTGACCTCGCCCTCCCAGGTGATCATGACGTTGCGGCCCGACAGGTCGCGGTGCACGAGAGGCGGGGTCCGGCCGTGCGCGTGGACCAGGGCGCGCAGGACCTCGATCGCGACGTGCACGGAGGCCTCGGGCGGGATCGCCACGCCCGCGTCGAGCACGTCGGCCAGCGTCCGTCCGTGGACGCGCTCCATCGCGATGAAGTACACGCCGTCGACGATGCCCAGCTCGTAGACCGGGACGATGTTCCCGTGCTGCAGCGCGACGGCGTTCTTCGCCTCGGAGACGAACATCTCGACGAACCGCTCGTCCTTCGCGAGCTCGGGGAGGATCTGCTTGACCACCAGTTCCTTCTGGAAGCCTTCGACCCCCGGGAGGATCGCCAGGTGGACCGTCGCCATCCCGCCCTGGGCGAGCGCGCGCGTCAGCAGGTACTTCCCGAACCGGATCGGCTCCGCCACGGCAGGCGCGATTGTGAATCAGCCGGGCTACGATGCCCAGCGATGCGCGGCCTCGCCCTCGCGACCTTCCTTTGCGCCCCCTCCTGCGCGGACGAGGAGGTCGTCGTGATCGAGCCCTTCGAGGTGCTCGGGTGCGACCGCGGAACGATCGAGACGCTCGACTGGATCCCGCTCGGAGACTTCGCGGCATCCGGGGACGTCGTCGTCCGCACCGGCGCGCAGAAGGGCACCGTGTCGCTGGCGGCGTTCCCGGCCAGCACGCGCGAGGCGGCGATCGTCGCCTACGATCGCGGCGAGACGGAGCTGGCGATCGGCCGGTCTCCCGCGGGGGGCCTTTCGGACCTGCGCACGACGGTGCTGCTCCTCCCTCGGGGCGAGTACTGCGCCGCGGGCTCGGGCCTGGGCGAGGGCAGGGCGTCGCCGGCCGTCGCGGCGCTCCCCGACGGGAGCGCGATCGTCGTGGGGGGAGATCGCCGAGGCGAGCCCTCTGCGCGCGCCGAGTGGCTCGACCCCGAGACGGGCACGCTGCTGCCCACCCGACTGTCGATGAACCGGACGAGGCAGGGCGCGACGGCGAGCGCGTTGCCGGACGGACGCGTGCTGATTGCGGGCGGGCGCGACCGCACGGGCGTTCACGCGAGCGCCGAGGTCTACGACGTCGACGCGGACCGCTTCGACGAGGCCGACCCGCTGACCTCCGCGCGGGTGTTTCACGCGGCCGTGGCGACCGCGTCGGGAGTCCTGGTCTCGGGCGGGGAGGACGATGCCGGCGCGCTCCCCTCGGCGGAGATCTTCGATGCGGGCGCCGAGGCCTGGACGGCGGTCGGGTCCCTGGGCAGCGCACGGGGCCGCCATGCGATGGTCGTCCTGCCGACCGGCGCCGTCCTGGTGGTCGGCGGTCTCGACGGGGGCGAGCCCGTCGGCTCCGTCGAGCGCTTCGACACGGATTCGCGCTCGTTCGAAACGTTGCCGGGAGTTGCGGCGATCGGCGCGGCCGTCGCGGCGACGCTCCCGGGCGGTGCGGTCCTTGCGGCGGGCGACCTCGGTGCGTGCCTCGTGTCGCCGTCGGGGGACGTGGTCGATCTGACCGACGCCCTCGCCGCCGCGCTGGACGGACCCTTCGAGCCCGACGCGGCCGCCCTGCTGCCGGACGGGACCGCCCTGGTCTTCGGCTCGGGCCTCGCGGTGCGCTACTCGGCCGCGTCGGGGTTCGAGGCCTACCCGGGGCTCGCCCGTGCCCGGGTCTCGGCGGCCACCCTCGCCGACGGGTCCGTGCTGACGGTGGGGGGCGAGTCGGACGTCGGCGGTCCCTCGGCGTCCTTCGAACTGCTCCGCGTAGACCTCTCGTCCGACTTCACCACGCCCGCTGCACCCTTGCTCCTCTCCGAACCCGTCACGGGCCTCTCCTCCGCGGACCCACGCCTGTGGACCTGGCAGGCGGCCGGGCTGGAATCCGGATGGGAAGGGACCGCCGGGGCCGTGGCGACCGTCGCCCCGGGGCTGTACTCGCACTTCGAGATCTCCTTCAGGGTTTCCGGAGAAGGCTCCGGATTCGTTGGGTTCTCGGGAGGCCAGCCTTGCACCTTCTCCGCCTCCTCGGCTGCCTACGTCGAGCAGAGCTGCCGCGCAGCGGGGACGCTCGGACCCGTTTCGCTCGGCGTGGCGGAGGGGACCGTGCGCTACCGGGAGGTGGTCATCGAGCGGAAGTAGGAGATCGCACCATGCTGGTGAACCGCTCGAACAGGTAGCTCGCGTCGTGCGGGCCCGCGGCCGCCTCGGGGTGGTACTGCACCGAGAAGACCGGGAGCGACGCGTGCCGGAAGCCTTCGACGGTGTCGTCGTTGAGCTGGCGGTGCGTGAGGATCGCCTTGCCCTCCATCGAGGCGACGTCCACCGCGAAGCCGTGGTTCTGCGTCGTGATCTCGACCTTGCCCGTCGAAAGGTCGATCACCGGCTGGTTGAGGCCGCGGTGACCGAACTTGAGCTTGTAGGTCTTCCCTCCGAGCGCGAGCCCCAGGATCTGGTGGCCCAGGCAGATCCCGAACAGCGGGACCTTCCCGACGAGTGCGCGGACCGTGTCGATCGCGTAGGTCACGGCTGCGGGATCGCCGGGACCGTTCGACAGGAAGATGCCGTCGGGCCGCAGCGCGAGCGCCTCCGCGGCCGAGGTGCTCGCCGGGACCAGGGTCACCCGGCAGCCCGCGTCCACCAGCGACCGCAGGATGTTGCGCTTGACCCCGAAGTCGAACGCGACGACGTGGATCCGATCCCCCTCGCCGACCGATCCGTGGGCCCAGGCGCCGCGGCCCTCGGTCCACGCCATGGGCTTCTTGCACGTGACCTCTGGAACGAGGTCGCGGCCCGAGAGGCCTGGGGCGGCGGCGGCCCGGCGGTGCAGCTCCTGCGGGTCGAGACACTCGGTCGACAGGACGCCCATCTGCGCGCCCTCGTCCCGGATGTGCCCTGTGAGCGCCCGGGTGTCGATTCCCTGGACGCCGACGATCCCGTTCGATTCGAGATAGCCGTGGAGGTCGCCGTCCGCCCGGTAGGAAGAGACGCGCGGGCTCGCTTCCTTGACCGCGAATCCCGCCACGAACGGGTGCGACGACTCGGAGTCCTCCGAGTTCACTCCGGTATTGCCGATCTGCGGTGCGGTCATCGTCACGATCTGCCCGCAGTACGACGGGTCCGTCAGCGTCTCCTGGTAGCCCGTCATCCCCGTGGTGAAGACGACCTCACCGATCGTCTCTCCGCGCGCGCCGAGGGTCCGGCCGGCGAAGGCGGTCCCATCGGCGAGCACGAGAAGCGCGCGGTCCGGTCGGGGCACGGCGCAGCTTTATTGCGGCGCACCTCCGACGTCAACTGCAGGACGTCAACTACAGGAGGTCGACGGTTTCCGTTTTTCCTCGTGATTCCGGCCCCCTCCCGAATACAATCCGGGCGGACTCATGGCGGCTCTGGAGGAACGACTGAGCGCGTTTCGGCTGTGGAGCGCGGGGGAGCCGTTTCCCCTGGCGCTCGACCTGGTCGAGGCGGGCCGCTTCGGGGAGGCCGTGGAGGTGGCACGGGCCGGCCTGCAGCGCTCCCCCGACGACCCGATGGGCCTCCTGGCTCTCGCCCGCGCCCTCTTTTCGATGGGGGAGGCCGAACCGGCGCAAGCGGCGCTGGTCAAGGCCGCGCGGATCGAGAAGGAGAACCCGAAGATCCTCGCGTCCCTCGCGGAGGTCGTGCACCCGAAGGATGGCGCGAAGGGCAGGGCGCTGCTGGCCCATGCGCTCAAGTTCGGGCCGCACGACCCCATGGTGCTGGCGGTCCGTGACAAGATCGAGGGGAGGCGTCCCGCGGCGCCCGCTGTGCGCCCGGCGGCGAGGCCGGCGCCGCCGCCGCTGCGGCGCGAGCCGCCCGGGTCGCCTTCGCCGCTGGACTTCCGTCCGCCGGCCGGCGCAGCGGACGTCGACGACACGTCGACCGACATGGACCTCGACGAGTCGACGGTGCGCAAGATGGAGCCAACCAGGCCCGCGGATCCTCCACGAAGGGAGCTGCCGCCGCAGCGCCCGGCGCAGCCCATGGCGCCCAGGCCGCCGCCGCTCGTGGCGAAGCCGGCGCCGCCCGCGGCGCCGAGGCCACCGCCACCTCTTTCGGCGAAGCCGCCGCCGCCGGTCGCGCCGCAGCCAATGTTGCCTCTTTTCCCGCGGCCTCTCGCCCCTCTCGCGCCGCCGCCGGCGCCGCCGCTCGCGACTCCGGCCGCGGCGGGCCCGGCTCCGGACCTGGAGCTCGGGAGCTCCGGACCCGAAGACCCCGCGGCCGTGCTCGACGCCCTGATTGCAGCAGGGGTCCTCAACGTCGAGGACGGATCCGACGTGAAGCCCTGGCAGAAGCCTTCGCCCTCGCGGACGGGCGGGATCCTCTGGTGGATCGGGCTGTGGGTTTTCCTCGGTGCCGCGATCGGAGGCCTCGCCTGGAAGCGGGTTCGCGACGTGCAGACTCGCGAACGCACCTCCGCGGAGGCGGTCCTGCTCGCGCGGACGGCCGTGGCGACGGCCGATCTGCCCAAGATCCGCGCCGCGGTTCGCAGGCTGCGAAAGGCCCGCAGGCTCGACGCCCGCAGCGGCGACGTCGCCGCGGAGCTGGCCTTCGTCGAAGCCCTGCGCCACCTGGAGACGGGCGAGGGTTCGATCGGCGAGACCCGTGCGGCCATCTCGCGCGCGGACGCCCTGCGGATCAAGTCGACCTCGCTCGACGCTGCGAAGGCGGCGCTCGCGCTCGCCGGCGCCGAGACCGACGTCGCCGTCCGGGCCCTCGAGCCGGCCGTGCGACGGACGCCCGAGGACTCGCGCGTGAAGTACCTGCAGGCCGTGATCGCCGAGCGGATCGGAGATACG
>Ga0247727_10005088_pt1 | contig 27101 bp, 31 predicted proteins | sample WisWelCaveWW1625_FD_202498 | JGI IMG/M metagenome (GOLD analysis project Ga0247727, IMG submission 202498) | Biofilm microbial communities from Wishing Well Cave, Virginia, United States - WW16-25 | ecosystem: Environmental > Aquatic > Deep subsurface > Groundwater > Cave microbial mat | place...
TGAAAGCGCAGCAATTGAACAAAACGCTCTATCAAGTCAAAACCGATTTGTTGCGCGACTATCTGTGCGCCGAGTTACGCAATCCGCATATCCCTGCCTTTCAACCAGCCTGAGCGAAAGTCCTGCTTATGAAAGCTGTTGTATACGAGAAATATGGTTCGCCCGATGTTCTTGAGGTCCGAGAGGTGGAAAAACCCACCCCGACAGACGATCAAGTTTTGGTCAAAGTTCATGCAGTATCCATCAACGGCTCCGACTGGGAAGGACTGATCGGCAGACCGTTGTATGTCCGTATTGGGGGACTTTTCAAGCCGGGGCATCCGATCCTCGGCTCGGACATCGCCGGGCGCGTTGAATTTGTGGGCAAAAACATCAAGGAATTCCAACCGGGCGACCAAGTATTTGGAGAAATCCCCGGATACGGAGGTGGTTTTGCCGAGTATGTCTGCGTCCCTGAAACGGCGCTGGCGCGCAAACCCGCCGGTCTGACCTTCGAGCAAGCAGCCGCTATCCCGCAAGCGGCAGTCATTGCCCTACAGGGGATTCGTGATAAAGGTCAGGTTCAGCCCGGGCAGCACGTTCTCATTAATGGGGGTGGTGGGAGTGTGGGTACCTTTGCAGTGCAGCTTGCCAAATTATACGGGGCTGAAGTGACCGGGGTGGATAACACTGGCAAGCTGGATTATATGCGCTCGCTTGGCGCAGACCATGTCATTGATTACACCCGGCAAGACTTTACCAAAAATGGAAAACAGTATGATCTAATCCTTGATGTTGTCGCAGACCGTTCGGTTTTCGCCTACGAACGGGCGCTATTTCCCAATGGAAATTATTTCTTTGTCGGAGGTTCTGTAGCTACACTCTTTCAGATTTTGCTCCTGGGACCGTGGATCAAGAAAAGCGCGGGCAAGAACATACGCCTCCTTGTGGTTCAATCCAATCTAAAAGATTTGGTCTTTATTACGGAGCTGTGTCAAGCGGGTCAAGTCGTCCCTGTGATTGATAGACGGTATCCGTTCAGTGAGGTTCCTGAAGCGCTCCGGTATCATGGACAAGGACTCGCCAAAGGGAAAGTCGTCATCACTTTGGAACAGAATAGCAAAACCTGACCGCGCGCTGCACCCAATCAACTTCCGCCAAAAACCAGATTCACTCCTTGGCAAAAAAAAGGTCGCACCTCTGGAAAATGCTGCCTAAAGCGACTTGCGTCACCCAGCTCAATTTCAGCTGGGTTTTTATTTCGTACGGCGGAGGGAGTATCCAAGGGCAGTCCTTTCGCAAAATACAATATTTCTCAGCATATTCATCAGATCGCGCAAAGTGTAGTTCTGTAACACCCGGACACCCTACTCTCGGCACCGCGTTTGTGATTCAAAAAGAAATCGCGCCACTTGCAAATTCGATCACGTTGAATTTGAAAGTGGGACAAATTCCTGTGACGTTTGACGGTGATATTTTGTGGATGAAACAAAACCCGCCAACGTTTGGACAGACGCGCGCGCCCGCGCCCGTGATGAATTTGGGATAGTGGAAGCTCCCGCGACGGGCAGCGCGAACGGGTGTCTCGCGAGCTATTTGTGCAAGCACCAATACTTTGGCGCGAAGGAAGTTGATGTGCGCGTGGCGCAGGGGTATGAAATCAAGCAACCCTCGCTTTTGCGCTTGCGCGCAGCGGGGAACTGTGAGAAGATTGATGTGAATGTCGGTGGTCAAGTGTTTCTCGTCGCGCGCGGCGAATTGGGGTGAGCTCTCGCTTCGCGCACGGGGCATCCCTCACCATCCTCACTTCCCTCTTTCAAGCACATTGAAAATTGTGTAACGGTTACCATGTCCAAACCCCATCTCGGCAAATTGCCCCCGCGTTACTCTTTTGCGCTGAATCCGCACAGCGACTATCGTGCCACACGTTGCCCCAAGTGCAATCGCCCAACCACTTTGCGGAAATTCGCGTTGATGATTCACGTTGACCCACAGCAATTGATTGCCTTGGGCAAAACGTGTCGCTATTGTTCAAAGGATGAACTCATCATCGCGCATCAAGACGAACTGGAGCCACTGTTGGCACAACTCTTTGAGCAGCGCGATCCCTCGGTGATTGGCAATGACTATTTGGTGGTTGGCACGGTCAAGCGTCAGGCGTGGCGCGAGGGCCTGACCAAAGACAAAACGATGGGCGAGATGCTCGAACATCTCGCTGATTTTATCGGGTACGTAAAAATTAAATACGAGCCGGGCGGATGGTTCCCTGTAAAGCGGGTGCCACCGCGCAAACGGAAGAAACGCTAACAAAAGATACCGCGTGGGTTTGAGCGACGTGAGGCGCGTGCCCAACCATCATACAAATGTTTGGCGATGAATTTGGCGTAGGAAAAGACCCCGCGACGAGCAGCGCGAAAGGGCGCTTGGCGGGATACCTCGCCAAATATCAGAAGAGGAATTGATCTGAGTCACCATGTTCCGCCGCCTGTATGCAAACCCTTTTCTCTCGCTTGCCGCGCTTTTTCAGTCCAAGCTTTTTAAAGACACAACCTTTGTTTTTATAGGCAATTTCGTCTCGCCCCTCATCCTCTTTGTCGGCTCGATCATCCTCGCGCGTTTTTGGGGTCTCGCCGCGTTTGGAGCGCTCACGTTTCTGTTTGGGATGGCAGGGCTTGCCGTTGGGTTAACGGATTTGGGGATCAAAATTTCGGTGGTGCGCTGGGTGAGCGAATATCGCGAGGCGGATCAGGCGCGCTATCATTTTTTACTGCTCGCCGTTCTGGTAGTCGAAGCGCTTCTGGGCGCGCTCATTGTCATCGTCGCGCTGCTCGGCGCGCCGCGCATTGCCGCCCAATTTCTTGATTCAACCGCCGAGAGCGCAACGGTGCAACGGTTTCTGCTCGGCGCGGCGTTCACGTCGGCAGGTGTATATGCGTCGGCAGTGTTACAGGCGCATCAACGTTTTCCGATCACCGCCGCATTAGCTCTGCTGGATATGACGTTACGCACTCTCGGGATGATTGCGGCGTCATTTTTTTTTCAGACGATTCAAGCCGTTGCGGTCGCGTACTTGATCGCGTCTGTTACCTCAATGGCAATTGGGTATGTGATTGTTCTCAAGCGCTACCCTCCTTGGCCCGGACTCGCATATCCTTTGAAACGCGACGCAGCGCGCGGGTTTTTTCTATTTGGAAAATGGGTTGCCGTGACGGTGGCGCTCAATGCCATTTTGCTGCGGGTAGATGTGATTCTGCTTTCAGCTTTGTCAAATGTGGTGCAGGTGGCGCTTTATGGCGTCGCGTTTCAAATTTCACTCGGCGCCGTGATCGCAGTTAATATGTTCAACACCATTCTTTTGCCGCGCGCAAGCCGCATCCAAAATCGCGCAGACCTGCGGCGCTATTCAAAACAAGCGCTTGTGTTATCTATCATCGTCGGATGCGGGATTGGAATCGTTTTTCTGTTTGCGGAATCTCTCGTCATTCTGTTGTACGGAAAAGCATTTCTGAATGCCGTTCCAATTTTGCGTCTTTTGCTCACAGGTTCTCTTTTTTTTGCGTTCACCTATCCGTATATTCTCTTGATCTATCGCCTCAACCGTCCCGATCTTCAAACGAAAACAAGTGTCGTAGGGTTATGTTTGCTCGTGATCGGAGATTGGCTCTTGATTCCTCTTTTTGGCGCAATGGGTCCGGCGGTGATGTTTGTCGCGTTAATCGTCGTGGGACAAGCAACGCTTCTGGTATGGCTGGTGACTCGAGGTCCGCGCCGCGCGGCAGAAATTGGACTCGTGTTGCGCGAGAGCTATCCTTAATTCGTTGCCCACACATTGTGAAAGTTGCCACGCACTTTCGCAATCGCAGATTGCAGAGTGCGGTGGCAATTTTTCACACGCTTTCATCAAGACGGAATCTCATCTCCACACGATCCGCGCCCAAGCGCAGCCCGCTTGCAAACTCTGCGCGAGTGCGGGTGTTGTGTTGTATGCGAATTTGGCGGATCGCCTTTTTGATGCGCCGGGGGAATGGACCTTGAGAAAATGTGTAAATCCCGCGTGCGCTTTGATATGGCTTGATCCGATGCCACTCCCGCAAGACATTGGCAAAGCGTATCTCCGGTGTTACACCCATACGCGCGCCGCGCTTCAAACCTCCGTCCTCACAAAAATAGCAGAGGTGTTGCGCGAAGGTCTCGCCCATTACGAATTTGGATACGCGTACCGCAAGCAACCCGCATGGCTGCGTCATCTCGCGGCATTGTCATTTTTTTATCCGGGCGGCAAAGCGGAATTGTCAGCCCATGTCATGTACTTACATTTTCAGAACGCGGGCGCGCGGCTCTTGGATGTGGGCTGCGGCGGCGGCGATTTCCTCGCGCAGATGCAGGCGCGCGGCTGGGTTGTGGAAGGGCTCGAGGTAGATGCAGTTGATGGATCGAATGATAAAAACAACGCGCCTCAATTTTGAAATGCTTACCGCGCACAAACCCTTGCTTGCTGCAATTGGGTTGACAATCCTTCTGAGCGCGATTTTGCTCTTGCCCTATCCGTACCGCGATGGGATGCTCGTCATCGTAATCGGATTGGGCATCGTGCTTGCGCGGAACCATTTTGAGCCGGTGTGGTTTGCGTTTTTGATGCTGCTCCCCCTCCTGCGTCTCAATGGCGGTCTCTTTCAAGTGAACACGCTCGAGGGGTCACGCATCCTGTTGGCTGGCTTGTCAATCGTTTTTCTATGGCGCGAAAAAAATTCCCCCCCCCGCGCGCTGATCCATTCCAACGGCTTTCGCTTTTTCGGTCTCTTTATTCTTGCCAACATCCTCTCCGCGTTCGCTGTGTTGCGCGTGGACTCGCTCCTGTCCGCGGGCGCGCTGTTTGAGCCGCTGTTGTATTTCACAGTGAGTTATGGTCTAGTCCGCGCGAATCCCGAAAATCTGCCGCGCACGCTGCGCGCCCTTTTGCGCGGGGCGCTTGTCCTTGTGGCAGTGGGTTTGTACGAAATGATCACACAGCAATCCGTTGCGGCATTTCTCAACCCCGATCTCGCGCGGCGTCTCGGCGTCTATTTGTACGGCGAGGGGAGCAATCGCATCGGACTGGGTGGACGCATCAGCAGTCTGATCGGGCAACCTGTGATGGCGGGGCTCTATTTTGTCTTGATGCCCATCGTCGGTTTGTATTATTGGACCCAGATCGAACGTTCGCGCGTGCTGTCCATTTTCTTTGGACTGCTGTGCGTGATGCTCGTTTTTGCCACCGGCACGCGCGGCGCGATGTTGGGACTCGCGGCGGCAATTTTCATTTTCGCGCTGCTCGCGCCGCAGCGGTGGAGCCGGCGATTGTGGATGCTCGGCGCGCTCATCGGCGGTGTGAGCGTCCTCTTAATTTTGTTGCCCAATTTAGCAGCGTATCTGTGCGCCTCACTCGATTTTGAGGCGAATACGCCGGAATCCCGCAACATCACAGGTCGTTTCGCGTTGACGATGGAATTGTTGCGAATTTTTCAAGCCAACTGGCTTTTCGGATACGGACCCGGCGCGATTCAACGCGACGCGCTCGCGGGCGTGCTGCCCACTGTGCCGGGGATCAAATCCCTCGGGGGCGTTGAAAATCAATATGCCACGATTCTGGCAGGCGGTGGAATTTTGGCGGGCTTGACGTATTTGCTCTTTATGCTCGGCGTGGCGTGGGACGCGTTTGCCATGCTGCGTCAACCACATTGGCGCGTGATGGGGCTCTGCTTGGGTGCGATGTTTGCGGCATATTTTGTATTTGCCGCGACGGAGATGACACTGACGACAACGCCCAATCTTTTCTTGATGGCGCTCTATGGCGCGTTCGCCGCGCGGTTTGAAGACGCACAACTAGAGGCGCGGGCATGACGCTTTCGGTGATCATTATCTCGTTCAACGTGCGGGCGGATTTGTATGACTGCCTCGTCTCATTGTTTGCCGCAGGGGTGGATGATTTGCAAGTCATTGTGATTGATAACAGCTCGCATGATGGATCGGTCACGATGGTGCGCGAATTTTTTCCACAGGTCGAGGTAATCGCCAACGAAACGAACGTAGGAATCCCATGCGCGAACAATCAGGGGTTAGCGCGCGCGCGCGGCGAATACGTTTTGTATTTGAATCCCGATACGGTGGTGGCGGAAAACACTTTGACCGCGTGCATGGAATTTATGCGCGAACATTCGGATGTCGGTTTGATGGGCTGCCGCGTGCTTTATCCTGACGGAAAAATTCAATACGAATGTGCGCGCAATTTTCTTTCGCTCGACATCTTGTTTTGGGAAACGTTTTACCTCCACATGCTGTTCCCCCGACATCCCTATTTCGGTAAAACATTGATGAGCGATTGGGATCATCAAAGTTCGCGCGATGTGCCCTGTTTGATCGGCGCATTCATGCTGGGACGCCGCGCGCTCTTGCAAGAGTTGGGCGGCGAGGACGAATCCGTATTCATTGATTTGGACGATATTGATTTATGTTTTCGTGTGAAACAAGCGGGCTGGCGCGTTTTTTATTTTGCCGCACCGACGATCATTCATCGCACGGGACGCTCGCGCCCAAAATTTTCAGGAAACTTGATCCGCATTGGCGCGGATGCCAAGTGGGAATTTTTTCGCAAGCACTATGGGCAAAACGCGGCGCGCTGGTGTCATGCGCTGCTTTTGTTTCGCGGCGTCGTTCGATTCGTAATCAGCGTGCCGCTGGCGCTTGCAGCGCGTCTTTTCCCAAACCTCCGCGTCACACTGCGCGGCGCAGCGCTGCCTTCGAGACACTGGCACTTGATCGTCTGGGCAGTGCAAAAATTCGCGACATGAAAATTCTGTACATTGCCGATCTTGCGAGTCCTATCGCGCAAAATTGGATTCGTAACTTTTGCCAAAGCGATGACGTTGCGGTGATCAGCAGCCAGCGGGTTTGCGAGCTTGATTTCCAAGTGCGCGTGTATCACGTTCCCTTTGCCATTTCCTTCCTGCACCAATTCTCGACAACGCAAATGGCGCGCACACACAAACCGCAGACGCGCGCCGCGCATCTCCTACGCGTACTGAATCGCCGACTTAATTTACAAGCGTTGTGGCAAAGTTATGCCGCGCCGCTCGATGCAATGCGAATGTGGGCGCGTGTGCAAAAGATTGCAGATGCGTTCAAACCCGATCTCGTTCACGCCTTACGAATCCCAACCGAAGGTTTTTCCGCCGCAAAAGTATCGGGCGCGCCGTTGGTCTTGTCCGTGTGGGGCAACGATTTTACGCTGCACGCGAATCGTTCGCCGTTGACACGCCACTTGACACGCGTGGCACTGCAGCGCGCGAGTGGTTTACATGCGGATTGTGCGCGCGACATTCGTCTCGCGCGCGCATACGGATATGCTGCCAACGGCGCGACGTTGGTGATCCCCACGGCGGGTGGAATTTCACAGCGCATCATTGATCCTGCGCGCGTGCAAACGTGGCGACAAGAACTGAACATTTCCGCGCACGCGCCAATTGTGATCAATCCGCGCGGGACGCGCGCGTATGTGTGCTTGCAAGAATTTTTCCAATCCATCCCGTTGGTCTTGCGCGCGTGTCCCGATGTGATTTTTATTTGTGTCGCGATGCAAGGGCATCCGCTTGTGACGCAGTGGGTCAAAAAATTAGGGATCGAAAAATCTGTGCGGCTCTTGCCTGTCGTCTCGCAAGCTGATCTCGCCGCATTATTCAACCTCGCCGCTGTGATGGTGTCACCCACCACACACGATGGCACGCCGAATACATTATTGGAAGCGCTGGCGCAAGGCGCGTTTCCCGTGGCGAGCGATCTGGAATCTATCCGCGAATGGATTGTGCCGGGCGAGAACGGTTTGCTCTTTGATCCGACAAACCCAAACGCGCTTGCCGACGTGACGTTGTGCGCGTTGAATGACGATTCACTGCGCGAAACCGCGCGCGTGTTGAATCAGCAGCGGATTCGCGAATCTGCAAACTATGATCAATGTATGCAACAGGCGCGCGAGTTTTACGCGCAAGTGATCGAGGACGCGCGCGATGGGAGGTGAGCACGCGCGGATTGCCGCGAGCGCGGACCGATTGATCGCATATCTCGAGTCGCAAAATTATCGCGGTATTGATCCGTACGATGCGCTAAACAGCCCCCTGCTCAACGCGCTCGGACGCCGCAATCGGTACGTGGGCATTGCGCTGACGCAAATTTTTCGCCGTTCCCCATTCAACGTGCGTCCGTTGTTTGGAATTACGCCGGGATACAATCCAAAAGCGATGGGTTTGTTCCTCGCATCTTTTGTGCGACGCTATGCAGCATTACACGAACCACGTGATTTGGAACGCGCGCATTTTTTTGCAAATTGGCTGAACGAAAACAAATGCGCGAACGTTTGCGGCGCGAGTTGGGGCTATCATTTTGATTGGGCAAATCGCGGCTTTTTTGCGCCGCGCGGCACACCCACCCTTGTCAATACCGCGTTCATTGCGGACGCACTTTGCGATTACGCAAAAATTTGTAATGCCACGTGGGCGTTCGATGCGGCGCGCGGCGCGTGTGAATTTATTTTGCGCGCGCTCAATAGATTCGAGAACGCGGCGGGAATTTGTTTTAGTTACACGCCGCTTGATACGCGCTATGTGCATAATGCGAATCTGCTGGGCGCAGCGCTGCTCGCGCGTGTGGGCATTCAAACAGGCGAACGCGAATTGATCGCAACGGCAAAACGCGCCGCGGCGTTCACAGTACACGCGCAAGAAGCGGACGGAAGTTGGAAATATGGGATGAGCTCGCGCGACGCGTGGATGGACAATTTTCACACGGGCTTTGTGCTGCGCGCGTTGGCGGACGTGATTGAGCGACTGGAATGTTCCGAATGGGAAAACGCATTGGCGCGCGGATATGCGTACTGGCAAAAAAATTTTTTCCGCGCGGACGGCGCGCCCAAATACTATCCTCATTCCGTTTATCCGATTGATGCTCATTCTGTCGCGGAAGCCGCGCTGCTCTCTTTGCGGATGCGAACGCGCGATGAAAATGCGGCGTCATTTGCGGCGCGTGAATTGGTGTGGGGCATTGAGCATTTTCAAAACGCGCACGGTTTTTTTTATTATCAAATCCTGCCGCGCTATGTGAATCGGATCCCGTACATCCGGTGGTCGAACGCGTGGATGCTGCGCGCGTTTGCCGAATGGTTGTGGACATGAACATCTGGATTGATTTGGCAAACTCGCCGCAAGTTTTATTTTTTCGCCCGATCATTGCCGAACTCGAACGACGGGGGCATACCGTTTTGATCACCACGCGCGACTATGCCCAAACGCTCGCGCTGGCGAATCACTACCACCTGAAACATACACCAATTGGCGCACATGGCGGCACACGTTGGACGAACATTTTGTATCAAACAGGGCAGCGCGTTCAACAACTCCTTCGGTGGGCACACGCGCAGCCACGCATTGATCTCGCGGTGAGCCACAATGCGTACAGTCAAGCGCTCGCGGCATCGTATCTGGGTGTGCCCTTTGCAACCCTGATGGACTATGAGCATCAACCCGCGAATCATTTGTGCTTTCGGCTCGCGCGGCGCGTGATCGTTCCCGAATGTTTTCCCGACGCGCGATTGAAACAATTTGGCGCGGCGAGTAAAGTTTCAAAATACAGCGGACTCAAAGAACAAATTTATCTGTCTGGTTTTCGCCCCTTGCCATATTACTTTCAGACCATCGGCGTGGAAACCAACACACCGATTGTGGTCATGCGCCCGCCCGCGCCCTGGGCGGCGTACCATCGCAAGTTCGGGGACACTTTGTTTGATGAGGTTTTGGATTACATCGCAGCGCAAGATGTGAAGATCATTTTCACGCCGCGCGTCAACGCACAAGCGGATCATATACGCGCGCGCAATTTCAAGAATGTTTGGATTCCACCGCGCGTGTTGGATGGACCCAATCTAGTCTTTCATGCCCACGCGGTCATTTCGGGCGGCGGCACCCTGAACCGCGAAGCCGCCATCTTGGGAACACCCGCGTACACGGTGTTCAAAGGCGAGTTGGGCGCGGTGGATGAATGGCTCATCACGCGTGGACGCTTGACGCAAATCGCGCGCGCAAACGATTTTGAAAAAATAATGTTGCAAGAAAAAGCGCGGCAACCCCTTTTGCCCGCGGCGGCGCTTGTCGCCCAAGTGACCAATATGATTTTGGAGACCGTCCCTGCGCGCGTCACGCAAAGTTCTAACGCTTGATTTTGCTTGCATTGCAAAATGGATGCAGTTCTCTTTTTAAATACCGATGGAGTTGATCCGGAAACAATCTGGACGCGCGTCGAAAGCGAGCTCTCTTTCGGACATTCTGTATGGTTATCGGGCGCGCTCGTCGCCTCCTTGACGCGGCGTTATGGTGTGCAGCGTGATGGATGCGCTTGGATCAAACTCACGCCGCCAAAGACACAACCTGCATGGCTATATCGCGCGCGGGATGTCATTGTCTCTTCAAGCGCATTGATTTTGCTCGCGCCGCTTTTCCCTCTGTTGGCGTTAGCTGTCAAATTCTCATCACCAGGACCCGTGTTTCATACTACAACCGTGATTGGCGAGGCGCGGCAGCCGTTTGTCTGGCGCAAATTTCGCTCCATGCGCGTAATGCCGCGCGAGGAGGACGAAGCTACGCGCCGCGAACAATTTCGCGCGTATGTGGAAGGCAAGCGGCAAGGCAAAGTGATTGACGTAACACGCGTGACGCGCATCGGTTCCTTTTTGCGAAAGTATTCGCTCGACGAATTGCCACAGTTTTGGAATGTCTTGAAAGGCGACATGGCATTGGTCGGTCCGCGTCCGTGTTTGCCGTACGAAGTGGAAATGTCTCCCGCGTGGGCAGCGCGTCGTTTTCAAGTGCGCCCCGGCTTGACCGGCGTCTGGCAAATCGCCGGACGCGCGCGCACGTCGTTGGTTGAAGGGTTAGCGATGGATGTGTATTATCGTTACACGCGTTCCTTTGGCACAGATTTGAAATTGATCCTCGCAACCCTCCCCGTCATTTTTCGCGGCGAAGGCGGCGAATAGAATGGGGCGAGATGCCACGCACTTGCGGAAGTGCGTGGCATCTCAATGGGGCAAAGTGTTGGTGATCACCCACAACGCGTAGCAGGCGTTCTCTAACGCCGAGTCGGTCGCGTTAGAGAACGCTCCCTACGCGAGATGTGGGTGATCACTAGAAAAGTGAGATTGACAAGCGCGTGGAACAAGAGTAGAAAGTAAAGCGTCCTTGTTTTGATTGTGCGCGGGGAATGGATATAATGCAAGTGGTTTTCAACACGCGGCAAACACACCACGCGTTGCCCGCGCGCTCTAGCGCGGCACAGCGAAAGGAGACGACAACATGAGAAAAATGTATCTCGCCCTCGGAACAATCGCCTTACTGCTCTTGCTCCTCGTCGGCGCATTCGCGTTTTCGTTGACGCTGCAAAATTTGCGCGTGAACGCCTTGAGTTTCGCGCAGCCCGCTGCCGCCGCCTCCATCGCCGCGCCGATGACTTTCGCCGACGAAGCTGAAATCTCCTCACCCGCAACCGATGGGGTGCGCTTGGAAGAATTTCAAGCACCCAAAGGGTTTTGCCAAAAGAACAAGGGGCATGATCGCGCGACCGATTTCTAAATTGCCGCGCGCGTTTATTCTCGATCCACTTTTTACTCACGCAGCTACGCAGAGCTCGCAAACTTCTTTGCGGCTTTGCGTGTTTGCGTGAGATTTTTATTCTGTTTGCTTTATGACGACGGCGAAAAAAATTCGGCTCACCGCCTACGCGTCGTGCGCGGGTTGAGCGGCGAAACTCGGCGCAACCGAATTGGCGCAAGTTTTGCGTCCTCTCTCTGAAATGTTTCACGCGACTGATTTTTTGCAATCAGAGATTGCACACAATCTGCTCGTCGGTCTTGACGCGCCCGATGATGCCGCCGTCTATCGCATCGCAGTGGATCGCGCCATCATTCAAACGATGGATTTTTTTCCCCCTGTCGTGGATGATGCATACTCGTTCGGCGCGATTGCGGCGGCGAACGCGATGAGTGATGTATACGCGATGGGCGGCGACGTATTGTTTGGTTTGAATATCGCGGCGTGGCGCGAAGAGTTGCCGTTGGAATTGTTGGCGGAAATTTTGCGCGGGGGCGCGGAGAAAATGCGCGAAGGGGGGGGGTGATTGCTGGCGGTCACACCATCACCGATCAAGAACCAAAATACGGGATTGCCGTCACGGGGATGGTGAATCCGCAACACCTTTTGACAAAGGGCGGCGCGCAGCTTGGTGATGTTTTGATTTTGACGAAACCACTCGGCACAGGTATCCTCACCACCGCAGGCAAAAGCGGTACTGTTGCCGAAAATGATTTGCAAAACGCGATTCGTTGGATGATGACGCTGAATCGTGACGCGTCCCTCGCCGCGCGCGCGGTGGGCATCAAATCCGCGACGGACATTACAGGATATGCGTTGTTGGGACACGCCTACGAAATGGCATCCGCGTCGGGCGCGCAATTTCAATTCGTGTTGAAGCAATTGCCCGTTTTGGACGGCGCGTTGGACTTGGCGAAACAGGGCAGCATCCCCGGCGGCACAGCGCGCAACCGTGACTATTTACGTGGCAAGGTGTTATTACCAGAGCATCTCGCGGACGAATGGGACGCACTCTTGTTTGATCCGCAAACATCGGGCGGCTTGTTGATGGCAGTGGCGCGCGAAAAATGTGACGCGTTGATGGCGGAATTGAAAACGCGCGGGGTGGCGGGTTGGGTGATTGGGAAAGTGATGGATGGAAGCGGCGTGGCGGTGATTTGATTTGTTTATTGTGGTTCGCCCCAACAAGCCCGCCGTCAGCCGCATGAAACAACAAAATATGCGCGTAAAAATCATTCGTACTTTATTGTGTTTGTGAAAACGGACAAGGCGCGGGTCTCTCCCTAGAGCAAATTCACTTTGATTGGGGGTTGGATTTTAGACTTTAGTCGGTCCCCTAGCTGAGTCAGGAACCTGCTAAAGCATAAAATCCCATCCCTCGCCCCCCGTCAGGAATTTGCAAGTTTTCTAAAGGAAAGCATAGATGATCAACTCGGTGCCAAGTACGACAATCGAATTAACTTTACCCTCACACCTCGCACAATTCACCCTACCCGAAGGCGTGAGGCGTCGCCTCGATACTTTGTTGGATCGTCAAGATCAAGGGCAAGTTCTTTCGGCGGAAGAAAGCATGGAAGCGGAAGGATTGGTGGATTTGGCAGAATTTCTATCACTCTTGAAATTACGCGCACAACCAAGTGACTCAGAAAAATCTAAAACTTGTCCCGAACGAAGGTGAGGGATCATAAATCCGCAATCTCCCAGAGGTAACGCATGAATCACAACGGACATCACGACGGACGCGACGAGCAGCGCGTTGTCATTACAGGCATGGGCGTCGTAACGCCGCTCGGTTTTACGGTTGACGAGCTGTGGGCAAATTTGATCGCAGGCAAATCTGCCGCGCGCATGATTTCGCATTTTGACGCGAGCCAATTCGCCGTCAGGATATGTTCGGACATTGCGCCCGACGCGTTCGACATTGAAAAATACAGTGACGTGATTGATAAAAAAGAAGCGCGCCGTCTCGATCCCTTTGAACAATACGCGGTTGTCGCAACGTCCCAAGCATTGAAACAAGCGGGGCTCACGATTGACGATTCGAATTGCGATGACATTGGCGTTCTGATCGGCACAGGTCTCGGCGGCTTGATCGTGATTGACAATGCGTATAAAGCGTTAAATGAAAAAGGTCCGATGCGCGTGAATCCCTTTACGGGCGCGTTGATGCTGCCCAACATGGCGAGCGGACAAGTGGCGATCACGTTCGGCGCGCGCGGTCCCAATTTTTGCGTCGTCTCGGCGTGTGCGACGGGTTCCACTTCCATTGGCGAAGCGTACGAAATTATTCGACGCGGTGACGCGATGGCAATGATCGCGGGCGCGTCGGAAACGATCATGACACCCTTTGCGTTGTCGGCATTTCATCGCACCCAAGCCATGTCCACGCGCAATGATGATCCGCTGCACGCGTCGCGTCCATTCGACGCGAAACGCGATGGATTTGTGTACGGCAACGGCGCGGGCATTTTGATCTTGGAGCGTCTCGATTTTGCAAAAGCGCGCGGGGCAAACATTCTTGCCGAAGTAATCGGTTATGGCGCAACGGATGATGCGTTTCACATCAGCGCGCCCGTTCCCGACGGCAACGGCGCGAAACGCGCGATACGGCGGGCGCTGCAAAAAGCGCAAATCAAACCCGAACAAGTGGATTACATCAACGCGCACGGCACGTCCACCGTATTGAACGACGCGGCGGAAACGGCGGCGATCAAAGAAGTGTTTGGCGAATACGCGTATGCCCTGCCGATCAGTTCTTCAAAATCCATGCTCGGACATTTGATGGGCGCGGCGGGCGCGGTAGAGGCGGTGATCACGATCAAGACGATGCAGGAAGGTCGGATGCACCCGACGATCAATTATGAATATCCCGATCCCGCGTGCGACCTCGATTACATTCCCAACACGCCGCGCCAAAAGGATGTGAAAATTGCCATGTCCAATTCGTTCGGCTTTGGCGGACACAATGCGTGTGTGGCATTTGAAAAGTGGGAGAACTGACGTAAAAAGTATAACGTAAAAAGTAAAACGGACTGATGTGTGATAAACTGTTTGCACATCAGTCCCATTTTTGTACAACGTAGGGGCGAAACATTCGCATTCGCGTTCGTCATGCGCGACGAGATGGGGAATGTGAATGTCTCGCCCGTACTCAAATTTTCATGCTCGGAATGAATTTGGCTGAACTCGAAGCCGTGCTTGGCTTTGTGTTTGATGATAAATCGCTCTTGCAGCGCGCGTTGACGCATCGCTCGTTCCTCAATGAGAATCCCGATCTGCCTTGGCTCGACAACGAACGCCTCGAATTTCTCGGCGACGCGATTCTCGGATTCGTCACGGCGGAACATCTCTATCATCGCTTTCCCGAAATGAAGGAAGGCGATCTCACCTCGTTACGCGCGGCGCTTGTGCGCGGCGAAACTCTCGCGGAATTTGCAATCCAACTCAATCTCGGTCCCTACCTGCTCATTTCGCGCGGCGAAGAAGCGGGACGCGGACGCGCGCGTCCCGCGTTACTCGCCGCGACATTTGAAGCGATTCTCGGTGCGTTGTATTTTGATCAAGGATTGCCAGCTGCACGCGAATTGATTGTGCGAATGATTGACGAAAAAACGCATAATGTATTGCGTGAACGTCTGGATCGCAATGCAAAAAGTTTGTTGCAAGAATTGAGTCAAGGACGCCTCAAAGTCACACCTGTCTATCGTCTCGTCGAAACGCGCGGACCCGATCATGCGCGCGAATTTTCCGTTGAGGCGGTGTTGGGTCAAGATGTGTATGGCGTGGGACACGGACGCAATAAACAAACGGCGGAACAAGACGCGGCGCGCGATGCGATCTTGCGCCTCCAAGAAGAATATCATACCGAAGCGGAAGCGGAAGCGCGCGCAGCTTTGGACGCGCTGACGCAGCAGCAGGATAGCGAATCGCAAATCGCGTATGGCGTATCGCAAATACAAGACAACGAGCGATAGGCGATAGGCGATTTGCGATAGGCGATTTGCGATATGCGTATCCTCCTCACTGGCTCTAGCGGTTATCTCGGCACAGGACTCTTGCGCCACATTCCCGCGCAGCGTCCCGAATGGGATTTGCACATTGCGCTTCATTCGATTGCACCTTCCGCCGAAATGGGACGCGCGCATCATCTCGAATTGTGCGAGCCCGAATCGGTGGCGCGGGTGATGGCAAAGGTGCAGCCCGAAATTATTTTTCACACCGCCGCGCTGAATCAAGCCGATGACGCGCAAGCGATGTACGAAACGAACGCGCACGGCAGCGGGTATCTCGCAAACGAAGCGGCGAAACACAACGCGCGTTTGATTCATCTTTCGAGCGACGTAATTTTTGATGGGCGACGCGGCAACTATACGGAGGACGACGCGCCGAATCCGCTCACGCCGTACGCGGTTTCCAAAGCGGACGCGGAAAAAAATGTGTTGGCGAGCGGCGCGAACGCGGTATTGGTACGCACGTCATTGATTTACGGATTCAAGCCGCTGGACCCGCGCACGCGTTCCATTTTGCGCGGCGAGATGCCGCGTTTATTTACGGATGAAATGCGTTGTCCCGTTTGGGTGGACAATTTGTGCGCGGCGTTGATTGAATTGGCAGAGCTGGATTATCGCGGCATTTTGAACATTGCGGGAACGCAAGCGTTGAATCGCTATGACTTTGGAATGAAATTGATGCGCGCGTTGAATGCGGATAGTTCGCAACTCATTGCCACGCCATTGGGTTCCAGCGTGCTGACGCGTCCGCTTGATTGCACGCTCGACGTTTCACGCGCGCAAAAATTATTGAAAACGAAATTGGTGAGCGTGGATGAGATGGTGGAATGGAACACCAAAAAATGACGATGCGATTGCATCGTCATTTTTTGGTGCGTTTGCGTAGGGAGCGCTCTCTAGCGCGGAGGGTCGCATACGCGCCGTTCGGCTACGCAGTGGTCAAAGTCAGCAGCGTAATCTCTGGCGGACAGTTAAAGCGCACGCCAGGCGGCAGCACGCCGATTCCGCGCGTCGTGTACAAGCGCGTAAAATTTCCCACGCGATAAAAACCCATCGGATATTTTTCGCCGTACTTGGGCAGTATCAACGGACCGATCAACGGCAATCTCACCTGTCCGCCGTGCGAATGTCCCGACAATTGCAAATCAATTTCCGCTTGCGCCGCAATGTCCGCGAAATCGGGTTCGTGCATTAGCGCGATCTTGCACGCGTTGTGCGGCACATTTTCCAACGCGCGTTTCAAGTCCGCGAGACGCAGCCACAAATCATCAATGCCGACGAGATACAATGTTGAACGCCCGCGCGTAATTGGCACCGCTTGATTTCGCAAGAGGATGACGCCTGATTTTTTTACCGATTGGATCATTAAATTCAAAAAGCCCACCCAATAATCGTGATTGCCCAACACGGCGTACACGCCCAACGGGGCGTCGAATTTGGAAATAATTTCCGCGCACGGTTGAATATAGCGCCACGATGAATTGACCAAATCGCCCGTCAACACAATCGCGTCCGCTTTCAACGCATTTGTCATTTGCACCGCGTTCAATAAATGTTCTTCGGAAACATACGGACCCAAATGCAAATCGCTCAAGTGCGCGATGGTCATGCCATCGAACGCGCTGGGCAGACGCGGTAATGCCATCGCGACGCGTTCGACGCGAATCTGATGCGGCTCGACATTGTATGCATACGCGACACCCAACGCGCCCGCGCCTGTGGTGACACCAAGCGCGCCCATCCATTTGAAAAAGGCGCGGCGGGTGAGATAAGAGTTTTGGGAACGGCTATCGGTCATATTCGATGGGATTATAACACTCTTGAAACGTCGCTCCTTGACCGCGCGTTCCAACACGCATACACTCGCGCACAAGGATCCATTTCAGCTCGTTTCACGTAATTCTCTGCGAGAGGAGTTACCCAATCGTCAAGCGGCGCACTCACAGGGAAATGAAATGGACAACGGCACGACAAAGGCGATGGACTCAATCGCAAGAAATCTTGTCGTACATCTTCAAGGAGAAACGATATGTCACAAAAATCTGAACAACTGATCGGCTTGCTCGATTATGCGCGCGACGAAACCGAAAAATTTTACGCGGCGCTGCCCGAAAGCGAACGCCTCGCCAACGGCACGTGGGAAACTTGGGCACCCAAAGATTTCCTCGCGCATTTCACGTTTTGGCAATATCAATCCGTCGCGGTGTTGAACGCGCTCGATGCTGCACCGCCCGAGGAACCGCCGTTTGAAGAACGCAATCGCGCGAATTGGTTAAACAACGAAACGCGCGCGTACGCGGACATTTATGCCGACTATACGCGCGCGATGAATGAACTTCGCGCGGGTGTCGAAACCAAATCGGATACCGAGTTGAGCGAACCGCAACATTTTCCGCGTTTGCCCAACGGCTCATTGCAAGGCAACATTTTAGGCAACGCGTATTCACACACCCTCGCACACATTGCCGAACTCTATAGCAAACGCAACAGCGGCACGGCGGGCTACGCCTTGCAAGAAGAGGCGACGCAAAAAGTGATCGCGTTTGATCCTTCGCCGCGCGCCAAAGGCACGGCGTTATACAATCTTGCCTGTGCTTACGCGTTAGCGGGAAACGCGGGGCGCACAGTCGAATTATTGCGCGAGGCGTTTCCACTGCGTCCCGATTTGGTAGAATTTTCTAAAGAGGACGGCGATTTCAATTTGGTGAGGGATGTGCCAGAATTTCAGGCGCTCTACAATTGAAAAAGACCTCCGATGTTGGCGATGATTACATCGCACGAAACATCGGAGGTCTTTTTTAATTCACAGCGGCTTACTTTTCGGCGCGCCCCCCGCGCGCGGATAAAGGTCTGGCGTTGGCGCGGTTTTATCAATCACCACCAAACGCCGCACATCGTCCAAATCCCCAAGTTTCACCGCCACAATTTCGCGCACGCGTCCGCCCAAAATTTCGATGCCGCGTTTTGCCGCGCGCGTTTCCTCTTCCGCCTCCACCGCTTTGTATGCAATACAAATTCCGCCGACGCGCACAAAGGGCAAGGTGTATTCCACAAGCGTTCGCATCGGCGCTAAGGCGCGCGCGACGGCAAAATCAAAACGCTCGCGGTGTTTGGTGTCGCGCGCGTATTCTTCTGCGCGCGCGTGAACGCTCGTCACATTTTCCAAACCAATTTCGCGCGTGACCTCATCGAGAAAGCGCACCTTTTTTCCCGTCGCCTCGAGCAGCGTCACGCGCAAATCCGCGAGCGCGAGGGCGAGCGGCATCCCTGGAAAACCCGCGCCCGCGCCAACGTCAATCAATTTTTTTTCAAACACGCCCGCGTTCAACAAAAGCGGCGCGGCGGAAAGGGAATCAAGAAAATGTTTGAGTTGAATGGCGGTGTATTCTGTGATCGCGGTGAGATTAAATTTTTCGTTCCACTCGACGAGGAGACGATAGTATTCTTCAAAATGTTGTTGCTGAATTGGCGTGAGGTCAATGCCAAAGGCGCGGGCGTGTTGGTAGAGGAGGGACATGGTGGGATGAAAACAGATGCCACGCACTTTCCCAAGTGCGTGGCATCTGTTTTCATGGTGTCGGCGTAGATTCAGGAGTTTCAGAAGGCGCGGGGGGCGCGGTTGGTGTTGGAATGTACGGCGGCAGTGTCACAAACTCTTTAATTTTTTCGCCGAGTGACGAGTTAATCAAATACACCGCTGCGTCGTCATTTTTCCGCGCGTAGAAATAATTGCCGTCAGGATTTTGATCGCCGAGTTGAATTGTCAACGCGCTGCCGTCCTGCATTTCGAGGCGCAATTCATATTGCGGCGGATTCAAGCCAAACGCGGCGAGATCGCCTGGCGTTTCAATTTTGCGATCCGCGTTCACGCGGTTGAACAAAGCGACGAAACTGCCAACACGCGAAAAAAATGCTTCGCCTTGCGCGGGCTGTTCCATTTTCCATTTGTCGCCGTCGCGCACGACGCGCGTGGTTTGATTTGTTTTCACATCGCGCACTTGGATCGCGTTCACCTGATCGGTTTTCAGTTGGAGAAATGAAATCGGTGTTGGCGCGGGCGTGACGGGTGTTTGCGGCGGCGCGTCGGCGCGGAGGAACGCGTACCAAATATATCCGCCCAACAAAATTAGAATGGCGACGAACGCGAGCGTGATGCGGCGATCCATCATTGCCTATCGCGTATCGCGTATCGCGTATCGCAAACCCATTTTCAATTTGCGATACGCGATACGCGATATGCCATTAGCGTCTCCGCCACCACAACATTCCGCCAATCACGAGCGCGGCGAGAGGGATGAGCGCGACGCTGGTCCAGAAAACGAGATTGACATCGGTGGCAGTGAAGGCGGTGAGGCGACGAACGTTCGGATCGCGCGGGGGAATGGCGATGAGTTGTTCTTGCCCCGCGAGCCAGTTGAGCATGTTTTGGATCAAGAGACTGTTGCCCGCCGCTTCGCGATTGTTGAGCGATTGATTCGTCGCAAAGGTCGCGTTGCCCAAGACGATCAAACGCGAACGCGCGTCGGCATTTGCCCCCGCCCCGCCCGCGCCCTCAATCGCATAACCGACGGTGAAGGGTCCTTTCGGATCGCCCTCGTCACATTGCAACGTGGTTTGTTGTTTTATTTTTTCAAAATCGGTTTTCGCACAGGCATCGGCAGTAGTTGTAAAAAGTGCGGTGAGGTCTTGCCCACTTTCTTCCAGTTCTTTGATCGAACGCGCGCCAGGAAAAAAGACGAGCTGCCCGCGCATGTTTTGCAGCACGGGCGAGTCGGAAAATTCAGCAAAGACGGGAAACGCCACGTTGCCGTAATAGTTTTGCGTGGGTTCGAGGACAATGTTGGTTTCGAGCGCCACGCCCCATGCTTTCAATAATTCATCCAAACCGAGATCGGTATTCAACTCGGTCATGAGCAAAACGCGTCCGCCTTGATCGAGATAATTTTTGAGAAGCTGGGCGCTTTCGGGTGAAAATTTATTTGTTGGTCCTGCGATCACGATCGCGCTCGTATCGGCTGGCAGGGTGTTGCTGATCGTGAGCGTGAGCGGCTCGACGCGATAATTGATCTGTTTGAGATAATTCGCCACCGCGCTCAAGCCATTCGCTTCGGTATCGTTCGGACTCAATTCGCCATGCCCCGTCGTAAAATAGATCGCGGGCTGCTGCGTTTGCGTCACCTTGAGGATCGCGTTTGTAAAAGAATTTTCGTCCGCGTCGTACACTTTTTCGGTGCGCTGCCCTTTTTCAAAAACCAACGTCCCTGGCAGCGCGTTCTCATATTTTTTTGCGAGCAGCGGATTCACATCGGGGTCAACATATTGAACCACGAACTTGTCCGTGACGTTTTGATAATCTTTCAAGAGTCGTTCGGACTGTTGGCGTTGGGCAGCGGTCTCTGGCGTGAAAAAGCCCGTCACTTGTACGGGTTCCGTTAAACCCTGCAAAACCTGAATCGTTTGCTGCGAGAGGGTATGTTCTTGATTCGCGGTGAGATCGAGGCGTTGGCTGAATTGGCGTTCGACAATGTAATTGACTGCGACAAGGATGCCGATGAACGCGAGCGCAAACAAAATTACGTTTCCGCCTTGCGCCGCGATGTTGAGATTCGAGGTTTGACGCGTCGTGTCACGCGGGCGCGTAATGATATAAAAACCGATCAACACGACGCCAATGCCGCCAATGAAAAGCAAATAATCGCGGCGCATCGTCGTCAAGATGCCAAGCAAGAACGCGGCAATGATCAACGCAATGCCCAACGCGCCGATGGGGGTTGCCCATTTTTGAAGTTGCGACATTAACGCCACCTCCGACTAGCGACGACTAAAGTCGTTACTACAATTGCAATCAAAGCGACGCTGACGAAATAGAGGAGATGTTCGGAGTCGAGGACGCCGCTAAAAAATTCTTGGAAATGCGAGGGCAACGAGAGAAAGCGCAAAAAATCGGTGACAATGTTGCTTTGTCCCAAAACATTCGCGGGCGCATCGGCAATCCACAAAAATAGTAAAAGCACCATCGAGATCATGTAGGCGATGAATTGATTTTGCGTGAGCGCAGAGGCGAACATGCCCACGCCGACGAACGCCGCGCCGAGCAGCAAAATGCCCAAATAACTTGCGCCGAGAATCCCGTAATCGGGATCGCCGTAGCGTTCCAGAATCGCCACTTGCCACAAGGTTGGGAGCAGCAGCAGAATGAAACCGATCCACGCGGCGAGAAATTTGCCCAAGACAATTTGCCATTCGCGCGCGGGCGCGGTGAGCAAAAGTTCCATCGTGCCGAGTTTGTATTCTTCAGAAAAAAGGCGCATCGTCAACGCGGGCGTGAGAAATAACACGACGAGCGTGATCGTTTGAAAAACGGGTTCCATGCTTGCGACGCGCCCGCCCATCACAAACAAGACAAAGATCAGCCCCGTGAAAAATCCAAAGAGCGCGATCATGATCCACGCCAGCGGCGAAAGCAAATACGCTTTCAATTCGCGCCCCGCGATCGTCAACACATTACTCATCCATGTCCTCCGCAGAATGTGGCGCAAATTCCTCCACCAACTCGTTAGCTTGTTCCTGTGTGGTCAACTGCAAAAACACATCTTCGAGCGACAAACGCAGCGGACGCAATTCCAAAACGCCCCAGCCACGCGTGACCGCCATTGCGGCAATATCCGCGCGGCGATCATTGTTCAATGTCGTTTCAATTTCGTACACGCCTTCGATTTCTTGCGCGCGTACCGTGAGGACGCCTTGAATTTTTTCAAGTTCGGTTGGAATTTCCAATGACGCTTGCGCGACTTGAAGATGAATGTGTTCGGATTGCGCGGTGCGTGAGACCAACCCCTGCGGGGTGTCCTCAGCTAAGATCTGTCCATCGCGAATGATCAGGACGCGCGTGCAGGTCTGACTCACTTCGGGGAGAATGTGCGTTGAAAGAATGATCGTGTGTTCTTGACCGAGCGCGCGAATCAGATCGCGCACTTCGATAATTTGACGCGGATCGAGTCCAATCGTCGGTTCATCCAAAATCAAGACATCGGGTTCGTGCGCGATCGCTTGCGCGATGCCGACGCGTTGGCGATACCCTTTCGACAATTTGCTGATGGTGTTGTCCGCGCGATCCGTGATATTTACCAAAGCCATCGCGCGTTCCACCGCTGCGTTCACTTTTTTGACATGATGCAATTTCGCCACAAACGCCAAATAATCCACCACTGTCATATCCAGATACAGAGGCACTGTTTCAGGCAAATAGCCAATGCGCGCGCGCACGTCAAGTGAATTTTTTGAAACATCAAAGCCCGCGACGCGCGCGCTGCCTGACGACGGCGGCATGTATCCCGTGAGAATCCGCATCGTCGTCGTTTTGCCCGCGCCATTCGGTCCGAGGAAACCAAGAATTTCACCGCGCTTGACGGTGAAATTCAAATCGCGCAGCACTTGACGCGCGCCATAGTATTTGTTGAGACCGCTGACCTCGATGGCGTTCTCGCCGTTTTTTGAAATGCTCATTGACAACTCCAAATACAGAATCGAGATTAGAAATTCACTGTGCATGTCATTTCAAGAGGAATGCGATGTAATCATCGCCGAAATCTCGGTTTTGCCAGAGAGATTTCTCGCAAAGTCCGCTCGAAATGACAATTGTGCGTACCGTGAGTTAGAGAGTAGAGAATGGAGATTAAGTTGCCGTGAAATTCGCATTAAAACGCACGGCGAAGGAATCGCCGCGCGCAGGGGAAATTTATAGCATGAGTTTTGAGGAGCGCCAAACCGCCTCACCCCCAGCCCCTCTCCTGAAAATTTTGCCCGCAAAATTTTTAGGAGAGGGGAGTCAAAGAACTCCCCCTCTCCTGAAAACATCTTTTCGTTTTCAGGAGAGGGGGCAGGGGGTGAGGCGTGGTAGAATTAAATCTATGCCCTACAATTTTTGCCCGCGCTGTGGACACGAACTTGTCTTGCGCGAAAAAGATGATGCGCGTTTGCGTCCCACCTGTTTGAATTGCAAATATACAGTGTACGCGAATCCTGGACTCGCGGTGGGCGTTCTCGTCACGGATGAAAAAAAGCGCGTCTGTTTGATTTTGCGCGGCGAGGAACCGCGCCTCGGCTATTGGGGTTTGCCTGCGGGCTTTATGGAAGGGGATGAAACGGCGGAAAATGGCGCGGTGCGCGAGTGTTTCGAAGAGACGGGCTTGGAGGTTGCGTTGGACGGATTGTTTGAAGTGTATTCCTTCGCGCATCCGAATCGCACGCGTTCGGGATTGTTGATCGTCTATCGCGCGCACATTATTGGCGGCGCGCCGCGCGCGGGAACGGACACGACGGATGTAAAATTTTTCGCGGCGGATGAAATCCCGTTCGACGCGTTGGCGTTTCCGACGCACCGCGCGGCGCTGGAGAGGTGGCGTAAAGGTTTGGTATAATGTAATGTATGAGTGAGCGCATTCTGTTGTGGACAACCACTGACCCGCGCGGTTTTTCCGTTTCGTTGGCGGAAGACGTCTGGAAACATATTGTTGCGGAACACTCTGAGTTTGAGCCGCATTTTGACACAATCAGAATCACGGTTGAAAATCCAGATGAAATCTACTTTGATGCGAAGTCAACGGAACAAAGAAGTACAGGCAGTCAAATCTACGCTTACTATAGAGCGCGTCTTTTGACTGGCGCATTTGAAAATGATATGGTCTATGTGTCAGTCAAGTTTGTCCAAGAAGAAACGCAGATGCAGGGATACGTACAAACCGCGTTTTCAACAAACCGGATTCAGACCAGAATGAGGCAGTTATGGAAAAAATAGTCATCACATATGTGAATCATTATCATCAGGACGATTTTGATGAGCTGAATCTCCGCATCAATGACTTGGCGTCGCAACCCACTTCTGGAGAGCTAGTTGATGATGAACACAACGCGTTCCTCCAAGTGAATCCCGAGACCAAGCACGTCGTGGGCGCGACCATTGTTTATGCGAGTGATTGGTTCGCGGAAATCGCAGATGCTTTTCAACGCGCTGATGTTAACAATCCTGCTGTGAAATTCTTTTTGGAACAAAGGATCAAGGAATGGATTGCGGAACGGGAGGAACGTGAACGATTGGAGCCCGCAATCGCGGTGTAAAGGAGAAGCATCATGCTTGAAATCAATCAGCAATTCGTAGAGATTGACCCAGAAAAATTAAGCGGCACACCTGTTTTCTATGGCACCCGCGTGCCGATTCAAAATTTGTTTGATTGTTTGGAAGCGGGCGAGACGCTCGATGCGTTTCTCGATCAATTCCCAACGGTTACGCGCGAGCAGGCATTGGGAGTGTTGGAAGCGTCCAAAACGGAATTGCTGAAGCATTAAAGGAGTGTGAACAAAATGACACTGCCCAAAGTAATTGAAGACATTCACGCGTTGAATGAGGAGTTACAAGCATTTGAAAAAAAATACGGCATGCTGTCCGAAGATTTTTTCAAGCTGTACGAGACGGGGCAAATGCGCGATGAAGAGCCAGCCGAAATCATTAACTTTGGCCGCTGGGCCGCATTTTACGAAACCAAAGTGCATCGGCTTGATCTATATCGGCAGTTGTTTGATCAAAAAGCGCCCGCGCCACGCGAACCAGAATTGCAGCCAGCGTAGGTAGCGTTCTGACCTTACGATTTTGGCGCGGAGGTTAGATGCTCTCCTCTTTCCAACAATACGGCGAATTTGTTTATACGCTGCTCCAACGTTTTCCATCTATCCGTCGCATCCGCACATTCCCGAATTGGCATCCACGCATCCGCATCACAAACACATCGAACCCGACATCAAACATCATCGCGTTCCCGCGCCAGGGTTGAGTTTCACACAGCCGAATTTGCCGTTGCTGATTCAAGAGATTGAGACGATGCGGTTGAAATAAATCTGTTCCGATTGAACGTTATTCAAATGAAGGGGTTGGCGGGACAACAGAGTAAAAGAGAATGACGAGCCACGCGACTCGTCATTCTCTTTATCCATTATTCAATGCCCGAAAAAGAGCGGCGGCTTTTTCGCTGCGGAATTCAAAAACCTCGAGTCCGCCTTCTGCTTTTACTTGTATCACATCATGTAGTTCCTTCACTTGGAGCAATCTGAAGGGCAGCGTTGCCATGATGAGAACTACTAACCATCCAATCACAACGCCAATCAATAAAGCAAACCCCCAATTATCGGTAAAATATGCTCTGGCGAAAAGTATGCCTGAGATTCCGACAACGAATCCCGCAAGATATGCCGCTGTCTCCAGTCGCTCTGTCATTGTGAGATTTCTATTGCAGGCAGCGCACACTGGCACGTTTGGAATCTCGGAACCTGTTTTGGTCCTTTGTGTAATATGTGCCTCAATCGTGTCAGAACCACAATTCACGCAAACCTCTCGCCATTGAAGATTCAAGATGGTGTATAAACCCACCTTTCGAGGGTCTGTAATTAAAGTTGATTGGATTTCAGCATCGCTGGTGTTTGACAGTAACGCCTGCCATGGTAGGGAAGCTGTATTGAGTTGACACAGCTCTTGTGCATAGGATTCATTTGGCAATTGCAAAAAAATGAGACCTGCTTGGGATCGGTGTTTAAAGAGTTTAACATCAGGCGGAGGAGAGGAGTTCACCAAATGATTTTCACAAAAGGGAACTTGAAATTCGGCGAAGAGTTCGGAACTGCTCGGCAGTCCTGATGAGAATGTACCAACACTGCCTGCCACTGCTCCACCGATCAATTTCGCGATACTGACACTTGTTTGTTCAAGTTCCAAGGTCACGGAGCGTTTCCCGCTTATGTTTGGATTCGCACACCAAGCACATGCCGATGGAAACTCGATTTCACTTTTTACATTCACGATGACTCTCTTCATGAACCAGGTCTTTTCTCTTGAGACTATAATGAAATGGTGTTCGACAAGACCCACACTGGGACTCTCTAACCACAACACAGGCGGGCGAGCTAAAACGTTGAACCCTCGTCCCTCTGCATTTGCATCGGCTATTGCCTTGACAACTTTGCCATCAGGTAACGATACTTCATGTCTCTCCAGAGAAGCTAGATCTGCAATGGTGTACAATGAAATGGAGGCACTTGGAGGTGAGGCGTGAGACAGTACCTCAACCTCTTTTCTATAGCCGCCCGCGTGACCAAGATAAACAATGTTTGGCAGAGCAATACTCCACGGTGCATCTCCTTCAGGGAAAAAACAGATCAACCGTAGATTTGTTACTACAACGCCAGCATTTTTGTCTTTGTACCTGGCGTCAGAGTAAGCGATATATTTTTCTCCGTCCGCAAGCGACACATCTCTTTCGAGGGTTGTTAAAACTGACTTTGATTTGATGGCTTGACGGACTGTATAATGGACCCGTAAATTCAGACAGTCAAACGGGTTGAAATAAGATATAAAATAGCAGCCATGCGAAAACGTTATTCCCCCCAATTCAAAGCCGAC
>Ga0247727_10005089_pt1 | contig 27086 bp, 25 predicted proteins | sample WisWelCaveWW1625_FD_202498 | JGI IMG/M metagenome (GOLD analysis project Ga0247727, IMG submission 202498) | Biofilm microbial communities from Wishing Well Cave, Virginia, United States - WW16-25 | ecosystem: Environmental > Aquatic > Deep subsurface > Groundwater > Cave microbial mat | place...
AGTGCCTACTGCGACCACGTATCTGCTCGACCTGGCGAACGATTTCAGCGTTCGGTTCCTCGACGTACTGTCCAGTACGCCTGCGGTACCGAACGCTGAAATCGTTCACCATTCCGAGCATCTCCGCAGTCTCGCTACGGCACTTCATGAATAATCCGGGTTAAAAAGCTCGTGAGTCCGGTGAGGTTGGGATATGAATCTTGGCACACGACTTCTTCCAAACTCTTCGTTGCTCTTGCCGCTGCCTTCGCGCTCGGCTGCGCCACGCCAGCGGACGTGGATTTGCGCTACCGGCCGTCGGAGAACTTGCTCGAGGTGATCGCGGTCCTGCGGCAACACATCCCCGACGACACCTACCGCTTTCCGCCCGCCCGCGACTACAGTGAGCGCAATGTCTATCGCTCGAGCTTGCTGCGCCTCGAAAACATCGAGCGCGTGCACAGCGAATCACTGCGCGCCGGACACTGGGACCACGTCATCGCCTTCGCCAAGGGGAGGGCGCTCGAGCGCCTGCGCGCCTTCGACCTGGCCGTCCAGCACTACCGCCGTGCCGCCGAACGCGAAAGCCCGTTGCAAGAGCAAGCTCTCCGTTCGGCGAAATTCTGTGAAAAACTCGAAGCAGCCGCCCGGCTCGGCTACGACGCCGAGGGGACGCACTCCGACCCGGCCGCAGGAGAGGCAACCAGCGCCAGTGAAGACACGCGCGCCCACGGCATCCTCGAGGCCTCCGAGAAACGCGCAAGTCTGCTCGAAGCCCTGCTCGAGGAAGTTGGCAATACCCACTACGCGGCGATCGTGCGCGAAGAAATCGAGCGCACCGACCTCATGCGCGCGCGTTACTTCACCGCCTCGCGCAAGTTTTCGTCTGAAGGCAACCTGCTGGCCGTCTCGGAACTTCAGCGCGTCGCCACCCGCCACCGCGATAGCAAGCACAAAAACCGCCACTTGCTCGCGCTCGCCGACCTCTACGCCGAACTGGCCTCCGAGTACGTTGACGAACATCCACCGGAAAGCCTGCTCTTCGATCCTGCAACCTTTCAAGAATTGGTCGACTCGGCGTCGCGCCTATACGAGGCCGTCGCTAATCAAGACGGAACCGTGGAGAAGCTGGAAGCCGCGCGGCGTCTGGAAGCCTTCCTCGCCTTTACATTGAGGGTGGACCGTGATCGCTTCTCGCCGTAAATGTCGCTTGGGAGACCTCGCGCGAGCATCACTCCGCGGAGGAAGTTGGCAGCTGCTCGCGTTGGGGTTGGCGGCGCTCTTGTTCGCTGCCTGCCGCACGCCGGCGGCGCTGCCGATGGGATCGCCGATTGAACCGCTGCCGGGCCGTGCGACGCTCGTGCCCGAATCCGCCGATTACGCCGCGGCCGAGCTGGCGGCTTCCGCGCTGGCGTCACGGCGGAGCCACGCTTCGGTCGTCATGCTGCGCCTCGAATCCATCGACAGCGTTCGCGCGGAAGCAGAGAGCCGCGCCACCGGCCTCGTTCCCTACGCCCAGGATCTCGTGAACACGTTACATGACGACGCCCTGTTCTACCGCCGCGCCACGCGCGAGTTGCTCGCTGAACCCGAGCTCGACCCCGCCTTCCGCGCACGCCTGGAGCAGAGCGCTAGCGACGATCCCTTGACGCTCGCCGATCAGCGCCTGCGCGACGCGCGTCTGTACAAAACGGGGCGCGCCTTTAACACTATGATCGCCCCGCTTTCGCGCGCCATCACCTCGGCCTTCGGTGCGCTTTTCGGCGTCGCACGCGGAACACTGGGTCTTTTGATCGCGCAGCGCGAAGCAGACGAGCTCTCGCTCCCAGAACGACAGGCCTTGGCACATTGGAAACGCTTCCTCGAAGAACATCCCGATACGCCGGAAGCAGCGGAAATCGTAGAGCGCGTCGAAGCCAGCCAGGCGCGCTGGAACCGCACTCAGGCCGACCGCGCCCTGCGCAGCGCCCGGCGCGCCCTGGACGCCGGGCACCTGCGCATCGCCTTGATCCAGAGCGAACGCACACTGCGTTACGCGCCGGAAGACGCCGAAGCCGGCGCGCTGCGGGAACGCGCGGCGACGCAACTCGCTCACGAACGCGAACGCCAGCGCCGCTCGCTGCAGTCACCCGCCGTGGAAGTCACCATCGCGAGTGAACGCGAACGGGCCCTCATCCTCGCACTTTTGGTGCAACCCGAAGCCATCGCCAAAGAGGCCGAGAAATCGATCGCCGCTGAAAGCGACGGTGCTACGGCCGACGAAGCGCGTTTCGCGCTGGCCATCGCCCACGCGGACGCGAACGCTGAATCCACCATGTGGACGGCGTTGCAGGAGATCAGCCGTGGCGACCTCGTGAAGTCCAACATGGCGCGGCACGCGCGCACCTCCATCGAAAGCCCGGAACAAAACCCCTACCGCGCATTTCAGCTCACGCGCCGACACGACCGTCGCCAGCGCTGGTTGTGGTTGTTCTTCGGACCCTTGCTGGCCGGACCGCGCGATTACGCCACGCTCCCGCGCTGGGCCGAATGGGCGCTGGGGCTGCCTGCGTTCCTCGAGGCCTTCGCAACCATGCCCAACCGTTTGGTGACCTATCCATGGCTTAAGCCGTGGCCTTTCGGGCGCGCACCCGCGGCCTACGCCGAACACTATCTCGAACGCTTCCCGAGCGGCCCCCACGTGCAGGAACTCCGCCAATGGTTGCTCGCGCACGCCGAGCGAAGCGGCAATTGGGTGGCCGCTCTCGAACACGCGCGCGCGCTGGAACCTTCCGAATCCGTGACCGTCCGCGACCTGCGCGAAAAAGCGGCGAACCAGATCCTCGAAGTCGCCCAGCGCGAGACGCGCCGCGACGTGCGGAGACACATGCTGCGCGAACTCGTGCAGGAATATTCCGATACGCAGGTGGCCAAAAGCGCGGGCGAACAACTGCGCGCGCAACGCGAAGCAGAGACGCCGCAGCACATTCGCATCTCGCGCGGCTTCCTGCGCGAAAATCCCGAAGTGGCCGGCCCGGCCGGGCTGGCGCTCACACCGGGGCTCTTGGACGGCAACCCCCGCAACGGCGAACTACACCCGAACGGCATCGTGCTGCTCGGCGGCCCCTACCTCGAATTTAATTTTTTAAACCCGAGCGGCGACGCAAGCGACGAGCCGGAAACCCAACGGCGACGCGTCTCCCAAGAGCGGTTGGCGCGCCTCATCAGCTTGCTCGAAGAGACCTCGCTGCGCAATTCATTGATCGACTCCGATAACCCTTACGCCCTCGATGCCCGGCGCGAGGCTTTCTTCGAACACGCGCGTCTGGGCCTCGCCGACCGCCCTGACCCGCGTGCCACGTCGACCTCACACTTCGCCTTCGAAGGCATGCGCGAGCGCTACGGCCTCGTGCGCAGCCGCGAATCCGTCCTGCCCGTCGATCTCGTCGTCCAGGGTTCCCTCTCCACGCTTTCCCTCGGCGCCTTCCCCCGCGTGCGCATGCCCAAGCCGACGCCGGACGCGGTGTTGTTTGAGTAAATGAAAGCCTGTATTTCAAACGTCATAAGCTGCGGCAAGCAACTCAACGGGATGAGCTACGCGCGCTCGTAAACTTCGCTGACGGCTACCTGCAGTGAGTTGCATGAGACAACCGGGGTTGCCGGTCGCAATGACATCGGGATCGGCTCGCTGCAAAGCGGGCATCTTTCGTTCGAGCACGGCTCCGGACATTTCGGGATGCGTCAAGTTGTAAATGCCCGCCGCGCCGCAGCAACTTTCAGGATCGTCGTGCTCGAAAATCCGCAGGCCGGGAATTTGCGCGAGCAAGCGGAGCGGGGCCTCGCGCACGCCCTGGGCGTGGACAAGGTGGCAGGGGGCATCGTAGCAGACGGATAATTCGAGGCGCCGCGTCGGCGGACGCAGACCGACGGCGTCCAAGAACTCCGCCACGTCGCGTACGCGGCGCGCGAAAGTTTCGCTCGTGCCACTTGGCTCGCTCTTCTCACCAAACGTCGCGAGGCCGTACTCTTTCAGCGCCGCACCGCAGCCGGCAGAGTTCGTAATTAGGGCGTCGAATTCTTCGCGCGCGAAAACGTCTCGATTTTTTCGCGCGAGCGCATGCGCCAGCTCCGGATCACCCGCGTGGGCGTGTAGCGCTCCGCAGCACACCTGCTCCTTCGGCACGACAACGTCGAAGCCGTTTTCAGCGAGGACCGCGACTGTGGCGCGGTTGACGTCACCGTAGAGCTCGGGCATGACACAGCCTTCCAAACAAACGACGCGCCCCCGGCGCTCGCCGCGTGCCGGCGTGAAGGTAGGCAGCCTCCGACGCGCCCGTCGCGGCGGCACCGGCTGCAACAATTCGCAAATCGAATGCAAACGCTGAGGAAGAATTTTCTGCGCAAGTGTCATAAGCCACAGGTGTTGCACAGCACGCAAGAGAGAAAAAGTCATGTTCAGGCGCGCGCGCTGCGGAAGCACGTGGCGCAGGGCAAGCTGTTCGATTCGCTTCGCGAAACCTCGGCGCAGTCCGCGCGCTTCGACTTCCGCGCGCCCCGCTTCCAACATCTCTCCAAACCGAACACCCGACGGACAGGCCGTCTCGCAAGCGCGGCAGCCGAGACACAGATAGAGTTCCTCGGCGAGCGCCGCCCCGAAAGGAATCTCTCCTTCCGCGGCACCGCGCATGAGGTAGATACGCCCGCGCGGCGAAGAAATTTCGCGGCCGGTCTCGCGATAGGTTGGACACGCCGGGAGACACAGGCCGCAGTGCACGCAGTCAAAGCTCCTGCGCTGGATCTGCTCGAGGCGCGCATGCGAAGCCGCTGCTCCGTCTCGTTCCAGCATTAAATCCGCCCCGCACAGCGGCCAGGGTTGAGCGTTCCAAGCGGGTCGTACTGAGCTTTTACTGCTCGCATCAGAGCGAGCACATCGGGAGAAAGCAACGTGCTGAACACACAATGTTTTTGCTTCACTACAAGCGGCGCACTTTCCAAGAGAAAATGTCCACCGCCGGCGCGCGGCGCTGCTTCAATGTGCCCCAATCGCGTCTCCCAAGTTTCTTCACCACGCGACGGTTTCTCTGCGAAGGCGGCGTAGCAAAGCCCCAAACCCGGATATACTAAAAGCTCCACTCCCGCGGAACGCAGAGCCGCGCACGCCACGGATAAGCGGGACGGCAAAACGGCAATGCGCGCGCACAACGGCAGCTCGCTGGTGAGACGCAACTGCAGCGCGCGCAATGGCGTACCGCTTTTGGCGCGGAGCACGCCTTCTTCAGCATCAAACTCCGCGAGGCCAGCGAGCCGCTGCGTCGAGAGGAACACATCGGCGCGGCGCGGTGGATTCCCCAACGCAAGGCGCGTCCCGTTGCCGCGCACAATCGCTGCTCGTTCCCGCGCCGTGAGCACCTGAACCGCCCGCGCCAACGCGTCAGCGTCCGCGGGCTCGACGCTCACCGCGAGCTCTACTCCCTCGCAAGCCAGGGATGCGTGGGTGCGCACCGCGTCGGCGCCGAGCTCCGAGGTAAGAGCGCTCGCAAGTGCAATCGCATCGGTCACGTGAAAGAAACGCGCTCGTAGCCGCGCGCTTTGGGGTTGGATTCGGCGCAGAAGCGCGTGCTCGGAAAGATCTTGTCCGGGTTGCACACCTGCTCAGGATCGAAGGCGCGGCGCAAGCACCGCATCGCTTCTAGATCCGCTTCGCTGAACAGAAGCGACATGAAATCGCGCTTTTCGCTGCCAACGCCGTGCTCGCCCGTGATGACGCCGCCGGCTTCGACGCAGACGCGCAACATCTCGGCGCCCGCGCGCAGAACGCGATTCAATTCATCGGGATTCCGGCGATCGAAGGAAATGTTGGGGTGCAGATTGCCGTCGCCGGCGTGAAACACGTTTGCGAGACGCAAGCCGTAACGATCGGCGATGGCACAGATGCGCTCCAAGACCTCGGGCAGCACGCTGCGCGGAACCACGGCGTCGTGCACGTAAAGATCCGGAGCCAAGCGACCCATGGCGCCAAAGGCGCCCTTGCGCGCGCGCCAGAAGCGTCGGCGCTCTTCGGCGTCGCGCGCGCGCTCCACGCGCTGTGCACCCACCACGCGCGCGAGTTCGGCCGCGCGCTCGGCCTGTTCGAGCAGACCGGGGCGCGGCCCGTCAAGCTCTGCCAAGAGCACCGCCCCCGCGTCGCGCGGAAGACCTGCGGCGTAGACGCTGTCTTCCACGGCTGCGATGGTGCGCTGGTCAATGATCTCAAGTGCCGCGGGTACGAGCCCCGCGCGGATGATCCGCGTCACCGCGCGGCAGGCGGCCACTACGTCGGGGAACACTGCCAGCAGCGTCTCCACCGCTTCCGGTAGCGGCATGAGGCGTGCGGTAATCTGCGTGACGACACCGAAGGTACCTTCGCTGCCGACACAGGCGCCGACCAAATCGTACCCGGGCGCGAAACCTGTCGCGTCGCCCAGGTACACGCAATTGCCGTTGGGAAGCACGACTTCCAGTGCGAGCACGTGATTCGTAGTCGTGCCGTACTTGAGCGTGTGTGGTCCGCCGGCATTTTCAGCCACGTTGCCACCGAGGGTACAGGCGAGCTGGCTCGAAGGATCGGGTGCGAAGAGGAGACCGTAGGGAGCAGCTGCCCGCGAAAGCTCCGCGTTCAACACGCCGGGTTCCGCCACCGCGAAGCGATCCTCGGCGTTGACCTCTAGGATGCGGCGCATGCGCGAGCATTCGATCAGCACGCCGCCCACGGGCGCCAGTGCGCCACCCGAGAGCCCCGTGCCCGCGCCGCGCGGCGCGAAGAAAACGCCGTGGCGCCGGCAGGCCCGCACAAGCGCAACGACCTGCTCCCGACTTTCGGGCAAGACGACCGCCGCCGGTCGGCTGCGGTGCACCGTGAGCGCGTCGCATTCATAAGCAAAAAGTTCTTCAGGACGCGATAGGCAGTGCTCCGCGCCGACAACATCTGCAAGATCACTCAATAAAACAGAGGAGTAGGTGCGCTGACCCATTGGGGTCAGACTCTTAGGCAAGGCCGAGCCGCTCGAGATCGTCCTCGTCCAGGCCGAGGTAATGACCGATCTCGTGCTTCACCGTAATCTGGATCTGCTCCCGCAATTCATCGTGGTCACGGCACATTTTCTCGAGATTTTTTTTGAAGAGAATCACACGGTCCAGGTCCGTTCGTTGCGCGCTCGCTTCCGCCTGGGAGCGCGGCACTCCGAGAAAGATACCGAGGATCTGCGGCGAAACGTTCTCCCGCCGGATGAGTTCCTCACTCGGAAAATCTTCAATCAGTACGGGTACATTTTCGACGTAGCTGCGCAGCGAACGCGGCAGATTCTGTAGAGCCTCGTCCACCGTGCGCTCAAAGTCTTCCGCAGCAACTTCCGTCGGCATGGGATAGTGATCGGGATCCAGCGCGTCGGCCTGCGTGAAGGCGCGCCGCGCCTCCTCCTCTTCACTCAAACGTTCCAAGACGAGACCCAGGTGATACACCGCGTGCGCCGATTCGGGATCCATGGCCACGGCGCGCTCGAGCAAGGGACGCGCCTCTAGGAAGCGCCCGAGCTCGAACAGAATCTGCCCCTCGAAGGCGCGGTAGATCGCCTGGTCACCCCCAACTTTGAGCGCGCGGCGCACCAAAAAAACCGCTCCGCCTAAGTCGTCGAGATAAAACAGCGCCTTGGCCTTGAGATAGTAGACCTCCGCTTCGGCAGCGCGGTCGAGCCGCGGCAGCTCCGCCTGGCCCGCCAAAAGGACGTCGCATTGAGCGATGGCCTGCTCGTACTCCCCGAGTTCTTCGATCAGAATCTCAGCGCGGTTCAAGTGAGCGGCTACGAATTTGGGGTCGGCCTCCGCGGCGCGCTCAAACTCATAGAGCGCCTCATCGCTCTTGCCTTCATCCCACAGGATTTCGCCGCGGCCGTTGTGAGCCTCGGCGCCGCCCGGACGGGCCTTCAACGCTTCATCGAGCCAGGCCAGGGCCTCCTCGGTCCGTCCACCGTGCGAGGCCTCCATTGCTTGGTCGAGGCAATCCCAGTAGCGATCTCTATCTTTCATAACTCACGCGCTGGGAAGACGGCAGGGCATTCGGCCCGGGTCGTCCACGTTGCCACAATAGCAGATCGACCTCGGCACCCACGGTGCAGTTCGCCCTGCGACATCATTCTAACTTATCGTCTTTATTACGATTTTCATGAAGTCAGTGATCTTGCCTGCATCCCTAGGGGCAAGCTGTGCAGCCTGAGAATTAAAGAAGCGAATTCCCACGCTGTTTTGAATCAGCCAACCACATCGGCGTGTACGAGAATCCGCTGACAGCTGCCACAGATCACCACCTGCTTGCCTTCCAACAGTTCGAGGTAACGCTGCGGCGGAATACCGACGTGGCAGCCAAGACATACCGTTCCGGCAACGACGACTACGGCTGGGCGGCGGCGGAGTATCACGCGCTTGTAGCGCTCGAGCAGGGCGGCGTCGACGCGCTGCTCGGCTTCCTCACGCAGGGTACGGACGCGTGGAAGCTTGTCCTCCAACTCCTTCGCCCGCGTATCAAGACATGCCGCTTCGTTTTCAAGCTCAACCGCCAGCGCGCGTTGCTCCGACTGTGCCGCTGCGAGCGCCTCCCGCCGTCCATCGATTTTTTCCAATTCTTCGAGAATCTGCGTCTCGCAGTCGGAAATCGCCTGCTTGGCTGCTGCGATTTCGCGCAGCAGCACCGTGTAGGCTTCGTTGCTTTTCACCGCAAACTGTTGGCTTTCAAGACGCGCGACCAGTTCCTCTTTATCGCGCAGTGTTCCCTCGAGTTTGCGGCGAACCAGCTCCGCCGCTTCCAGTGCTTCCCGGGCAGTTGTGACGCGCGCTTCGGCGGCGGTGCGCTTCGCCTCAAGATCGCACCGCTTTTGAGGAAGTGCTGCAACCTCCGCCTCGAATGTCGACAGCTCGCTGTCGACATCCTGCAGGGCCAGCAGCGCTCGCAGAGCATCTCGCACGGGTCCCTAGCTTAACCCGCATTTCTCACCAGGGCGCGTCACGAGATCACGCGCAAAACTGCGAAAGTCCGCAGCCGCAGTAGCGGCTTGCTGAGAAAGCGGGTTCCAGCCGAGAACAGCCCTGCTTTTCAGGTCCAAACACTTCCCGCCCACCGATAGGGCGAAGTGCGCACTTCAGGCGCGGAGGCCGCGGAAACGCTCTTCGATCGCGAGCTCGCGTATGGCACGCAATTGTTTGGGCTGGGCCAAGGCGGGCGGCAGGCGCTCGGAGAGGACGAGCTGCACAAAACCGTGAGCCCAGGCCCAACCGAGCATAGCCTCCACGTCAGGATCGCCAGGACGAAACACGCCACTCTCGATCCCGGAGGAATAGCGGTTCCGCGCAAGACAGCAGGAGTACTGCACGAGTTTGCCCTCATCTGGCGTTAAATCGTGCATCATATCGAGCTCCTGGAACATCAGGGAATACAACTGCGGATTCGTGAGTCCAAATTCGATGTAGACGCGGGCCATTTCCGCCAGCGCCTCGCAGGTGTCCTCAATGCGCTCCACGTGCTGCATCGCCACGGCTAATTTCCCATAACCGTAGAGTGCAATTTCTTTCAGGAGTTCTTGTTTGTTCTGAAAATACAAGTAAATGGTGGCAGCGGAATAACCGAGCTGCTTCGCGAGAAAACGCATGGTGATGCGGCGCGGTCCTTCGCGATAGATGATCCCGATGGCTTCTTGAAGGATTTTGTCCCGGAGTCCCGTGTTCGGTAGGCGGCCCATGGAGAAAACCTCCGCTCCACCCCGTCCCGAAAACCACCCTACACGGACTCCGAAGTACCGTCAATCAGGGATGTAAAGTACCGTCAGGTCGGAATGGAAATTCCGTGAAAGGGCTCTCTATGACGGGGTCGGATACCCCGTGCTTCAAAAGCGGCAAGTCTGCGGGAATGAAAACATAATTGCTCTAACACTCGGAGGTTTAGGCCATGAAGCGAATCTTCCTGTTCCTCGTAACGAACATTGCGGTGCTCGTCGTGCTGAGCGTGGTGCTGAGTGCGCTCGGTTTCGAGAGTTACCTGGACAAGCAGGGCGTTGATCTCGATCTCGGGCAGCTCTTGCTCTTCGCCACGGTGTTCGGCATGGGTGGTTCCTTCATCTCTCTCGCCCTCTCCAAGTGGATGGCGCTGCGTATGACCGGGGCGCAGGTGATCCGCGAGGCTCGCTCGCCGGCGGAGATTTGGCTCATCGAGACGGTGCGCCAACACGCGCGTGCGGCGGGCATCCGCGACCCGCAAGTGGCGGTTTATCCCTCTCCAGATCCCAATGCCTTCGCGACGGGAGCGCGACGCGATGCCGCGCTGGTGGCGGTGAGCACTGGGCTGCTCGAGCGCATGGAGAAGAATGAAGTCGAAGCGGTGTTGGGGCACGAGATCAGCCACATCGCAAACGGCGACATGGTAACCCTGGCCCTGATCCAGGGCATCGTGAACACCTTCGTGCTCTTTCTCTCCCGCGTGATCGGCCACACGGTGGACCGCGTTGTATTCAAGACCGAGCGGGATCACGGACCGGCTTTCTACTTAACCTCGATCTTCGCCCAGATCCTCCTCGGTATTCTCGCCAGCATGATCGTGATGTGGTTCTCGCGCCAGCGTGAGTTCCGCGCCGACGCAGGCGGCGCGCGCTTGGCCGGTCGCGAGAAAATGCTCGCGGCCCTCGAAGCACTGAAGCGCAGCGCCGCGCAACCCCACCTGCCGGACCAACTGCAGGCCTTCGGGATCTCCGGTGGTGGTCGGCGCGGCTTCGTGCGGCTGTTCATGAGCCACCCGCCCCTCGACGAGCGTATCGCGGCGCTGAAACGCGGCGCCGGCGCCTCCTAACGACGATGACGAGTAGCGCTGGGGAAGCGAACGCGGCAGTCCTCTTTGAGACAAAGGGACCGATCGCCGTCATCACTCTCAACCGGCCGGAAGTACGCAACGCCGTCGACGGACCCACGGCGGAACACCTGACGGAATGCTTCCGCCGCTTCGACCGCGACACCTCCCTGGCCGGCGCCGTTTTGACGGGTAACGGAGGCGTATTCTGCGCCGGTGCTGATCTCAAGGCCTTCGGAACCAAACACCAGAACCAAATTGCGATCGAGGGTGACGGCCCCATGGGCCCAACGCGCCTGCAACTTCAAAAACCCGTGATCGCTGCCGTCGAGGGCTACGCCGTCGCAGGTGGATTGGAACTCGCACTCTGGTGCGATCTACGAGTGGCCGCACGCGATGCGGTGTTCGGTGTGTTCTGCCGGCGTTGGGGAGTTCCGCTCATCGACGGCGGCAGCATCCGCCTGACGCGCATGTTGGGGCACAGTCACGCTCTGGATCTTATTCTCACGGGTCGCGGTGTTTCGGGCGAAGAGGCCCAGCGCATGGGCCTGGTCAATCGTTTGGTCGAAACAGGTTCCGCCCTGAACGCGGCCCTTGCGCTGGCAGAACAGATCGCCGATTTCCCGCAGCATTGCCTGCGGAACGACCGACTCTCCTCTTACTTGCAGTGGGACCTTCCGCTCGAGACAGCCTTGGTGCGCGAAGCCGAACTCGGACTGGAAGTTTTGCGTTCGGGCGAAGCCCAAACCGGCGCTGAACGTTTCACCCATGGCGCGGGCCGACACGGCCGTTTCGAGTAACCTTGCCTCACGCCGCTAATGTTTTGAGATGTTATTTGCACATCCGATAGAACATTGGAATTAAAACGAGCAAAACCCAAACCAAGGTGACAGCGCGTTTGACCTTGCCGATGCGGGGATCGGGTTGGGCTTCGTCCTCTGCTGCGGCGAAGGGAGACTCGTGAAGCTCTTCGCGCGCCACCGGCTCCAGTGCTGCCTGCGCCCACCCGACGGGCAGCAGACGGCCACGCAGCAGACGTCCTCCGCAATGAACGCAACGCTGAGCTTCGCCCGGCGCTGTCACGCGGCAGTGGGTGCAATACTTCTCCTCTATACGCGGCGCTTGCAAACTGGTCTCTCCGACTCGCTCAGGCTTCCAAGAGTTCCAAAACTTCTTTGTACAGACCGCGCTTGAACGCTGCCAGCGTCGCGCGGTCTTTGCCAGCAAGCGTCTCGGCGCGCTCGATGGCGCGGGGCAGCACCTCCGCCTCGGGCACGACGGCGTCAACGATGCCGCACGCACGGGCCTCTTCTCCGCCGTAGCGCCGGCCGGTCAAGACCGCCTCGTGGGCCGTGGCACTCGGCAGACGGGCTTGAATCATGGCGAGCATACCGGGACGAAATAAAATTTTGAGATCGATCTCTGGCAGACAAAAATAGCCGCGCTCCGCGCGCATCACGCGGAAATCATGAGCAAGCGCAAGCAGAGCACCTCCCGCGAAGGCGTGGCCGTTCAGCGCCGCCACCGTCGGCAGCGGAAAGGCAACGAGCCTCGCGAACAGACCCTGAAACGATTTCAAGAAGGGCTCGAACTGCGCGGCACCCTCTCCCAGTAGCCAATCGAGATCAATACCGTTCGAGTAGAACTTGCCCGTACCCGTAGTAACCAGTGCCGCCGGACCCTCGCTCTTTTCGGCTTCGTCCAGCGCGGCGTGAAAAGCGTCGAGAAAACGCTGACTCATGCGGTTCTCACCCTGCGTCATACGCAGGACACACACCTGCCCCTGTCGCTCCACTTCGATCATCTCTGAACACCTCCTATCCACAGTAAAGCAGCGGTGGGCCCTCCTGGATTCGAACCAGGGACCGTCCGGTTATGAGCCGGTTGCTCTAACCCCTGAGCTAAGGGCCCACAGCCAGGCAAACGTATCACGGATCGGCCGGGTGGGTATTGCAAGGACACCGGCTACAGAAGCCCGGCGCCACCTCACTTCGCATCCCGCGCGTCGAACAAAGCAGGCTAGAATCGACACCCATGACCACGCTCTCGCAGCACGTCGTCGCCGTGGTGGGCGGCGCAACCGCAGGCGCCGAGATCACGCGCGCACTGGCCGAGCACGGCGCACTCGTAGTGGTGTTCGAACAAAACACCCGTCCCTACGGCAAAATCGAGGACGGCCTGCCGCGCTGGCACGTTGCCCTCCGCCGCAAAGAATACGAAACCATCCGCGAGCGACTCGCGCATCCGAACGTTCTCTTCGTACCCAAGACCAAAATCGGACGGGACCTTTCCTTTGCGGAACTAACCCGCGACTGGAGTTTCAGCGCCGTGGTGTTGGCCTGCGGCGCGTGGCGCGATCGCCCTTTTCCTGTGCCGGGAGCTGATGCCTACGTCGACCGAGGTCTCATCTATCAGAATCCTTTCATCGTCTGGTTCAACCACGCCGAGGAACCAGATTATACAGGGCCGCGCTACGAGGCTGAGGACGGCGCCCTCGTCGTGGGCGGCGGCTTGGCCTCGATCGATGTTGTGAAAGCGCTCATGCTGGAGGCGACGCGTGCGGCACTCCGCGCGCGCAACATCGACGCGCCCTTGGTCGAGCTCGAAGTCAAGGGCATTCCAAAATTCCTCGAGGCTCATAGCCTCGAATACCGTGATCTGAGATTGCGTGGCTGCACGCTTTTCTACCGCCGACGCGCCGAGGATATGCCGCTGGTGGAACTCCCGGAAGACGCCACACTGGAACGCGCGGAAAAGGTAAAAGCCGCCCGGCGAAGAGTGCTCGAAAAAGCGCAGACGAAGTACGCTTTCCATTTCGAACCTCTCTGCGCACCCGAAGCACTCTTAGTCGAAGGCGAGCGTCTGGTCGGCCTACGCTTCCGTCGCACCGAAGTCAAGGAGGATCAAGTGGTTCCGACAGAGGAGACCTTCGAGCGCCGCGGGCCCTACGTCATCTCATCCATCGGCAGTATCCCCGAACCATTGGTCGGCATCCCCATGCGCGGCGAACTCTTCGATTTTCAGGATTGGACTTTCGGCCGCCTAACGGACTACCCGAACGTCTTTTCCGCCGGCAACGTTGTAACGGGCAAAGGCAACATCGTGGCCTCGCGCAAACACGCGGAACGGGTCAGTGGAAAATTGCTGGAGCAAATCGCACAAATGCCGCCGGTTTCACCGGAAAGGCAGGCCGCCATACGCCGCCGCGTCGCGGAGCGCCAGCACGCCGTCGACTATCCCGGCGACCTCGGAATTTGGCTCAGCCAAAGCACGGCATCCGATCTCGGAACCTGAACCCGGTCTTCCCCCTTTTTGCGGAGATTCGAAAATTCGCGCACCTCTCGATCGGATGGCGTTGAGAGAGGCCGCGGCAACGACATAAACAATTCTTGGAGGAGCCGCGGCCTCTCCCAACGCCATCCGATCGACGCGCCAGAATTTTTCTCCGGATCGGAGTCAGTTCTCGACGAAGCTCTTGAGCATGCGACTGCGGCTGGGATGGCGCAACTTGCGCAAAGCTTTGGCCTCGATCTGGCGGATGCGCTCGCGGGTCACTTCGAAATCCTGCCCCACTTCCTCAAGTGTGTGGTTGGCGCGCTCGCCGATGCCAAAGCGCATCTTGAGCACGCGCTCTTCGCGCGGGGCCAGAGTGGCGAGCACGCGGCGCGTCTGTTCCGCCAAGTTGGCGTTCATAACCGATTCTTGAGGGTTCACGACGCTGCGGTCTTCGATGAAATCGCCCAGGGAACCATCTTCATCCTCACCCACCGGCGCCTCCAGACTAATGGGCTCCTTAGCGACCTTGAGCACCATCTTCACTTTATCGAGCGGCATCTCGAGGCGTTCCGCCAACTCTTCGGGAGTAGGTTCGCGGCCGAGCATCTGCACCATCGAGCGCGTCGCGCGCACCAGCTTGTTGATGGTTTCGATCATGTGGACGGGAATGCGAATGGTGCGCGCCTGATCGGCGATGGCGCGCGTAATGGCTTGGCGAATCCACCAGGTAGCGTACGTCGAGAACTTGTAGCCGCGGCGGTACTCGAATTTGTCCACCGCCTTCATGAGGCCGATATTGCCCTCTTGAATTAAATCCAGAAATTGCAGGCCTCGGTTGGTGTAGCGCTTAGCGATAGAGACCACGAGCCGCAGATTTGCTTCGATGAGTTCGGCCTTAGCCTGCTGCGTGCGCTCGGCCGCTTCATTGTAGCGAGCGGCTCCTGCTTTCACTTCCTCGCGTCCCATGCGCAATTCGCTCTCGAACCTGCGGATCTCGTTTTCGATGGCAGCGAGTTCGCGCTGCACGGTTTCGACGCACTGGGGATCATCTCCCAGGCGCGCGAGCACTTGCTTGCCCTTGCGACTGCGGCGCGTCGTCAGCACGGCGAGTTCGGCGAACTCTTCGGGGGTTACTCCCAGGGGTTGAGTGCACTTACGAGCTCGCTCCTCCAATGCCGTCAGAGCGGCCGCAGCCTCGCGAAATTTCCCGGCAATGACCTCGCCCTGTCGGCGTGCAAAGCGCACTTCGCTCAAGACATCCACCATGGCGTCGTAGAGCTCGCGGATCTCGCGGGCGAGTCGTTTGCGCGCCGCCTCGCTGGTGCGTGAGTTCGCCAGCGCACCCTGTTTGCGCGCGACTTCCGCTTCCAAGCTTTTGATCTGCGCAACCGCATCCAAAAACTGCTGAAGGCGTTCCTCCGGAGTAAACTCCGTGTTCTCTTCATCAAGGCCATTAAGCACCTCGACCAGATCAACCTGACCGCGTTTTGCCGCTTCTGCAACGCGCAAGACCGCCTGGATGCCCCATGGCGTCCCCACAACTGCGCGCGCCTGGTCCCGTTCTCCTATCTCAATGCGCTTGGCGATCTCCACCTCACCCTCTCGGGTGAGCAGAGCCACCTGCCCCATCTCGCGCAGGTAAACGCGCACCGGATCGCTGGAGCGTGAGATCGTGGATTCGAGGGCGCGCTCGTCGCTCACTTCCAGAAAATCTGCGGAGGGTTCAGTGAACGACGCACGTGGAGCAGCAGCCGCTCCACCGTCGCCGTAGGTATCGACTTTCTCACCCAACACCGAGGGTGCGGCGGCGCGCAGCACAGTGCGGCTGCCGCCTTCTTTGCGGTTCGACGTCCGCTGACTCCGGGACGTACTTTCTGACATGGGGGGGCCCTCCGTCAAGCGATTTAACTGCTCCCGCGACTCACATTTACAAGGCCTCTCGTCCTCGTTGCGTGAAACGCGCGCGCCGTTCATCGAGCTGTCGCACCTTCGCGGCAAAAACGTCTTCGCGCTGCGCTTCCTGTCCATCGCGCAGGCGCTGGGTCAGCGCGCGTCGCGCCACGCGTTCGCGCTGGCGACGCAACCAATGCAGGATGTCCGCCACTACACGCGCAGCAGCAGCGCGATCCACCGGCTCAGCTTCCGCCGCCGCAATTTCAAGCAGCAGCGCCCTTGCTTCCTCGGGCAACCGCTCGGCGATGCGCGCGATGGATACAATTTCCTCTGGACGAGCGGAAAAGAGAACCTCCAACACCGCGCGCCAAGGAGAATCACAAGCCAATTCCAAGATCTCCGCCGCGGAAATCTCTTCCGCCGCGGACGGGCACTCTAGTAAGGTGCGGGCCAACTCTCGAAGGTGACGTTCGGCCACACCCCGTTGCGGTGGGCTCCCCGCTACGGAGACCGGCCCGGGCTCGGCGCTCCCCCGACCGCCCCGCCGCACGGCCTCCTCTACGTACCGCAGCTCCACCCCGGCCAATAACGCCAAGCAGCGCGTGAACTCAAAGCGTTCCACGGCGTCGGGCACGCGCGCGAGCAGAGGAACCACGACCGCAACGGCGTCGGCCTTCTCCCAAGGCGTCTGCACGCCCGTTGCCACGGCCTGTCGGATCACCAGTTCGATGGCGGGCACCGCCTTCTCGACGACAGCGCGCAGCGCCGCGGCGCCCTGACCGCGCAGTAGGCTGTCCGGATCTTCGCCGGTGGGCAGCTCCGCGGCGCGGACGCGCAATCCTTGAGGCAAGAGCACCTCCAATGCTCGCAACATGGCGCGGCGACCTGCTTCATCTCCATCGAAAAACAACACCACGTTGCGGGTGCGCCTGCGCAGCTGGGCGGCGTGTTCCTCGGTGAGCGCCGTGCCGCAGGTCGCCAAAACTTCTGGGAGATCCGCTTGGGCGAGAGCGATGCAGTCGAAATAACCCTCTACAACCACAGCGCGCTCCGCGCGCCGGATCGCTTCCAACGCGTGCGGATAGCCGTAGAATGTTTCGCGCTTGCGAAACAAAGGCGTCTCGGGGGTATTCAGATATTTTGGTTCTTGATCTCCGCGCAGGGCACGGCCCCCGAAACCGATAATGCGCCCACGGACATCTTGTATGGGAAAAGTGATGCGTTCGCGCAGGCGATCGTAGCTGCCGCCGGAATCGCGCTCGGCGAGCAAGCCCGCACGCACAGCGTCCCCCTCTGCAAATTTCTGGCGTAAGAACTCTCGGCGCAGGGCATCCCATCCGCCGGGCGCAAAGCCGATGCCAAAGCGCGCCACCCATTCCGACGTCACCCCTCTCTCGGCCAGGTAAGCGCGCGCGGCTTCCCCCACTGGCGCGGCGAGAGAGCTCACAAAAAACTGTTGCGCGGCGACGTTGAAGCGGTGCAAGCGTTCCCCCACGCCCACCTCGCCCTCACCGCCTTCGGAAATAGCGATGCCGAGCTCGCCGGCCAGTGTGCGCACCGCCTCAGGAAAGCTCAGGTTTTCATGACGAATTAAAAAGCCGAATACGTCCCCTCCAGCGCCGCAACCGAAACAGTGGAAGATCTGTTTTTCTCGATGGACGTTGAAGGACGGCGTCTTTTCGCTGTGGAAGGGACAAAGGCCTTTGAAATTGCGGCCGGCTTGGCGCAGCGTAACGTAGCGGCCGACGAGATCCACGATGTCCACCCGATCTCGGATCTCTTGAACGATCTGGTCGGGGATCCGAATCACGTCGTGCCCCTCTGGCTGAGCTCTTACCGCACCATTCTCTTCATTTTCTTGAGGGCGCGTTTGCGCGCCGCTGCGGCCTTCTTCTTGCGGCGCACACTGGGCTTGTCGTAAAACTCACGCCGCCGCAGTTCGGTGAGAATACCAGCTTTCTCACACTGTTTCTTAAAGCGTTTCATCGCTTGTTCGAAGCTCTCGTTTTCTTTGATTTTTATAATGGGCATACGAGAAAAAAACCCTTTGCCGGCATATGTCTACCCGCACGCGGCCAACAGCGGCGAATCTGCCGGAAGCTAGCGAAGGAGAGATCGGGGTTCAAGCGACGACGGACGCACCTTTTTCTCTCCCGCGTTTACGACGCAACGCGTTGTAAAAACTTCGGCAGGTCCACAGATATATGCGTTGGAATACGCGCGATCACTTTTCTTAGCCCGTACTTCCCACCCAATCGCTACTGCGGCTGCACATCCGTGCGGCTTCGCGACGTTCCCCGGAGAGAAAGGCGAGCTAGCGCAGTGGTACTGCTTTCTCGCGCGGCACACGCACGGGAATTCCCAGCTCGAGCAAGCGGCGTTTGACGGCCGCAACAGTCGTTTCCTGAAAATGAAAAATAGAAGCTGCCAACGCGGCCTGCGCGTGCCCCCCGGCGGGTCCGTCAGCGAGTACCGCCGCCAGATCCTCCGCCCGTCCGCCACCGCCCGAAGCAATCACTGGAACGGGGACAGCGTCGGCAACAGCGCGCACCATTTCCAAGTCGTAGCCGGTCTTAGTGCCGTCGCGATCCATGCTGGTCAAGAGAAGCTCGCCGGCGCCGGCCTCCGCCATGCGCACGGCCCAAACAACAGCATCGATGCCCATCGGACGCCGGCCGCCGTGGGTGCAAACCTCCCAGCGCTGGGCGGGCTCGCAGCGCTGCGAGCCCGCCTCGGGAACCGCGCGCGCGTCAATGGCAACCACCAAGTTAGCACTGCCGATCTTGGCAGCAGCGGCGGCTACCAGATCCGGGTTTTGGACGGCAGCCGTCATAATCGAAACCTTGTCCGCACCCGCCGAGAGCAGATCGCGGATGTCTTGCAGACTGCGCACACCGCCTCCGACAGTGAGCGGCATGAACACCACCTCCGCCGTACGCGCGACGACATCCAGTAAAATGCGGCGTTCCTCGTGACTGGCGCTGATGTCGAGAAAAGTGATCTCGTCGGCTTCCTGTTCGTCGTAGTGTCGGGCGACCGCTACCGGATCGCCGGCGTCGACGTGGTTCACGTAACGCACGCCTTTGACCACGCGGCCTCGGTCCACGTCCAAACAGGGAATGATGCGCTTCAGCAGCATTTCGCGATCTCCAGCGCGCGACCGAGTTCGACCGTGCCGGTGTAGAGGGCGCGCCCGACAATGACGCCGGCCAAACCGCTCGCCGCGAGTTTGGCAACGCGTTGAATATCCTCCAAGGATCCGACACCGCCCGACACGATCACCGGAATCGAAACCTGTTGTGCTAGTTCGACGCTGGCTTCCCAATTAGGACCGCCCTGCATACCGTCGCGGGCGATGTCGGTGTGAATCAAAGCCGCCACGCCAGCATCTTCGAAGCGCTTCGCCAAATCCGCTGCGCGCACCGACGTGGCCTCGACCCACCCTGCCACGGCTACGCAGCCATCGCGGGCGTCGATACCGACGGCGACACGGCCCGGAAAGAGCGCCGCGGCCTCGCGCGTGAGCGCGGGATCGCGCAGCGCCACCGTTCCCAGCACAACGCGCTCCACACCCAGCGCCAATGACGCTTCGATCGCTGCCAGCGAACGCAGTCCGCCGCCCAACTGCACAGACACACCCGCCGCAGCAGCAACAACGCCGCGCACTGCCTCGATGTTTTTTGGAACACCGGCGCGCGCACCGTCCAGATCGACGACGTGCAGGCGGCGAATGGAATGACGGGCGAACTCCCGCGCTGCGGCGGCGGGGTCTTCTGCGTACACCGTCGCGGCAGCGTAGCGCCCCTGCTCGAGTCGTACGCAGCGACCGCCGAGCAGGTCGATGGCGGGAATGACTTCAAATTCGTTCACTTGAATTCCAACGCCGCGCGTCGGCAGCGCGCAAAAAATGATCAACCCAGATTAGCCCGGATTATTCATGAAGTGCCTACTGCGACCACGTATCTGCTCGACCTGGTGAACGATTTCAGCGTTCGGTACCGCAGGCTGACTTCCCAGTACGTCGAGGAACCGAACGCTGAAATCGTTCACCAGGTCGAGCAGATACGTGGTCGCAGTAGGCACTTCATGAATAATCCGGGCTAGGGACCCGTAGGCAAAGCGCGGGCCAATTCCTGCGAGCCCCAACGCGCCAGCTCCTCGGCCGACAGCCAACGCGACCCACCGGAGGGATAACGACTGGTGACAAAAACGTTCTCACTCATTGACTGCTGTGTTTCGTCGAACACAGCAGTCCAAAGCTTCTCGCCGTCGGGTGCGCTGTACAGCGTCACTTCAAAACCCACGCTGGCCGGGCGCGTCGCACCGAGCGCCTCACCCACCCGCTCTCGGAAGCGGTGCACCTGACCTACGAGCAGGGCGTCCGCCCCGAAGCTTTCCCACACCGCGCGAGCCAGGGCACGGGATGCACCCGCGCTCAGCGCAGTTCCGCCACCGGCCGCCACGGGCGGTGTGACACTTTGTTGAACGCGTTCCACATCCGCCGGCGCAACGACTGCAAGACCTTGCTCTCCCAGTGACTCGCTTACGTAACGCCCCATCAATACCACGTCACCCGCTGCGAGATGCTCGGAAATCGCTCCCGCGCGCGATGAAGAGAGACGCGCACTGAAGGGCGCGACGGCGATTTTGTGGATCGGCTCGCGGCGCTCTTGCAGCGCGCGGTATGCCTGGGATTGAATCGTTTGCGCACAACCGGTGGCGACCAACGCACCGATGAACACAGCTGCCAGCGCAGCGCAGCGAAGATTCAGAAAATTCACCGGTTGGTTCCGCATCAGTTGCGACACACTTGCACCCACTGAGCGAAGGCGTCGAGCAACTGTTTACCCGCCGCCTGGCTTTTCTCAGGATGGAACTGCACCGCAAAAATCCTTTCACCGGCGACCGCAGCCGCAAAGGCGCCGCCGTACTCCGCGCTCCCGACCACCAGCGAGTTATCGCATGGAAGCGCGCGGTAAGCGTGAACAAAATAGTAGCAGTCCGCCGGAGGCAGGGCGGCCAGCAGCGGGTGCCGACCTGTGTATTCGACCTTATTCCAGCCGATGTGGGGGACGCGCAATTTTTCGCCTCTGGGATCGCGCTCGGAAAAGCGCTCTACGCCACCGCGAAACACACCGAAGCCCGCACTCCTGCCGTGTTCATCGCTCCACTCGAACAGGAGCTGCAAGCCGAGGCACAGACCCAGATACGGCGTCCCCTTTTCCCACACCGCTCGCAACGCCGCATCGAGACCGCGCTGGCGCAGCCCGGCCATCGCATCGGCGAAGGCGCCGACACCCGGCAGCACGACCCCGTCGGCCTCGCGCACGCGTGCGGGATCCGACGTCACGTCGGGCAATAGACCCGAGCGCGCGAGGGCCTTCGCGACGCTGCGCAAGTTGCCCGCGCCGTAATTCACCACCGCGATCCGCGGCACCTCGCTCACGATTTCGCCTTCCTTCCCATCCGTCGAACTACAACGACTCTTTACCGACACCAGGTCGCGAGGAGCGGGCCAGGGTTTTCGGCGGAGGGCTGATGCCTACCCACTATCAAGGTGCGGCCTTGCAATGCATCCGGGCTAGAGCGCACCCTTGACCGAAGGCACTCCCTGCACGCGCGGATCACGCGCCACCGCCTCGCGCAGCGCGCGCGCCAACCCCTTGAACACCGCTTCGATCACATGATGCGGACTCTTGCCGTAAGCCCGCGTCACGTGCAGATCAATACCCGCGTTCTGCACGAAGGCATGGAGAAAATCTTCTACGAGTGAAATGTCAAAGGTGCCGACGCGGTTGTTATCCAACTTCACGTCGTAGACGAAGTAGGGCCTGTTCGAGAGGTCGAGCGCCACCTCTACCTTTGCCTCGGCCATCGGCAAAATCCAGAAGCCGAAACGTTTGATACCGTCCGCGCTGCCCAGCGCCTGACGCAACGCCTGTCCCAGCGCGATGCCTACATCTTCCACGGTGTGGTGTGCGTCGACCAAAAGATCGCCCGTCGCCGTCAAGTACAGGTCGAAGAGGCTGTGTTTGGCGAAGGATTCGAGCATGTGGTCGAAGAAGGCGAGCCCCGTCGAGATTTCGGATTCCCCACTGCCGTCGAGCAGGAGCCGGACGCGGATATCCGTTTCCCGCGTCTTGCGGGAGATCTCCGCGTGCCGCGCGACGTCTTTTCCACCGCTGCTCACAATCCCTCCGTCTCGCGTGCGGCCTCGCGCTCGCGCCGGGCACGCCGAATTTTCTGCAAGCGCAATTCGACGGACTGACCGTGTCCGGAAAGCCCCTCGAGTTCAGCCAAGCGGATGATATCGCTTCCCAATTCCCGCAGCTTCGAGGGTTCGAAACGCACAAAGCTCATGCGCTTCAAAAAATCTTCTACTCCGAGGGGCGAAAAGAAGCGCGCAGTTCCTCCCGTCGGAAGGACGTGGTTGGGACCGGCGATGTAGTCCCCCGCCGCCACCGGCGTATAATGGCCGAGGAAAATCGCGCCGGCGTTGCACACCTGCTTCAAGCAGACATCCGCGTTATCCACGGCCAGCACCAAGTGCTCCGGCGCGTAGCGATCTGCCAATTCGAGGCTCTCATCCAAACTGCGAGTGACGACGAGAGTGCCGTTGTGAGCCAACGCCTGACGCGCGATCTTCGCGCGCGGTAGCTCATCCAATTGCTTCGCGAGTTGTTCCTGCACGCGCGGCACCAAGCCCTTGACGTGCGTGATGAGCACAGCCGACGCCATCTCGTCGTGTTCAGCCTGCGAGATCAGGTCCGCAGCCAACCAGGCCGGCGTCGCCGCACGATCGGCCACGATCAGCACTTCCGTGGGGCCGGCCTCACCATCGATGCCGACCTCACCGAAGACCATGCGCTTGGCGGTGGCAACATACACGTTGCCCGGACCGACGATCTTGTCGACGCGCGGCACGCTGTCGGTGCCGTAGGCCAGCGCCGCGATCGCCTGTGCTCCGCCCATCTTGAATACGCGGTGCACTCCGGCCACCCGCGCCGCCATCAGCACCTCGGGCAACAGCGTTCCGTCCGGCCGCGGCGGCGTGGTCATGATGATCTCGCGCACGTCGACGACCGACGCCGGCACGGCGTTCATGATCACGCTCGATGGATAGGCGGCCTTGCCGCCGGGAACGTAGATTCCGACCCTCTCCAAGGGGCGCACGCGGTGGCCGAGATAGCCGCCACCCTCTTCGCGCACTTCCCAGCTCGACGGCACGCGCTTGCGGTGAAATTCGCGCACGCGCATGGCCGCTTTGCCCAGGGCTGCGCGATTGGCGGGCTCTACGCGCTCCACCGCTTCATCCCACTCCTGGCGCGTCACCTCCAATTTTTCCAGCTTGGCGCCGTCGTATTTGCGCGTCAGCGCAAGGACCTCCTCGTCGCCGATTTCGCGCACGCGCTCGAGAATTTTCTGGACCGCCTTTTCAATCGTTTCATCCCCGGCACGGCGGCGATTGACGAGGCGCCCGAACGCCGCCGCAAAACCCGCCTGATCGCTGCGGAGCACTTTGAGCACTGTTTTTGCATTGGATCGACTGGTCATCGTTCATCCTCTCGTCGAATCGCGGCACCAAGGCTGCGCAATTTTTCCTCGATGCGCTCGTAGCCGCGATCGATGTGGTAGACGCGGTTCAACACCGTTTCTCCCTGAGCAGCCAGGGCAGCCACGATCAAGCCCGCCGAAGCGCGCAGATCGGTGGCCATGACCGGCGCTCCCGACAATTTCGGTACGCCGCGCACGTGCGCCGATCGCCCCGACACCGCGATATCCGCACCCATGCGGTGCAGCTCCGGCACGTGCATGAAGCGGTTCTCAAAGACGCTCTCCGTAATCACGCTAGTTCCTTCCGCCACGCATAGAAGCGCCATGATCTGCGCCTGCATGTCGGTCGGAAAACCCGGGAAGGGCGCCGTCTCGACTCGGATCCCTCGCGGCTTCTCACCGGCACGTGTCCGGACACCTCCTTCGTTCACTTCGACTGCGATGCCGGCCTCTTCCAAAGTATCGAGGACTGTGCGCAGCGACGCCGGATCGGCTCCGCGGACCAGAACATCGCCGCCCGAAATCGCTCCCGCCGCGAGCAGTGTACCCGCTTCGATACGGTCCCCCGAAACGGTGTGCTCAAAGGGCAGCAATTGCCCGCGGCCGCGCACCTCAATCCGCGAAGTGCCCTCGCCCAAAATCTCGGCGCCCATACGGCGCAGCACTCGAGCCAACTCAACCACCTCGGGTTCCCGCGCCGCGTTTTCCAGCACGCTTTCCCCCTCGGCGAGGGTTGCCGCCAGCATCACGTTTTGGGTGCCGTTGACCGTGACGAGGTCAAAAGTGAGCTCTGCACCTCGAAGCCGTGGCGCAGCGGCCTCGACGTAGCCGTGGTCGCACAGCACCTTGGCACCCAGAGCAGCCAGGCCCTTCAAGTGCTGGTCTACAGGCCGCACGCCGATCGCACATCCCCCTGGCTCAGAGACGCGCCCGCGCCCGCAGCGGGCCACCAGCGGTCCCAACACCATGAACGAAGCCCGCATTTTGCGCACGAGGTCGTAGGGTGCTTCCGGTTCGGACAGGCGCCGGGCATCAATGCGAAGCGTCCCCGGATCGTCGTCGTCGCGGGATGCTTCCGCCCCTAAGGCTTTCAGCAACTCCAGCATGGCGTCGACATCGCGCACGCGGGGCACGTTGTGAAGGACGCTTTCTCCTTCGGCGAGCAGCGCCGCCGCCATCAAGGCGAGCGAAGCGTTCTTGGAACCGGAAACCGTTACCTCTCCGGACAGTCGAGCCCCTCCTGTGACGACGATGCGGTCCATACCGGTGATGTTGCTCCTTCGCGCTCTCTTCTCCCCGATGCTTGAGAAGTGTTGGCCCAAGATGGCACGGCGTCCAGGCGTCCGCTCGAATCATCTCTCTTCGGATACTGGGCGACGAGCCACCACGACCCGTTCCCAGCCGGCCAAATCGGAGCGAATTTCTACCTCGCGGAGCCCTACCGCACGGCAGACGTCCGCCACCCGCTGCGCGCGCTGCGGCGTAACTTCGAAAAGCAGAGAGGCGGCGGGCTTTAAGAGCGTCGGTGCCTCTGCCGCGATGTGCTCGTAGGCCTGCATGCCATCGGAGCCGGCAAAGAGCGCAGAGGCAGGTTCGTGGAAGAGCTCCGGCGCCAGCCCCGCAGCCTCGGCTTCCGCCACGTAAGGAGGGTTTGCCACCACGAGATCAAAGGACTCGCCTCGAACCGGCGCCCCCCAGTCTCCGCACAAGAAACGCAGGCGCTCCGCGACCCCCACCCGCTCGGCGTTTTCGCGCGCCACCACCAGCGCGGCGGGAGATCTATCGATGGCCGTAACGCGCGCCTTCGGGCGCTCCACCGCCAGAGCGAGCGCGATCGCTCCCGAACCCGTACCGAGGTCGAGGGCGTGAAACTCCACCTCACGTTGTGGGAAGCCGTCAAGGGCTGCAGCCACCAACACTTCGGTCTCGGGGCGGGGTACCAGAACATCCGGCGTGACGTGCAGCGGTAGCGACCAAAACTCCTTGACGCCGACCAAGTAGGCGACGGGAACGCGCTCGCTGGCGCGCCGGCGCACGAGGCCGCGAAAGCGGGCGCGCTCCGCGGCGTCCACCGGCTTGTCGAATTCGAGGTAGAGCTGCAGACGTTCCAGGCCGAGAGCGGCAGCGAGCAGTAGTTCGGCGTCCAGGCGTGCGTTGGCAATCCCCCGGGACGTGAAGTAGTCGGTCGTCCAGCGCAGTAATTCCAGCACGCTGAAACGGCGGTCGTTGCTCATGTCGCAGCCTGTGCCAACGCGCCGTCCACGCTCACTGCGCGTCGGTTCATCTCCGCGGCAACGCCCTCGACGAGCTCGTCGAGATCGCCGTCGAGCACGGCTTCGAACCGATGGGTCGTGATGCCCGCGCGATGGTCCGTCACGCGTGACTGCGGGAAGTTATAGGTGCGGATGCGCTCGCTGCGCTCTCCAGTGCCGACTTGAGAGCGCCGCTCGCTGGCGCGTTCGCTGGCCGCCCGCGCCTGTTCGTGCTCGAGCAAGCGCGAGCGCAGAATCACGAGCGCGCGTGCCTTGTTCTTATGCTGAGATTTCTCATCTTGACACTGCACCACCATGCCCGTCGGCAGATGCGTGATGCGCACCGCCGAATCCGTGGTGTTGACACTCTGCCCGCCCGGACCGGAGGAACGAAAGACGTCGATGCGCAGATCCTTGGGATCAATGGCGACGTCGATCTCCTCCGCCTCGGGCAGAACCGCCACCGTCACCGTGGAAGTGTGAATCCGCCCCTGGGACTCCGTCACGGGCACGCGCTGCACGCGGTGCACGCCGCGCTCGTACTTGAGAAAGCTGAAGACGCGCTCGCCCGCGATGCTGGCGATCACTTCCTTGTAGCCCCCCGTGCCGCTCTCCGAAAGCGAGAGCAGTTCCAACTTCCAACCGCGGCGCTCGGCGAAGCGCGCGTACATGCGAAAGAGAACGGCCGCGAACAGGGCGGCTTCCTCGCCGCCCGCTCCGGCGCGTATCTCCAAAATGACGTCCTTGGCATCGTTGGGATCGACGGGTAGGAGCGCTTCACGCACTTCCTGTTCGAGTTTTTCGACCCACGGCAGGAGCTGCTCGTATTCCGCACGAGCCAGTTCGCGCAGCTCGGGGTCGGATTCCTGCAGCAGCGCCCGAGCATCGTTTAAGTTGTGCAGCGCTTTGCGATAGCGCTCTCCCATTTCGAGTTGCGGCCGCAGCTGCGCGAGCTGTTTGGCAGCCGCTGCGTACTCGGCGGGTGCTTTCGCCAGCGCCGGATCGGCCAAGCGCGCTTCCAATTGTGCGGCGCGCGCTTCAAATTCTGCCAGACGGGCGAGTAGATCCGACATCGAAAACCTCGCGGTCGCCGCGGCCGCACGGGGGAGGCCGCGCCGCACCATCCAGAACACGGAGGGCGGCAACGCGCACGGCGCGCGAGCTAAGAGCCTATCCGAAAACCCGCTCTCGTCGCCCGGCTGGTCCTTCTCGCGGTTCGCTGCGTCGCGAAATCTCGCCATAGCACTCTGGCTATGCCTTCGATTTCGCTCCTTGCGAGCCGCGAGAATTTC
>Ga0247727_10005090_pt1 | contig 27079 bp, 23 predicted proteins | sample WisWelCaveWW1625_FD_202498 | JGI IMG/M metagenome (GOLD analysis project Ga0247727, IMG submission 202498) | Biofilm microbial communities from Wishing Well Cave, Virginia, United States - WW16-25 | ecosystem: Environmental > Aquatic > Deep subsurface > Groundwater > Cave microbial mat | place...
AGGCCGCAAGATCGCGATGGAGGTGGCGCTTAAGGACGCGGGCGTACGCGCTTCCGATCTGCGGTATTTGCAGGCGGCGGGACTGGGTCTGCAAGAAGAGGACCGGCGTGAGCAGCAGGCGATCTATGATGTTTTCAACGGCGCGGGAAAGGATCTTTCCGTGAGCGCGTCCAAAGCCCTGACCGGTTTCACCGGTTTTTCCGCGGGCGCTCTGGATCTCATCCTCTCGGTGGTGGCTTTGGACCGCCAGACCATCCCTATGGCGCTTAATTTTTCAAAAGCAGAAAAAGATCGGGGATTCCAGATCGTGAAGGATAAAGCGATCCAAAAAGATATTCCTTACGCGATGACGAACGCTTCTGGTTTCAACGGGCAGGCGGTATCCGTCGTGACCAAGACTGCCAGGGGGAAATGAGGATGGAAAAAAGAATCGTCATCACGGGAATGGGCGTCATGACGCCGCTCGGCAACAATGTCCGTGACACGTGGAAAGGTCTCTGCGAAGGCAGATCGGGCATACAGGGCATCACGATCTTCAACGCCGAGAGTTTTCCCACCAAGATCGCGGGTGAGGTGAAGGGCGCCGATCTTATGAAATGGCCCAAGATCGGGGAGGAATTTTCGTTCCTTGGCCGGAATAGCCTGTTCGCTTTGGAAGCGGCGGACGAGGCTGTGAAGGACGCGGGCTTGGACATCCATGGTCCCGGGTCCGAGCGTCTGGGAATTTATTTCGGCGCCGGAGACGGAGGATTCGATTTCACGGAGTACGCGGCGGTGGTGTCCGAATCCATCAAAGCGGACCAGACGGTCGATGCCCAAAAATATTTTTCCAACAGTCAAAAGAGACTGCATCCAAAACGTTTGCTCGAACAGGAACCCTATCAAGTCATCAATCATCTGTCGCGAGTGTTCAACGCCATGGGGCCCGTGTCCAATTGTCTTACGGCCTGCGCGGCGTCAAGCCAGGCAATCGGCGAAGCGGCTGAGATCATCCGCCGTGGCGACGCGGATGTGATGATCTCAGGCGGGTCGCATTCCATGATCCATCCCTTGGGGTTGGCGGGCTTCAATCTTTTGACGGCTCTTTCCACGCGCAACCATGACCCGGAAAAAGCTTCGAGACCCTTTGATAAGGAACGTGATGGGTTTGTTCTCTCGGAAGGTGCGGGTGTTGTGATCCTGGAGGAACTCGAGCACGCCAAAAGAAGAAGCGCCAAGATCTACGCGGAGCTTGTGGGTTATGGCGGCAGCGCGGACGCATTCCGCTTGACGGATCCTCATCCTGAGGGCCGTGGCGCTATCCAGGCGATGAAACTGGCGCTCAGACACGCGAAACTCGACGTGTCAGGCGTGGATTATATCAACGCGCATGGAACGTCGACCCAACTCAATGATTCCATTGAGACTTCTTCGGTGAAAGAGGTGTTCGGGGACCGCGCGAAAAAGATCCCGATGAGTTCCATAAAATCCATGCTCGGGCATATGATCGCGGCGGCCGGCGCGGTGGAATTCATCTCCAGCATCTTGACGATCCGTGAAGGGGTCATTCCCGCGACCATCAATTACGGGACGCCGGATGAGACCTGTGACCTGGATTATGTACCGAACACGGCGCGCGAGGCGAAGGTCGAAACGGTTTTAAGTAACTCTTTTGGTTTTGGCGGGCAGAATATTGCCCTGATAGTGAAAAAATTTAACGCTTAGAGTGTCATTGCGAGCATAGCTAAAAACGTCATATGGTTTTCTCGCAATGACGGATTAAAACATGAAAACGATACATTTTTTCCTGGATTTCGACGGCACGATCGCACCGGTGGACGTGGTCGACCTTCTTCTTGAGAGATTCGCCGGCGAGGAATGGAAGGACGTAGAAAAAGAATGGGTTTCCGGAAAGATCGGTTCACGTGAGTGTCTGACACGGCAGGTCGAACTCCTCAAAGCTTCGCCCCAGGACATGGAAAAACTCGTTTCCAAGATCCGGCTGGATAAATATTTCATCCCCTTTTTGAAAAAGGCCGAGGAATTGGGGGTTCTGGTGACCATCGTGAGCGACGGATTTGACCTTTTGATCGAGCAGGTCCTCAAAAAGAATCTAGAGAAGAATTTGGGCCTCTTGAAAGCGCTTCCGATCTTTTCGAACAAGCTGAGGAGGAACGGAGCCGGCTTCAAAGCGCTCTTCACGGACGATCCGCCCTGCGAACACGGCTGCGCGAATTGCAAGGCAGCACTTATCAAAAAGCTGACGGCCCCCGAAGACAACGTGTTCTTCGTGGGGGACGGATTGTCGGACCGCTACGCGGCGCACACAGCGCATTTGACGTTCGCGAAGGGCAGACTTCTGGAATATTGCCTGGAAAAAAATTTGGATTATATCGCTTACCATGATTTCCAAAAGGTCACGGAATGGCTGGTGGACAACCATTCGATACTGAGAAAAGCGAGTTTTTCAAAGAAAAACCCCTGAGTTAGTTATAAGGAACCGCGATGGCTTTGAGTGAGAAAGAACTGTTGAGGAAGGAAAAGAAGTATTGTTCGCACGGGGACACCGTGCATTATCTCGAGCCGCCAAAGTTTTTCGAGCGTTGTGAAGGCAGTTATCTTTACGACCGGAACAATACGCCGTTCTTGGATCTCCAGATGTGGTATTCGGCGGCGAGCTTTGGCTACAAAAATGAGCGTCTGGGCAACGCGCTGAAAGATCAGATCGATAAGCTGCCCCAGCTGGCCTGCCAGTACCTGCATTCCGAAAAAGTGGAGTTGGCCGAAAAGATCGCCAAATCCATGGAGCGCCTCTTCGGTGAAAAAGGGCGCGTGCATTTCAATGTCGGCGGAGCGCAAGCCGTCGAGGATTCGCTCAAACTCGTGCGCAGCGCCACGAAGAAGAACCTGATGTTCGCGTTTATGGGCGGATACCACGGAAGGACGCTCGGCGCCTCCGCGATCACATCGAGCTACCGTTATCGCCGGCGCTACGGACACTTTTCCGACCGCGCGCAGTTCATCCCATACCCTTATTGCTACCGCTGTCCGTACGACAAAAAATATCCCGACTGCAAAATGTACTGCGTGAAACAGTTCGAGAAACTTTTTGAGACCGAATACAACGGCGTGCTGGACAATAAGACAGGTGAGTGCGAATACGGCGCGTTCTATGTCGAATCGGTCCAGGGCACCGGCGGTTATGTGATCCCGCCGAAAGAGTATTTTCCGATGCTGCGGAAGATCCTGGACAAGCACAAGATCCTACTTGTGGACGATGAGATCCAGATGGGTTTCCACCGTGCCGGAAAACTTTGGGGACTCGCGAACTTCAAGGTGGTGCCGGATGTGGTGGTCTTCGGAAAGGCGCTCACGAACGGCCTCAACCCGCTTTCAGGCATTTGGGCGAAGGAGGAGTTGATCAATCCCAAAAGCTTTCCGGCCGGATCCACGCACTCCACGTTCTCCTCGAATACGCTGGGCACCGCGGTGGGTCTTGAGCTCATGAAAATGCTCGAGGAAGAGAACTATGAGAAAAAGGTCACCGAGAAAGGCAGGTCTTTCTTGGCGCGTTTGAGGTCTCTTAAGAAAAAATATCCGCGCGTCATCGGCGACGTGGACGGGCTGGGTCTCGCGCTCCGCATGGAGATCGTTCAGAGGGACGGCTACGCCCCGGATAGGGCGCTCGCGGACAAAATATTCGCCGCGGGCATAAAAGGCGATCTCAGCGGGAAGAACGGCAAGAAGATGGGACTCGTCCTGGACGTCGGCGGTTATTACAAGAACGTGTTCACGATCGCGCCCGCGTTCGATATCACGGAGTCGGAGATGGACCTGGCGGCGGACCTCTTCGATCAATTGATAAAACGTTGCGCAAAGGATAGGTTATAGTGTCAATCATCTCCCTGATCAATGGATTTCCCTTAGGGAATTCGGCGCAGAAAGGGTTTTTTCTTTACACCAGACTTCCAGCGAACCTTTTTCAAAAAATGGAAGAGGAAAATTTTCGAAAGACCATCCGATTCGTCGCCGAACATTCCCCGTTCTATCGCAGGAAATTCAAGGAGTCGGGGATAGACGCCTCACGCGTCAAGTCGTCAAAAGATCTCGGGGATCTTTTTACGACAGCGGAGGAACTCCGCCAAACTCCCGATGAATTCATCTGTTCTCCACCGGACACGGCTTTTGAGACCACCGGGACGAGTTCCAAAAAACCAAAGCGTGTCTATTTTTCTAGGGCCGAGATCCAAGACGCGGGTTGGGCGGGCGCCGTGGGTCTGTGGGGGATCGGGATCCGTCCCGAGGACCGTGTCGTGAGCGCTTTTGATTACTCCTTTTGGGTTTCGGGACCTGTGCTCCAGGCCTCTTGCAAAGTACTGGGGTGTTTCCACATCGAGGCCTCGCGTATGTCGCCGGACGAATTTTATGAACGTGTGGCCGATTATCATGTCAGCGTGATCGTCGGCGATCCCTCGTGGCTTTTAAGGCTTTCCGAGATCGCCGAAAAAAAAGGGACTTGGCCCATCAAGCTCATGATCGGAGGCGGCGAGAACCTGACCGAGGAAGCCAGGAGGTACATCGAGGGTGTCTGGAAGGCGGATTTTATTTTAAGCTACGGCCAGACGGAGGCCTTCGGCGCTATCGGCATGGAATCCCGCGCGAAAGAAGGTTATCACCTGAACGAGTTTCACAATTTTTTTGAGGTTATCCATCCGGACGAAAAAGGGTACGGAGAGCTTGTTTATACGACTCTGAACCGGCGGGTCATGCCGCTCGTGCGGTACCGTTCCGGGGACAGGACGCGCTTTCTCGAGTCTCATCCGCCAAAAAGCGCGGCGGATCGCAATTCTCCTTCCGGACTTCCCGGAAGGAGAATTGCGAAGCTGAAGGGCCGGCTCGATGAATGGACGCCGACCGCCGTGGGCAATCTGACACCATGGATGTTCGAGGCTGTCTTCACCAAGGTCCCCGGGATCACGCAGGATTGGCAGGTCGCCGTGGACAAGAGGGATAATAAGGATTTTTTAGAGTTTCGGATGGAGGCATTGAACGGTTCCGAGCACTCTCTGATCAAGGACCGGTTCATGGACATTTTTAAAAGCGAGCTTCCCGATGTCTGGAAACTTTGCCAGATGCAGCTATGCCAGCTCGACACGAAGGTCCTGCCCAAGGGAACGCTGCGAGACGGAAGAAAGCTCAGGCGCATTCAGGACAATCGACAATTTTGTTGAAACGCCCGGACCTTTCAGTTAGTCTAGCCTTTACCGGCGGCTCGACCCGATGAGCGATACTCCAGACGAGACCCACAACGGAACCCAAAACCGTCCCACTGTTCAATTCCCACCGAACGGGGCGTCGAATAGCATGTCGGCGCTTTCCGAGGATCTTCAAAAGACGTTGGAGGAAGCCGAGCTTCATGTCAACCAGCAGATGAATGAAGCCCAGGGGTTTAAGGCGGATCCGGAAGCGGTCCTTAGGGAACGCGAAAGAGCCATTGCGGAAGCCCTCGAAAAAGCCAAAAATTTTTACCGAAAAAGTGAATATGGGCACGCGTTCGGGGAGTGGGAAAAGGTTTGTGCGTTCCTTGGCGAGAATGACAGATTCCGAAGAAAGATCTGCGAGTTGAGGGACAGCCACGAAAGCCTTATCAAAGTGAACCAGGAACTCTCGGAGATCAAACAGGTTTTGACTCAGCGGTCTTCACCCCCACCGGCTGAGACCAAGTTTGTTGATGAAGCGCAGGACGTGGTGAACGCTCAAGTCAAGAATGTCTACTCATATCTCAACCAGCAACTCCGAACTGAGCGTACACCAAGAGGCATCAGTTTTTGGTGGCCTGTCGCGTTGGCAGCGGTGATCCTCCTCCTCGGTTTTATCGGATTGAAAGGTTATTTTATGACCGCTCAGAGACAGCTCTCTTCCCAAGAAAGCTCACTTTCCGCTAAGACGGACCCTCTGGGTAACACATATTTAGAAGCACAAAAGAACGCTATCCAGAAGCAGATCAGCGTGCTGAACCAAGACCATGAAAACCAGATGGAGGGCCTACGTAGGAAGCACGCGGAAGCATCGAAAAACGACCGGGAAAGGATCATCCAGTTAGAAACAAAGCTCAGAGAGACCGAATCAAAGATCTCCGAGCTTGAGAGGCAGTCCCAAGCCCTTCTTGAGGACAATATCAATAAAGACAAGACGATCGCCGCGCTAAACTGATCCTCCCTTCTTCAGTCTCGGTTTATCTTCCACAAAAGACCATAGCAGAAGTCCCAACCCCACCCACGCGATCTCCCTCAGCCGTCTGAGCACCGCGAATGTCAGACTTACGGGGTTTGCGAACCCGAACTGCGAAAAGATGAGTACGATCCCGCCTTCTTGCGCGCCGATCGAGGAGGGGATGAAGAACGTCACGATGCGAAGCACCTGGATCAGGGCTTCAAAAAGCCATGCCTCCGCGAGTCCGATAGGCATGTTCAGGATCTTCGCCATATAAAAGACCTCGAAAGTCCCCGTGAACCACCCCAAAAAATTGAAAAGCGTCGACAGGATAAAACGTTTCGGGCTGGCCGTGTAGAAACGTTTGATGTCGTTGTCGAGCTTGAGGAATTTTTGGGCTTTGTCGAAAGACATGGGTCCCCACCATTTCCATTTGTCTCCGAGAGCATGCACCTGGCGGAACACTCCCAGATGCAGCCCGATGATGAGGAGGACTGCGGCGACGCCGAGAACGATGAGGAAAGCTAGAACGCTGTTCCATAGGATGGGCGTCAACGGGAGGGTTTCGAGCGTCACGAGGATGCCGCCGATGACAAAGAGGTTGAGAGAGACCCAGAACGTGGTGTGCACGATCAGAATGGAGGCATAACCTTCGGAAAGCGCGATATCATGCCGGCGTTTTAGAAGTTCCGCTTTCACGGGTTCTCCGCCCAAGGACGCGGAAAAGGGGATGACCGCGTTCAACGTCTCTCCGATGATCCGGATGAGATAAAGGTTCCGAAAATGCACGTTTTCAGGAAGTTTTTTTGGGAACGCGAAGCTCCACCCCAAAGTGTCGAAAGCGAATATCAACGGGTAAAAAAGGAGGAGAGGAATGAGTTGAAACTTAAGCGAAATGATATTTTGCCAAATATTGCCGACGCCGACGCCTTTGATCGTGATGTAGAGGATATAGAATCCGAGAGCGATCAGGAGCCATTTCAGGATCTTCACCTCGTCCCTCCGGATGATTCGCGGAAAAGCCAGCGGAAGTTGACCACGACCGAGGTCATCCACAAAAATTGCATGTAGACGCCACCGAGCCAGAGAACCCAGACCGTTTGACCTGAGACGGCGAAGATCGGGACGAACCATGAGCTGTCCCCCTCGCGAAGCGCGTCAAAGAAACCAAGGAGAGGACCCTTCCGTCTGCCATGCTCCGGGTGCGGCGCGTCAAATACCGCTGGCCCAAATCCGCGTATTTTTTCCAAGATGACCAGTAGAATATGGACCATGGCTCCTGACAGAGCCAGGACCGCGAAAAGGATCACCGGCCCTTCGGTTTGGGCGCGCAAGGCGCCGAGCGCCACGCCGCCGAATAGCGACAGATCCGTGATGAGATCCGTCACGATGTCATACCAACCGCCGAAGCGGCTTTTCATGTTCTTCGCGCGGGCTATTTCTCCGTCGCAATTATCCAGGACCACGGCCAGCTGATATAGGGAAGCCGCGGCCACGGCGGCCCCGTATCCTCCTTGAGAGAATAAATAACCTGCGCCAAGACCCAACCCCAAACTGAGGGTCGTGATCTGGTTTGGGGTGAGTGGTGTACAAAGAAGCATCGACGTGAGAGGCTTCGAAAGGACTCGGTTCAGACGGAAATCGCTCATATGCCGACCAAGATCTTTCGAAGAACAGACAAAAAACGGCGAATGTCTTTGAAGGACATTTCGCCCAGATTTGAGACGCGAAAGATCTTCCCCGCGAGGCGGGATTGGCCCGCGTAGATCACAAAACCCTTCCTTTTAAGGGTCCCGTGAAGTTTTTTATAAGGCAGACCGTCCGGCATCCAGAGGGACGTCAGCACATGGGAACGGAATTTTTTTTTAACCAGGAACCGCAAACCGAGTTTTTGAAATCCTTCTTCAAGAAGCCGGCATCGGGCCTCGTACACATGGAACCTTTTTTGTAAACCCTCCGCTTGGAGTTCTTTCAGTGCCTCCTCGAACGCGTAAAAAAGAGGCACCGCAGGCGTGAACGGCGTATCCTGGTTTTCCTCGTGGCGCAGCGTATTCCACAGATCGAGATAAAGGGTCCTGGGCCGATTTCGTCGGTTCTTTGCAGCTTCTTTTTTAGAAACAAGGACAAAAGAGACGCCGGGATAGCCATGCAGACATTTTCCGGCCGTCCCGGCGAGGGATCCGATGTCTTTGAGGTCGATCCTTTCCGCGCCTATGGAGCTTACCGCATCCACGAGAAATGTTTTTTTGTAACGTCGGGCGAGGCGGGCGACCTCCCCCAAAGGATTCAGCATACCTGAGGATGTCTCATGATGGACCATTGCGATCGCTCGGAGCGAGCGGTCCGACCGCAGGATTTTCTCGATCTCACTAAGCGAGGGAAAGCTCCCGATGTCGCTTGAAAGCGTCCGGACCGGCGAGCCGTGGAGCTCCATGATCTCGCGGACGCGTTCACCGTAGACGCCGTTGGCCAGGACAAGGGTTTTATGATCCTTATCGGTGAAGGAAAAAAGCATCGCCTCGAGCGCTGCCGTGCCCGAACCCGTGAAAAGCGCCGCCGTGTGCGTACTTTCGGCGCCGAATATTTTCAGCAGTCTTTTTCGGATGCTCGCCAAAAGTTCAGAGAACTCTTTTTCACGATGGCAAATGTCAGGTTTAAGGAGCGCCTTTCGCACCCGGTTTGTAACGTTCACCGGACCGGGATTCATGAGGACCCAGCGTTTTTTCCGATGGGCCGGGATCATTTGACAAATATCCAGAAAATGACAGCCAGACCGATCCGGTAAATCCCGAACGCCATGAAACCATGGTTTTGCGCGTGGCGGATGAAAAAACGGACACTCAGGAGCGCCACGCCAAAAGAGACGGCTCCTCCCAGGAACAGTATGGGCCAATCGGCATCCGCGAACGCGGCCCCGTTCTTCGCTAGGTCCAACACCGTGGCGGCCAGGATCGTGGGCACAGCCAGCAAGAATGAAAACTCCACGATGCTTCTCCTCGTGAATCCGAGCGTTAAACCTCCAAGGATCGTTGCCGCCGCCCGGGATACGCCGGGGATGACAGCCAGGGATTGGATCGTCCCGACATAAAAACATTTGGAGAGCGGGATCTTATCCAGGTCGTCCAAGGAACCTGTCTTCACCCTGTGCCACCGGTCGAAAAGGATCAGGAGGATGCCTCCCAAAAAGAGCGACAAAAGAACCAAAGACTCATTCGGCATCAGTGATTTTTTGATCACTCCGTAAAAAACGAATCCAATGAGGGCCGTGGGAATGAAGGCCGCGATGACCCGCTTCAATATTTCTATTCGGACGAGGAATGACCGCCAATAGACAAGGACCACGGCCAGGATCGCGCCTAACTGTATCGCGATCTCGAAGCTCTTCATGAATTCGGTCTGTTCAAGACCTAAAAGATGCGCTGTCAGGATGAGATGGCCGGTGGATGAGACCGGAAGGAACTCCGTCAAACCCTCCACGATCCCGAATATGAGCGCTTGCCACCAGACCATCCGGCCATTATACCAGCTTGTTCATGCCTTGGGGATAGGGTAAAATACCCGGGATAATTTGAGGTCGAAACATGTGCGGGATATTTGGTTACACGGGAACAAAAGAAGCGCAAGGCCTAGTGATCCAAGGACTTAAGCATCTGGAGTACCGTGGCTATGACTCCTCGGGCATCGCCATGCAAAATGGCTCGAACGCCATCCGGGTGGTGAAGACCGAAGGCAAGATCCATAACCTTGAAGAAATGCTGCGGTCGCACCCTCTCAAAGGAACGACGGCCGTGGGGCATACCCGATGGGCCACGCATGGGACCCCTTCCAAAAAGAACGCGCACCCTCATCTGGACAATGAAAGTCAGATCGCCGTGGTCCACAACGGCATCATTGAGAATTTTTTTGATCTGAAAAAAACGCTTGAAGAAGAGGGCGTGCGCTTTCTTTCTGACACCGACACGGAAGTGATCGTGCATCTTGTGGCCAAATATTATAAAGGAAATCTCGAGAATGCCGTGCGCAGATCTCTCCGGGACTTGAAGGGGACATACGCTATCGCCGTGATCTCGTCGGCTGAGCCGGGGAAGATCGTCGCGGCGAAACTCGACAGTCCGCTCGTCATCGGACGGGGAGAACATGAGAATTTTGTCGCGAGTGACGTCTCCGCGTTATTGGAACATACGGACCGTGTCATTTATCTCGAGAACGCGGAAGTGGTGACGCTGATGAAAGGATCTTTCACGATCACGGACCTGGCCGGGAAACCGGTCACACGTTCGGCCGTCAAGATCGACTGGGACGTGACACAGGCAAAAAAGGGCGGTTACCCTCATTACATGCTGAAAGAGATATTCGAACAGCCCGGGGTTCTTACCGCGATCCTGAAGGAGCGCGTCCGCGGCCGTGAGATCCATTTTGACGAGCTTAAGATCTCCACCGCTTCTTTGAAGAAGGTAAAACGCGTGGTGATCATTGCCTGCGGCACCGCGTATCACGCGGGGCTCGTCGGAAAATATATCCTCGAGGAATTCACCAGGCTTCCCGTCTGGGTGGACACCTCTTCCGAATTTCGTTACCGTGACCCCAATGTGGGACCGGAGTCACTGGTCATCGCGATCTCGCAAAGCGGCGAAACAGCCGACACGCTCGCCGGTGTCCGGGAAGCCAACCGAAAAAAAGCGCTGACGCTGGCCCTGTGCAATGTCCTTGGTTCTTCTTTGCCGCGCGCGGCCAAGGGGGTCATCTACACGCACGCGGGCCCCGAGATATCGGTGGCTTCCACGAAAGCCTACACCGCGCAGCTTGCGGTCCTGTATCTCGTGGGACTTTATTTGGGCAGGCTCTTCGGGACTCTCAAGGAGACCAAGCGCCGGGAGTTGTTGAAAGAATTCTTGCATGTGCCCAAATTGATGCGGTCGGTGCTCGATGATTACAAGCGCGATGAGGAGAATTGGAAGAAGAACGCGCATGATTTCAATGTCCGGTACCACGAGCAGCTTGAGAAGTATTATTCGGCCGATCCGGACAAACGAAAACGTGCCCCGAACGGATTCTTCCTGTACCTGGGCCGCAACATCAATTATCCGACCGCGATCGAAGGCGCTCTGAAGCTCAAGGAGATCTCCTATATCCCCGCGGAGGGCTACCCGGCCGGGGAGATGAAGCACGGACCCATCGCGCTGATCGACGAAAATCCCTGGGTGATATGTCTCGCACCGGAATCCAAGACCTATGACAAGATGATCTCCAACATCCAGGAGATCCGGGCACGCGGCGGCTACGTGATCCCGGTTGTGACCGAGGGGAACGAAGACATCCATCGATTGGGCCCGGCGTATGTGATCGAAGTGCCGCGCGTGTCGGAGATCTTCTCGCCGCTGGTGACCATCCTTCCACTCCAACTTTTGGCGTATTGCGTGGCGCGTGAGTTCGGAGAGGACATCGACCAACCGCGCAATCTCGCCAAGTCCGTCACCGTTGAGTGACCCGATGCCCGGCGGGATCCTATATGTCGTGGCCACACCCATAGGGAATCTCGGGGACATTTCTTACCGGGCCGTCGAGGTTTTGAAGAACGTCGATTGGATCGCCTGTGAGGACACCCGTCGTTCGAAAGTCTTACTTGACCATTATGGCGTCCGAAAACCGCTCATCAGCTATTTTGATTTTTCGGAATCGAAAAAGGCGCCGGAACTTATACGACGTATTGCGGAAGGCCAAAAAGGCGCTTTGATCTCCGATGCCGGGACGCCGGGTGTCGCCGATCCCGGGTATCGGCTTATCGCGAAAGCGCGCGAAGCCCAAGTAAGAGTCGAAGTGATCCCAGGGCCATCCGCGTTCCTGGTGGCGCTCATCCTTTCAGGTTTACCCATGCACTGTTTCGCGTTCGAGGGTTTCGCGCCCTTGAAGGACGGAATGAGAAAAAAATGGCTTCAAGAACTTTCTGTCCTAGACCGTACGATTGTTTTTTATGAGTCCCCGCACCGGCTTTTGAAGACCTTGGAAGCGATGCGCCAGGTCCTAGGGGATGTCGAGATCTGTGTGGCTCGTGAGCTGACCAAAAAATTCGAGGAAGTTCTAAGGGACCGTGTGAGCGTCATTCTGGAACATTTTTCGCGTACCAAGATCCTGGGTGAATTTGTGATAGTATGGAGTCCCAAACCGTGAAAGAGGTCCGTTTCCGCGCTTGGCATGTCAAAGAAAAAAAGATGTATTATCGGGCCTACCAGCGTTTTTTTTCAGTGATCCTTTGCGACAGGGATCCGGCGATCGATGACGGGCGTGGGAAACCTGTGAAGAGGGCCTGGTACGGGGATTGTTTTCTTTTGGAAAGCACGGGGATCGAGGATAAGACCCGGAAAGAGATCTTTGAGGGCGACATTGTACGCGTGCAATTCCACGACAAGACCTTCCGGGGAGTGGTGGGCCCGATCCCTGACACATTCGGAGCGGGAAAGATCCATCCATTAAAGGACCTGCTTCAAAAGAACGGCGTCGCGGGTTATCCGGAAGATCTGGATATCGAAGTGCTCGGAAACGAATTCCAGGACCCAGAGTCGGCATAACATGACCACCGTGAAAGACCTTTCAGCCTCACACCATTCCCGGGAGTCCCACGACGGTCCCCTCCGCAAGGACGTCCGTTTTCTCACGACACTTTTAGGCGACGTCATCCGTGAGCAGGAAGGCGAGAAGCTCTTCTCGAAGATAGAACAGATCCGTACCCACGCGAAGAATATCCGCCGGGACCCCCAGCCGGAAATGATCGCGGAACAGAAAAAGCTCATCCGGTCGCTGGACCTCGATGAGGCGTACAAGATCGCGCGGGCTTTTACGATCTATTTTCAACTGGTGAACATCGCTGAGGAGACGCAGCGCGTAAGGCGGATCCGTGAATACGAGAGACACGCCTCTGAACCCCAGGACATGTCTCTCCGAAAACTTTTTTCAGACCTGAAACGCAATGGGTTGACCGCTCCGGCGCTTTCACGGTTCTTGTCGAGCATGCGGATCGAGCTCGTCTTGACCGCGCATCCCACCGAGGCGAAGCGGCGCACCGTGATGGACCATCTTTTGCGCATCGCATCCCAACTTTCTCAATACGACCGGCCGGACCTCACAATCTACGAACGCGAACTGACCGCGGACCGTATCAAAGAGACCCTTGAGATCCTCTGGCAGACCTCGGAGATCCGTTCCCGGCGCGTGGAAGTGATGGACGAGGTGGATCAGACCCTCTTTTTCTTCCAGAGGACGATCCTGAACCTGCTTCCCGACATGCATGAACGCTTGAGACGGGAATTCACGCGATGTTTCGGAGAAAAAGGTCTTGTGATCGAACCGTTCGTCTGTTTCGGTTCCTGGGTGGGTTCCGACCGTGATGGGAACCCGAATGTCACCAATGATGTGACCAAAAGGACGGCGGCCTTGCAGAAAAAGCTCATCTTGAACGTCTATCTCGCGGCGATCGAGGACCTGATCCGGAAGCATAGCCAGTCGCAGACCGTAGCGAAAGCGAGTAAACCATTGGTCGATTCCGTCGAAGAGGACGCGAAAGTCATGCCGGAGCTTGCTCGCGAACTCACGCGGTTCGAGTCCAGCGAGATCTACCGGAAAAAATTCTCCTTCATGCATCAAAAGATCCAAAGTCTCCTCCATCAGAAGAAGCCGGGCACCACCCCCGAAGAATTCATCAAGGACCTTACACTCATTAAAGAGAGCCTCCTAACGCACAAAGGCTCCCTCTCGGCCGCCGACTTCGATCGCCTGATCGATCAGGTGCGCTTTTTTGGGTTTCATCTCGCCAAGCTCGATTTTCGGGACCACGCCAAAAAATTGAAACAGGCTTTCCAGGAGATCTTTCCGGGAGAATCCTACGAGAAGGATGTTCTTTTGAAAAAGATCCAGACGAACCATAAGTTGGGGCGTAACCTCGTGTTATCCGCGCCACCGAAGGAGTTTTTGGCCCAGCTTGAGACCATGCGCGCGATCCAGGAAAAGATCGACCGGAACGTGGTGGACGATTATATCCTCAGCATGACCGAATCCGCGGAGGATGTGCTGGCGATGTTCTACTTCGCCAGCCAGAAGAACCTCATCCGCGTCTCGAGGAAAGAAGTGAAGGAAAGCTCCATTGGCATCATCCCGCTTTTTGAGACGATCCGGTCCCTTGACGAGGCGCATGAGGTGATGGAGACACTTTTTTCGACGCCTCTTTACCGCTCCTACGTCAGGTCCAGGAACAATGTCCAGGAGGTGATGCTGGGTTATTCGGACAGCGCCAAGGATGGGGGCTATCTGACCGCGAATTGGAAATTGTATCTCGCGCAGAAGAGATTATATGAAGTGGCCGCGCGACATCAAGTGAAGCTTGAGCTTTTCCACGGAAAAGGCGGGACGATCGACCGCGGAGGCGGCGAATCCCATCGCGCCATCCTGGCCCAGCCCTATGCCGCGTCGTTCGGCCGTATCAAGATCACCGAGCAGGGCGAAGTGGTGGCTCAGAAATACGCCAATCCTGTCATCGCGGAGCGGAATTTGGAACAACTCATCTCGGCCGTCGCGTGGACGAATCTTGTGAGCAAAAAGGAATTTGAGCAGAACAAGAAGATCCCGGGTTGGGAGAGCCGCATGACCCTTTTGTCGGATCTCTCATACCGTCATTACAGGAAACTCGTGTTCGATACGCCGAACTTCCTCGATTTTTATAATCAGGCGACTCCCATCCGGGTCCTTAAGATGACGAATATCGGTTCTCGTCCGGCGCTTCGTCAGCCCCTGCCTGACCGGCAGGCAGGCACAAAAGAAACGTTCGAAGAACTGAGGGCGATCCCATGGGTGTTTAGCTGGATCCAATCCAGGTACATCGTTTCGGCATGGTTCGGGATCGGCCACGCGATGGAGTGTTACATGCGCGAGAGGGGAACAGAGGGCCTGACGGAACTTCGGGAGATGTACCGCGAGTGGCCATTTTTCCGCTCCCTCATCAACAATGTTCAGACGTCCCTGGCCAAAACCGATCTTTCGATGGCCGCCCAATACGCCCAGATGGTCTCGGACCGCTCACTTCGGGACTATATCCACGGCCAGATCGCCGCCGAGCACGCCCGCGCGGTGGAAAACGTGCTCCAAGTATGCTCCCAAAAGGAGCTTCTCGACACGCACCGCGTGCTCCGCGACTCGATCCGTCAACGAAACCCTTACGTGGACCCTCTCCATTACCTTCAGATGAGATTTTTGAGCGAGTTCAAGGAAAAGAACGTGTCCGCGGACGAAGAAACCCGTAAAAAGATCGATGGGATCCTTCTTCTCACTGTCAACGGCATCGCGTTCGGCATGAAAAGCACTGGGTAATGTTACGGATCGTCAACATTCTGCTTCTTATCTTGTCCATTATCCTCCTGGTCGTTTATATCCGTTTGATCTGACAGAAAATCTACGATCCTCCGCTTGACAACGCTTGAGAAGGTGATATATTGCAATCAAGCGGAGGTGAAAAACTCTTCTATGAGCGAGCCGAAAAAAAATTTGCGCAGTATTGAAGGCTACTACAATTATTACGGCGTCCCCGCTTACATTCTGAAGCAGAAGAACGGTTCTTACGCCAGCGGTTATTACGATTGGATCGAGGGAGTGTTCAAAGCCGGCGGTTCCGTGAAAAAGATCCTTTGGGACGGCATGAAGATCAGTTTCGCGGAGGCGAAGCGTCTCATATCCAAATACTCGCGGCTGCACGCGACCGAGATGGACGGCGGTTTTTCCACCCCGGATTGGATCCTGCTCCCGGAAGAGGCGTCCTCCTTTATTGAGCAGTCCGACGAGATCCGTTCGGAAGGACATGACCGGCTCAAAAAGCAGCAAAAAAAGAGAAAATTCTTCTAATCCATTGTCATTGCGAACGCAGCGCCTGCCCGCCGACGCTTTAGTGGCGGGAAACAATCTAACTTATAAGTCAGATCGTTTTGGCACTTTGTACCTCGCGATGACGGTTTTTATTTGTTTAGTTCTAACTTCTTCATTTTCATTAGCTTCCAGTATTAATCTTGTAGATTGGGAAGACCTTACCGACCAAAAACTCACCGAAACAGGCAAGACCGCGCTCGCGGTGTATGGCGATGCCTGGCTCCACGCCGAGACTGAGCATTTTGTTTACCATTTTCATGACGCGAAAGAAGCTGAAACGGTGCTTGTACACGCCGAAGTGTACTACCAATGGGTGAAAGAAATGTTCGGCGTCGCCGAGGACCTGGAAAAAAATAAAAGCCATATTTTTGTCTTCGACGACAAGGATCTCTGGAAGTCATACAACCAGCGCACACCGGAAAAACTTCCCGGCGCCGAAGCGTTCACGAACGGGCAGGAGCTTTTCATCTATCGTGAGTCGTTCTGGCTCGAGCCCCAGCGCGTGTTGGCCCATGAGATCACGCATCTGGTCCTCTTTCGTTTCGTGAGAGGCGATGTCCCTCTTTTTTTAAATGAGGGATTCGCCGAGTTCATGGCGACGAAGGCCATCGCGATGAAAGCGGATGGGAATGATTTCAATGTCCGGACATTCCGGCTCATTCCCGAGAATGAATTCATTCCTTTGGAAGAGTTGGTGAGTTTGAAGAGCTACCCTCCGGACAAGACTGAGATCTTTTACCGCCAAAGCGAGCTTTTGACGCGCTATTTGATCCTCAATCATCCTCGCGAAGATTTCTATACCCTTCTCCGGGCGACCGCCGAAGGGACCCCTTTCGAGAAATCACTCGAAGAGATCTACTCCCTAGACTTCGAGACGTTTACCGATAAATTCAAACATTACGCGATAATACGAAAAATTTGACATTCAAACCGTTTAGAAGTATACTTTCGGCGGTGTAATTAGCTCTTCACCTTTTAAATGGGTCCTGAGAGGCCCAAAAAGGAGACGTATGAAGTCTGTCCATCATAGGGTGCCCACGCTCTCCAGCCGTGGGATTTTTTTTCGCCATGACTAAACTGCTGCTTGACGCGCCTTCCCTCCAGCGCGCGTTGACCCGCATGGCCCATGAGATCCTCGAAAAGAACAAAGGGGTCGAGGGGCTGGCCTTGATCGGCATCCAGACCCGCGGTGTCATTCTCGCCCAACGTCTCAAAAAGGCCGTCCAAGAGATCTCAGGCCATGAGGTCCCTACAGGCATCCTCGACATCAACCTTTACCGCGATGACCTCACGAAAGTCTCCGAACAACCGGTGATCCGAAAGACGGTGATCGATTTCGACCTCGACGACCAGACCATCGTCCTCGTGGATGACGTGCTCTACACGGGGCGCACCATCCGTTCAGCGCTCGACGCGCTCATCGATTTTGGGCGTCCGAAGAAAATAGAGCTCGCGGTCCTCATCGACCGTGGCCATCGGGAGTTACCGATACGCGCGGATTTCGTTGGAAAAAACGTCCCCACGACCGAAAATGAGATCGTGCATGTGCGTTTAACGGAGACCGACGGACAGGAAGAAGTAGTGGTGAGCGAGAAATGACAAAAGCGCTGACCGGGTATGTCCAGTGGACTCGGAAGGATCTTCTGTCCTTAGAAGAGCTCTCTAAAGAAGAGATCGAGCTGGTTTTGCATACGGCCGAGTCGTTCAAGGAGGTCTCGTCGCGCGAAGTGAAAAAAGTCCCGGCGCTGCGCGGCAAGACGGTCGCGAACCTTTTTTTCGAATCCTCCACGCGTACGCGCACGAGTTTCGAGCTCGCAGCGAAGCGTCTCTCGGCCGACATCATCAATTTTTCGTCGTCGGATTCCAGCTCCTCCAAGGGCGAGAGCCTCCGCGACACGGCCAGGAACATCGAGGCGATGCGAGTTGACACGATCGTGATGCGGCACCCCTCTTCGGGTTCGGCGGAATATTTGTCGCGGTGTCTCAAGGCCGGCGTCATCAACGCGGGCGACGGGATCCATGAGCATCCGACGCAGGGACTTCTGGATATTTTCACGATCCGCGAGAGAAAAATATCCCTCCAGGGGCTGAACGTCTGCCTCATCGGGGACATTCTACACTCGCGCGTGGCGCGTTCCAATATCTGGGGTTTAAAAAAAATGGGGGCCAAGGTGACCGTTTGCGGTCCGCCCACCTTGATCCCGAAAAATATCGAGGAACTGGGCGTGGAAGTCTCGTACGACCTGGACCAGGTCCTCCCAAAGCAGGATGTGTTGAACATCCTGCGGATCCAGCTGGAACGGCAGTCCAACGCTTTCTTTCCATCTATCCGCGAGTACGCGGCGGAATACGGTATCTCGAACGAGCGCATGAAAAAGGCAAAAAAAGACGTGATGATCATGCATCCGGGTCCGGTAAACCGGGGGATCGAGCTTTCAGGCGAGGTGGCGGACGGCTCGCAGTCGGTGATCCTGGAACAGGTGACGAATGGTGTCGCTGTGAGAATGGCAGTGCTGTTTTTAACAACTTTGGTGGAACGGTGACCCCATTCGTCATGACCAGAGGAGAACAATGTCTTTATTAATCAAGCACGGCCATATCGTCGATCCCAAGAACAAGATCGACGGCGTCATGGACATCCTTATCGAGGGTGACCGTGTGAAAAAGATCTCGAAAACCATCACGGAAAAAGCCGACAAGACCCTCGACGTGAAAGGAAAGTTCGTGGTGCCGGGCCTTATCGACGTGCATGTGCATTTTAGACAGCCGGGACACGAATACAAGGAGACGATCGAGACGGGTCTGCGCGCGGCGCTCGCGGGCGGCTTCACGGGTGTTTGCCCGATGCCGAACACCAATCCGGTGGCGGACAGCCGCTCGGACATGGAATTCATGAGGCAGGAAGCCAAAAGAGTGGGGCTTATCCGTTTATGGCCGGTGGGCGCCGTGACGATGAGACAAGAAGGAAAGGAATTGACGGAGTTCGGAGAGCTCAAAAAAGGAGGCGCCGTGGCGCTTTCTGATGACGGGCGGCCCATCACGGACTCGAATATCCTCCGTCGCGCGCTTGAGTACTCAAAAAAATTCGATCTCGTGATCATGGTGCACTGCCAGGACGAGGGTCTTTTTTGCGGGGGCTGCATGAACGAGGGAGCCGTGTCGACGAGACTTGGACTTCATGGGATCCCAGCCGAGGCGGAAAGCGTGGAGGTGGCGCGCGACATCCAGCTCGCGGACCTGACCGACGCGCGCCTGCACTTTTGCCATATCTCAAGCCAGAGATCTCTCGAGGTCATCCGCGCCGCGAAGGCGCAAGGCTCCAAGGTCACCGCGGAGACCTGCCCGCATTATTTTCATCTCACGGATGAGGCGGTCCTGCACTACAATACGTACGCAAAAATGAACCCACCGCTCCGCACGGAGTTCGACGTGCGGGCAATCAAGCAGGCGCTCCGAGGCGGCACGCTGGATATCATTTCTACGGACCACGCGCCGCACACGGACAACGAAAAAGACGCGGAGTTCGACAAAGCGCCTTTCGGGATCATCGGCCTCGAGACGTCGCTCGCGCTTTCTTTGAAATTGGTATCCGAAAATGTGTTGACGATGACACAGCTTGTGGAAAAAATGTCCGTCAATCCCGCGAGGATCCTGCAATTGGACCGTGGTCATCTCTCGGAAGGCGCTATGGCCGATGTCACGGTGTTCGACCCGGACCTGGAATGGATCGTGGAAAAAGATAAATTAGAATCTAAATCCAAGAACTCCCCGTTCTTGGGATGGAAAATGAAAGGCAAGGCCTCCCACGTTGTTTGCGATGGGCGGCTGGTACTCGAAGATGGAAAGATCCAAAGTTAAAAAGGAAGCTCTTCTCGCGCTCGAGGACGGCATGACTTTCCGCGGGCGTTCTTTCGGCGCCGAGGGAGAGGCGTTCGGAGAGGTCGTTTTCAATACGAGCCTTATGGGTTACCAGGAGATCCTCACAGACCCTTCCTATAAAGGACAAATGGTCTGCATGACCTACCCCCTGATAGGCAATTACGGCGTGAACGTCCAGGACGCGGAGTCGGCGAAGCCATACGTTGAAGGTTTTATCGTCAAAGAAGCCAGCCGCATCCGCTCGAATTGGAGATCCACGGAAGATCTGGGGTCCTACCTCAAGAGGAACCATATCGTTGGGATCGAGGGCATCGACACGCGGCGTCTGACGAAGCACTTAAGAGAAGCGGGCGCGAAAAAAGGCGTCATCTCGACGAAAGATCTTGATGATAAAAGCCTCGTGAAGAAAGCGAAGGCTTCCCCGGGCCTTGAGGGCCGGGACCTCGTTAAAGAAGTGATGTGCCAAAAAGCTTATGACTGGAATACCGAAGGCAAATACCGCGTTGTCGCGATCGATTCCGGCATCAAGCTCAATATTTTAAGAAATCTCGCCGCGCGCGGCTGCCAGGTGCGAGTGGTGCCTGCCACGGCAACGGCCGAGGAGATCTCAGCTTTCAAACCACACGGCTTGTTTCTCTCCAACGGCCCCGGAGACCCGGCAGCGCTTCCTTATATTGTGAACACGGTAAAGTCGCTTATGGGAAAGATGCCCATCTTTGGTATCTGCTTGGGGCACCAGATCTTAGGACAGGCATTCGGGGCCAAGACATTTAAGCTGAAATTCGGCCATCACGGCGGCAATCAGCCCGTGCAAGACCTAAGCTCAGGCGCTGTGCACATCACTGCCCAAAACCACGGTTTCGCGGTGGACATGGATTCGATCGCGGACAAAAACGTTGTGCTGACGCACGTGAACCTCAATGACCGCACCTGCGAGGGGATGGAACATAAAAAGATGCCTGTATTTTCGGTGCAGTATCACCCCGAGGCAGCGCCCGGACCGCATGACGCGAGCTATCACTTTGATAAGTTCATTGAAATGATGAAAGCTCGGTAATTTATGCCCAAACGTACTGATATCAAAAAGATCCTCATCATCGGCTCAGGTCCCATCATCATCGGCCAGGCCTGCGAGTTTGATTATTCAGGAACCCAGGCCTGCAAGGCGCTTCGCGAGGACGGGTACGAGGTGGTTCTCATCAATTCTAATCCCGCGACCATCATGACCGACCCGCAGACCGCGGACCGCACTTATATCGAACCTATCACCGTGGAATTCCTTGAGAAGATCATTGAGAGAGAAAGACCCGACGCGGTGCTCCCAACGCTGGGAGGGCAAACGGGTCTCAACATAGCCGTGAAAGCCCACGAAGCGGGGATCTTTGAGAAGTACGGCGTGAAAATGATCGGCGTCAATGTCGATTCGATCAAGAAGGCCGAGAACCGCGAACTTTTCAAGAAAGCGATGCAGAAGATCGGCCTCGACCTGCCTGAGTCCGGCCTCGCGCACACCCTAGACGAGGCGATGGAGGTTCTGGACCAGATCAAACTGCCGGTGGTGATCCGTCCGAGCTTCACGCTCGGGGGTACGGGCGGCGGCATCGCCCGGACGATGGATGACTTTAAACGCATCGCGGCGTACGGTCTCCAACTTTCGATGACGCATGAGATCCTGATCGAAGAGTCCATCGTGGGATGGAAAGAGTTCGAGCTCGAAGTGATGCGCGATCGGAAGGACAATGTCGTCATCATATGCTCCATCGAGAATCTGGACCCCATGGGCGTCCATACTGGCGACTCGATCACGGTGGCGCCGGCGCAGACCCTCACGGATGTCGAATATCAAAAGATGCGCGACGCGTCTATCGCGGTGATCCGGGAGATCGGTGTCGAGACGGGCGGCTCGAACATCCAATTCGCATTGAACCCGTGTGACGGCCGCATGGTCGTCATTGAGATGAACCCCCGCGTGTCCCGCTCCTCGGCTCTCGCCTCCAAGGCCACGGGTTTTCCCATCGCGAAGATCGCCGCGAAACTCGCCGTGGGGTATACGCTCGATGAGATCCCGAACGATATCACGAAGAAAACACCCGCGAGCTTTGAGCCCTCCATCGACTATTGCGTGGTGAAGATCCCCCGTTTCGCGTTCGAGAAATTTCCCGGCGCAGACCAGACCCTCACCACTCAGATGAAATCCGTCGGCGAGGTGATGGCGATCGGGCGCACTTTCAAGGAAGCTTTCCAGAAAGGGCTTCGCGGCCTGGAGATCAAGGCCGCAGGTTTTGAGTCTAAAAAAGCCGTCGGTGATCTTCTCGAGAACCTCAGGGTTCCCACGGCTGAGCGCTTCGCGTACCTAAAACGAGCGTTTGAAGAGGGGATGAGCGTCGAGGAGATCCACAAGATCACCTACATCGACCCGTGGTTTTTGGACAATTTGTCGGAAATCGTCGAATTTGAACAGGAAATGCGTGACGCGTGTAGGGGCGACCGGCCGGTCGCCCCTACGGCGCCAATGTTGCGCCGCGCCAAAGAATTGGGATTTTCAGACATACAACTGGCTGAAATTTTCGGAAAGACCGAATTGGAAATGCGTGATCTCCGAAAAAGATCAGGCATCATCCCCTCTTATAAATTGGTCGACACCTGCGCCGCGGAGTTCGAGGCTTTTACGCCTTATTATTATTCCACTTATGAAGAAGAGGATGAGGTCGAAACCACTTCGCGCAAAAAGATCATGATCCTCGGCGGGGGTCCGAACCGTATCGGGCAGGGTATAGAATTCGATTATTGCTGTTGTCACGCGTCTTTCGCGCTGAAAGAGATCGGTTTCGAGACCATCATGGTGAACTGCAATCCGGAAACGGTCTCCACGGATTATGACACTTCCGACCGTCTTTATTTTGAGCCGGTGACCTTTGAGGACGTGATGAACATTGTGGACAAGGAAGAACCGTACGGGGTCATCGTCCAGTTCGGAGGGCAGACGCCGCTCAATCTCGCGCTTGCCCTGAAAAAAGCGGGCGTTCCCATCATCGGCACTAGCCCCGAGGCCATCGACCGCGCCGAGGACAGAAAAAAATTCGCCCAGGTGCTGCGGAAGCTCGGTTTGAAACAGCCCGCCAACGGCAGCGCCGTGACGGCCCAAGAGGCCAAACAGGAGGCAAAAAAGATCGGATATCCCGTCCTCGTGCGGCCTTCGTACGTTCTTGGCGGACGTTCGATGGAGATCATCTATGAGGAAGAGGCTCTTGATAATTATATGGGACGCATGACGGACGTGACCCCGGACAGGCCGGTCCTCGTGGACAAATTCCTTGAGGGAGCCAAAGAAGTGGATGTTGACATGATCTCCGACGGTGAAACTTTCGTGGTGGGGGGCGTCATGGAACACATCGAGCAAGCCGGCATCCACTCAGGCGACAGCGCGTGTTCCTTGCCCCCTTATTCTCTGGATGGCCCGATCATCGAGGAGATCAAAAAACAGACCAAGGCTCTGGCGCAGGAACTCGGAGTGATCGGCCTTATGAACGTGCAATTTGCCGTGAAGAACGCCGAAGTATACGTGCTGGAGGTGAATCCGAGAGCTTCGCGCACGATCCCGTTCGTATCCAAAGCGATAGGCGTTCCGCTCGCGAAACTCGCCTCGCAGTGCATGGCTGGAAAAAAGCTTAAAGACTTAAAATTCACCAAGGAGATCGTTCCCGATCATTATTCGGTCAAAGAAGTCGTCCTGCCTTTTGTCCGGTTCCGTGGAGTCGACATCCTTCTGGGTCCCGAGATGAAATCGACCGGTGAGGTGATGGGGATCGACGCGGATCTGGGCCTGGCGTTCGCGAAGGCGCAGATCGCGGCCAGTTCATCGCTCCCGCTCCAGGGGACGGTGTTCGTGAGCGTGAAAGACAAGGACAAGGACGCGCTTGTCCCCATCGCACGCTCACTTCACGAGATGAAATTCAAACTCGTCGCCACCAAAGGCACGGCGAAGATCCTCGCGGAAAAGGGGATCTCTTCTGATACGCTCAAAAAGATCAAGGAAGGCAGCCCGAACGCCATCGAGTTGCTTCAAGACGGCAAACTAGACCTCATCATCAACACGCCGAGCGGGGAAAAACCGAGACAGGATGAGATACACATCCGCTCGATGGCTGTTTCACGCGGAGTCCCATGCGTCACGACGATCGAGGGCGCAGCAGCTTCTGTCAACGGCATCTGGGCGATGAAAGAAAAGGCGATGAAGGTCACGGCGCTTCAAGATTACCATCAAGGACTGAAGGTCAAAAAACCAGCCTATGTATAATGAGAAATGTGAAGTTATTGAAAATAAGTCTGTCGCGCCGCGGCATTTCGTCTTAAAATTCCGCTCAAAAAAGATAGCCAAGTCCGTGAAGCCAGGCCAATTCGTCCAGATCCTTTGCGGAGAAAATTCTTTCGATCCGTTTTTGGCTCGTCCGTTCAGTTATCTCAGCGCACGCGGTCCGGAATTCTCGGTTCTGTACCATGTTGTCGGGAAGGGAACGGAATTGATGTCTAAATTAAAGAAAGGGAACAGGGTCGCGGTGCTGGGACCGCTTGGGAACGGATTCACGATGAGTTCGGAGTTAGGAGTTAGGAGTTCGGAGATAAAAATATTAGTCGGGGGCGGTGTAGGTATTCCGCCTCTTTATCATTTTGCTGAGACAGAGTTAATAAGTAAAATAACGAAAAAGGAAAACATTTACGTGTTTTTAGGAGCGCGAAATAAATCGCTGCTTCTTTGTGAAAAGGAATTTAAAAGACTTGGAGTAAACCTTTCAGTCGCCACCGACGACGGGTCTAAAGGGCCGAAAGGTTTTGTCACCGCCTTATTGGCATCTTTTCTCCGAACTCCGAACTCTGAACTTCGAACTTCTATCTTCGCTTGTGGTCCCACCCCAATGTTAAAGGCTGTTTCAAATATCGCGAGCGAATTCGGCGTGACGTGCGAAGTCTCCGTCGAGGTGCCGATGGCTTGCGGGTTCGGCGCCTGTTTGGGATGCGCGATCAAGGTCAAGACTGACGCAAATTATCGTTTCGCGATCGCCTGCGTCGAGGGCCCGGTGTTCGAGGGGAGTAAAATTATATGGGAGTAGATCTTTCGGTCCAGATCGGGCGGCTGAAACTAAAGAATCCAGTGCTCGTGGCTTCGGGGACTTTCGGGCATGCCAAAGAATTCGAGGGATTTTTCGATCTGAAAAAACTGGGCGGCATCGTGACCAAGACCATCACGCTGAAGCCTCGCCTGGGTAACCCGCCTCCGCGCGTGGTGGAGACACCGGCCGGGATGCTGAATGCCATCGGTCTTCAAAACCCCGGCGTGGAAAAATTCATCGAGGAGAAACTGCCGTATCTCAGGAAGCTCGGCGTCCCGGTTATCGTGAGCGCCATGGGTTATAGCGTGGAGGAATTCGTCAAAGTCGTGGAACGCTTAAGTAAAGCCGGCGGCATCGACGGGTTCGAGCTGAACCTGTCGTGCCCGAACGTCGCGTACGCCGTTCAGCAAGCAGGTCAATCCGCCACTAAAGCGTCGGCGGACTCGTCCGCTGGCGCGGCGAGAATGTTCGCGCATGACGACAAAATGATCGAGGAGGTCGTATCCGCCGTGCGTCAGGTCACAGACAAAACTCTCATCGCCAAGCTCGGCCCTGATGTTTCGGACATCTCAAAAATGGCTTCGGCCGCGGAACGCGCGGGTGCCGACGCCGTGTCCCTGATCAACACGTTCATCGCGATGGTGATCGACGTGAGGTCACGGAAACCTGTGTTGGGGAACAAGACCGGAGGTCTTTCAGGGCCCTGCATCCGGCCCATCGCGGTGCGAATGACCTGGGAAACGGCGAAAAAAGTGAAGATCCCGGTGATCGGGATGGGCGGCATCATGAACGCGGACCACGCGCTCGAATTCCTCATCGCGGGCGCCTCGGCGGTCCAGGTGGGGACGGCCAATTTCATGAACCCGTCAGCGTCCATCGAGGTCCTCGGTGGGATAGAGGCTTTCATGAAAAAAGAGAACGTGCGGACAATGAAAGAACTTGTCGGTTCGGTGAAAGGATGAGGGAATGAGCGAGAAATTGATCGTCGCGCTGGATTTTTCAGAACTCGGTCAAGCCGAGAAGATCGTGAAAAGGGTCGCGCCGCTCGTCAAGATCTTCAAGATCGGAAAAGAACTTTTCACCGCCGCCGGTCCAAAGGCCGTGGAAATGGTCCATGCTCATAAATGCCGGGTATTTTTGGACCTCAAATTCCATGACATCCCGAACACCGTGAGCGCCGCTTGCGAGGCCGCCGCCGGACTGGGTGTTTTCATGTTGAACGTGCACGCGCTGGGCGGCAAGACCATGATGATGAACGCGGTGCAGGCTGTGCACAAGGCCGCCGCCGAGAAAAAAACAGCGCCGACGAAGGTCCTCGGGGTCACCGTTCTGACAAGTCTCACGGACCGGGACCTTCGCGAGGTGGGTATTTCAAAAAAGGTGGAAAGAGAAGTGGAAGATCTCGCGGTGCTTTCCCAAAGATGCGGCCTCGACGGCGTCGTGGTTTCGGGACAAGAAGTGAAGAAGATACGGAAAATCGCGGGGAAGAATTTTTTGATCGTGACTCCGGGTGTCCGGCCCACTTGGGCGGCGCACGGGGACCAAAAGAGGATCATCACGCCCAAGGAGGCGATCGGATCCGGGGCCGACTTTATCGTGGTCGGCCGCCCCATCACTCAGCACCCTCAGCCGCTCGCGGCGGTTGAGAAGATCCTCAAAGAGATTGAGGGATAAGACTCACTTCCGCATTTTTCATTTTTCATTTTGAATTTTTAGTTGATATAATGGTTTCTTGCCATGAATGACTCTAAAATTCTCAGAATCTTCCAAAAGGAGAAGGCGTATCTCACCGGCCATTTTCTACTCTCCAGCGGCCTCCACAGCCCCAATTATATGCAATGCGCCTTGGTCCTTCAAAAACCATGGGTTGCTGAGAAACTTTGTAGAGAGCTGGCCAAGGAGCTGAAAGGCCGCGGGATCGATGCCGTAATAGGCCCGGCGCTCGGGGGGATGATCGTTTCCTATGAGATGGGTCGGGCTCTCAAGGTCCGCTCCCT
>Ga0247727_10005091_pt1 | contig 27070 bp, 25 predicted proteins | sample WisWelCaveWW1625_FD_202498 | JGI IMG/M metagenome (GOLD analysis project Ga0247727, IMG submission 202498) | Biofilm microbial communities from Wishing Well Cave, Virginia, United States - WW16-25 | ecosystem: Environmental > Aquatic > Deep subsurface > Groundwater > Cave microbial mat | place...
TCACGCGCACCTGGAGTCTGGGTTACGCCACGCCCGAAGCACAGGAATTGTATGACCAGGTCTATGAAATTTTCGACACCGTGATGGACAATTTTGATTTGAACGCGCCGTTCAAGGATTATCACCGCATGGTCTGCGAATACTATGAGGCAAAAGGACACAAGACCCCGCTCAATACCAAGTCGCCGATTGAAGGCTACGTCCACAGCCTCGGTCACGGTGTAGGACTCAACATCCACGAACGTCCATTCAGCGGTTTGACTGCCGGTGACGATGAGCGGCTTGCCCCCGGCACGGTCATCACTTCGGAGCCTGGGTTGTATTACCCCGAAAAAGGCATGGGGGTCCGCATTGAAGATACCCTCTGGGTGCGCCCGGATGGACAGATCGAAAAACTTGCCGAATATCCGTATGACTTCGTCCTGCCGATGAAGAAGTGGAAGAAGGAATAGCTTTGTCATTGCGAGGAAGCCCGAAGGGCTGACGAAGCAATCTCAAGTAATCATCAAAAACAAGATTGCCTCGTATTGACGAAAATTCAAATGCCGCATCTTCAATCCATTACCGTTCGTGAATTCAGCGCTCAAGAGCAAGAGGCGTTTCCGTTTTCTTTGGACATCATCAAAAATCTTCGTGAGATGCAGTTCGCGTCATCGGTAACGTTCTTCGTCGGCGAAAATGGATCGGGCAAATCCACAATCCTTGAGTCAATCGCCTGCGCCGTCGAATCCATTACGGTGGGAAGCGAAAGCGTGAAGACCGATAAAGCCCTCGCGCCGATCCGCAGGCTGGCGCAATATTTCCGTCTAGCGTGGACAAAACGCACGCGCAAAGGTTTCTTCCTGCGCGCAGAGGATTTTTTCGGGTACGCCAAATCTATGCGGCAGACGCGCGAAGAGTTGGAGCAAGACCTCCACAACGTTGACGACGAGTATAAAGATCGCTCGAAATATGCCGCCGACTTGGCCCGTATGCCGTATCGTGGTCAACTTGCCGCGATCCAAAACCGCTACGGCAAGGACCTCGACAATTATTCACACGGCGAATCATTCCTGACCCTGTTTCAATCCCGCTTCGTGCCAGACGGTTTGTATCTGCTCGATGAACCTGAAGCCGCGCTCTCGCCCATGCGGCAACTGACATTCCTGTCCGCGCTAAAGCAGATGGTTGTTGAAAATTCGCAGTTCATTATTGCCACGCATTCGCCGATCCTACTTGCGTTTCCTGATGCGCAAATACTCCAGTTTGCAAACGGAGAGATTCGTGAAGTAAAATACAACGACCTCGAACACGTCAGATTGACAAAAGACTTTTTAGCGAATCCCGATTTGTTTTTGAGGCATCTATAAAGATTTTAAACACAAAGGACACGAAGGTCACTAAGGTCGGGCGATTGATAAGCGAATAGCCCCCTCGCAGATTTTTCTTCGTGTTCTTTGTGTCCTTCGTGGTAAAAAAGAATCCATGCCGACCCTCCCGCCCGCCCGCATCCTCGCCATCGAATCTTCCTGCGATGAGACTGCCTGCGCCATCATTGAAAATGGACGCGCGCTCCTTGCCTCCACCGTCGCGTCGCAAATGGAAATTCACGCGCGGTATGGCGGCGTGTTTCCCGAGGTCGCGTCGCGCCAGCATGTGTTGAGTATCATCCCTGTGGTGAATCAAGCGCTTGAGCGGACGGGTCTTTCGCTCAATGATATGGACGCCATCGCCGTCACGCGCGGACCCGGCTTGGCTGGCTCTCTCGTCGTTGGCATGAACATGGCAAAAGGTCTATCGCTTGGGCTGGGCTTGCCGCTCGTCGGCGTTAATCATTTGGAAGGGCATATTTATTCGGCGTGGATTCACAACGCGAGCGACGTCGTTCCTCCCGAACCGCAATTCCCGCTGATGGCGCTCCTCGTCTCCGGCGGACATACCGAACTGAATCTCATGACCGATCACTTGACGTACAAACGTCTCGGTTCGACTCTCGACGACGCGGCTGGTGAGGCTTTTGATAAAGTGGGTCGCCTCCTTGGCCTTCCATTCCCCGGCGGACCCTCCATCCAAAAAACCGCAGAGACCGGCGACCCGACGCGCTTCAAATTCACGCGCCCGAAACTTGATAACCCTTGTAACTTCTCTTTCAGCGGACTCAAAACTGCAGTGTTGTACGAAGTCAATGACTTGAAGAAAAAATCCTCCATCCTGCCCGTGGAAGATTTAGCCGCATCGTTTCAGGCAACCACAGTTGACATTCTCTTCAAGAAGACTATGCAAGCCGCCCGAGATTTTGGCGCGAAAGAAATTCTTGTTGCTGGCGGCGTCTCAGCCAACAAAGCCTTACGGACTGCGTTTCAATCGCAAGCGGAGTTCAAAGTCAACATCCCCGCTTTTTCATTGTGCACCGATAACGCCGCCATGATCGCCGCGGCGGGATATTATCGGTTTGCGTTTGGACACACCTCTGGTTTGGAGATGGACGTCCAACCCGCGTGGGCATTAACATAAAACGCTCGTTCGGGGTCTGAGACCCCGAACGAGCGAAGTGTTAAAACCCAAACCGCCTTTGACTTGCCCAAGTCGCCGGCGGTTTGCTAAGGAGAATGCAATTCTCATTATATGCGTCAAGATAAAGCCCGCCTGAACAAAAATTAAATTGGGGATGAGAGTTTCTTTTTGATTTCTTCGAGTGAAATCGGTCCCTCGCGCAAAATTTTTATTTCATCTCCCGTGCAATCTACCAGTGTAGATGGGATTCCGCCCGGTGTTTTTCCTCCGTCAATAATCAATTCGATTCGTCCTCCAAGTTGAGCGTAAACTTCCTCCGCTGTTGATGGGCTCGACTGTCCTGAAATATTTGCAGAGGTCACTGCCATCGGTCCCGCCGCGCGGAGCAGGGCGCGGGCTGCTTCATGATCCGGCACGCGAACGCCGACGGTGTCTGTGGCAGAAACGGCTTCGGGGAGAGTCGGCTGTTTCGGGATGAGGCAGGTCAAAGGTCCGGGCCAGAAGCGTGCGGCGAGTTGATGCGCGATATCGGGGACATTCGTCCCGACTTTGTCGATGCCCCCCGCGTCGGCGATCAAAACGGGAATCGCCTTTTCGATAGGGCGATCTTTGGCAACATAAATTGATTCAACAGCCCTGCCATCGAACGCAAGCGCTCCGACGCCGTAGACGGTGTCGGTGGGGAAGGCAACCAAGCCGCCGCTGTTGAGAATAGCCATTGCTTGCTTGATTGCATCAGGAGATGTGGCTGGAATGATGATGGTCTTCATGCTTGGATTTCCAGCAAACGGTCGCGCCTGGTGAGGTCTTGATGCAGGGTTATGCCAGCCTCAGGAAAATATTCTTTTGCCAAGTCAATGGCTTGCGCGCCGCGAGTTGCTTCGATCTCCAAAAGTAGTAACGCGTTTGGCGCGAGATGGCGCGGAGCAAGGTCCATCAGCCTGCGGATGAGGTGAAGTCCATCCTCGCCGCCATCGAGGGCGAGTGAGGGTTCGCGGGTGTAGATGGGGAGGATGTGTAAGGTGTCGGTGGGGATATAAGGAAGATTCGCGCAGATTAAGTCAAAGGTCGAAGGTTGAAGGTCTGACCTTGGATCTTTGACTTTTGACTCGGGGAGAAGAGTGCAATCAATAAATTCTATTTTGGATTGAACATTATGTTTTTCTGCATTTCGTTTGGCGACATCCAGCGCCTTCGGTGAAATGTCTGTTGCTAAAATATTTGCATTTGAAAGATTGACCGCTAAAGCAACAGCAATCGCGCCTGATCCCGTGCCAATATCTGCGATGTTTCGTTTCTCGGGATTGTTTTGCATGAACACAATCGCTTTTTCAACGAGCAATTCGGTTTCAGGTCTGGGAATTAAAACATCGGGAGTAATATCAAAATCCAAGCCGAAGAATTCCCAATGACCGATGACGTAGGGAAATGATTCGCCGCTTTCGAGCCGGGTGAGCGATTCATCGAGTTTTGATTGTTGCTCGGAGGTAAGAGTCGATTCAGGGTGAGCCATTACCCACGTACGCGGTTTGCCGACGATGTGAGCCAACAGCACGGACGCGTCGAGGGCGGGGGAATCGCTGATGGGGGCGAGGCGGGCTGAAATGTGGGAAAGTAGCGGAGGGGTCTTTATCATGACGTGTGGTCTTTCCTCTTTCTTCTTTTCGAATTGCCAAAGAAAGATGAAAGAAGAAAGAGGCGCATTGACTATTTTGTCTTAATTGCCAGAAGCGACAAATATTCAAATACAATATTTGATGCCAAAATCGCGGTGATGTCACCATGATCGAACGGAGGCGAGACCTCGACGAGATCGAAGCCAATGAGATTCAATCCGTGCAAGCCGCGCACGAGTTGTAAAAGTTGATAACTGGTCAGCCCGCCAACCTCAGGCGTTCCGGTGCCGGGCGCGAAAGCCGGGTCGGCAGAATCGATATCCACGGTGACGTAGACGGGTCCCTCCATGCGCTGGTGGACTTCTTTGAGAATTTCCGCCACACCTTTTTCCATCACTTCGTGGATGGTGATGGTGCGCGCGCCGAGTTTTTTTGCATCATCATAATCGTTTTCGCCGCTGAGCGGACCACGGATGCCGATCTGCATGTATTCACCTTCACGAATCAAACCCTCTTGCAACGCATATCGAAATGACGTGCCGTGACTGTACGGCGATCCTTCGAACTCGGATTCCCATGTGTCAATGTGCGCGTCAATGTGGACGACCGAAACAGGTCCATGTTTTTTGGCGTGAGCGCGCAGGAGAGGGAGCGCAATCGAATGGTCGCCGCCAAGCGTGACGAGTGTTGTTCCTGTTTCGATGATTTCGCTGGCGGTGTTTGTGATGGCGGTCATCGTGTGTTCGATGGAAGTGGGGATGACCGACACATCGCCATAATCCACGACTTTGAGTTTTTTCAATGGTGTGACGTTGAGCGTGGAGTTATGTCCCCAAATCATCAGCGATGCCTCACGAATCTTGCGCGGACCAAACCGCGTTCCCGTGCGGTACGATGTCCCGCTATCGAACGGTACGCCCAACATGGCAACATCCACGCCTTTCAAATCACGAGAGACAGGCAGGCGCATAAACGAGGTAATGCCCATGAAGGGTTGCAGTCCTGCGCCGAATGCGGGGTTGTCGTTCATGATGATTCTCCTTGATCTGAAATTAAAAATCCGCAGATTGCGCGGATTTCACAGATTTTTAGATCGGCGTAATCTGCGTCATCTGCGGATAGGTGAGTTAATCGTCGTCCACGCCAGAAGCCGCCAAACGATCCGCCTCATCGCGCGTGGATAACTCGTCAATGAACTGATCAATCGAACCGTCCATCACGGCGGGCAAATTGTAATTCGACAACCCCACGCGATGATCGGTGACGCGGTTTTGTGGATAGTTGTACGTGCGGATTTTTTCCGAGCGGTCGCCGCTTCCCACTTGTGAACGGCGGTCGGCTTCGAGTTCCGCCTGCCTCTTCGCTTCTTCCAATTCGTACAAGCGTGCCCGTAAAATACTCAAAGCGCGGAGTTTGTTCTGCAATTGCGAGCGTTCATCCTGACAGGTAACAACGATGCCCGTCGGTTTGTGGGTAAGCCGGACAGCCGTCGAGTTCTTTTGTACGTTTTGTCCGCCCGCGCCGGACGAGCGATACACCTCGATCTCGATATCTGATTCGGGTATTTCAATTTCCACGTCGTCCACTTCCGCCATCACAGCAACCGTCGCAGTGGAGGTGTGGATTCGTCCCTGCGCCTCAGTGGCTGGGACGCGCTGAACGCGATGCACACCCGACTCATACTTCAACTTCGAGTATGCGCCCCTGCCCTTGATTTCAAAGATGACTTCTTTGTATCCGCCCACACCGATGGCGCTTTCGGACATGATCTCCGTCTTCCATCTTTTATCTTCGGCATAGCGCGTGTACATGCGGAAGAGATCCGCCGCGAAGATGGCGGCTTCATCGCCGCCCGCGCCCGCGCGGATTTCCACATACACGTTTTTGTCATCGCGCGGGTCTTTCGGGACCAACATGCCCTTGATTTCCTTTTCAAGCGTTTCGATCTTTGGCGCCAGGTCTTCCATGTCCGCTTTGGCGAGCGCGACAAGTTCCGCGTCTTTTTCCGTATCCAAGATCGTTTTCGCTTCCTCGAAACTTTTTACCGATTGACGATAGTTGCGCGCCTTGTGGTAGAGCGGCTCCAGGTCCACGCGCTCTTTGTTCAACTCGGCGGCGCGTTGATAGTTTGCCCCCACCTCGAGCAATTCCTGCCCGATTTGTTCGTAACGTTCTTCAATACCTTTGAGTTTGTCGAGCATAAAATCCTTTGTGAGGCGGGATGTCATCCCGCCTCATGAAAATTTACGCGGCAATTCTCGCCGCGGCACGTCATTATATCAAACGGATTGCAGATGGATCACTGCGGGGTGACGAACGCCGAGAGCACCATCGAAAGGATCAGGATGATCGAGAATATCAGAAACATGATCTGCAAGACCCGGCTCGATTTCGATGGTTTGTAGTTTGATTTCTTTCTCGCCATGATTCACTCACAAATTAAGATGTTTATAAAACGCGATTGCCATTGCTTTTTCGAGTTCTTCAAGCGTGACAGGTTTCATCACGTAGGTGTCCGCGCCCAGCGCCAGCGCCTGATCAACAATGGCATCTGTCGATTCGGAGGAGAGCATCACAATGGGCAGGTTGGTTGATTCGGGTCTGCGTCGCAAAAACTCAACCATATCCAACCCGGAGACCTCGGGCATATTAATGTCCAGGATGATCAGGGCGGGTCTCTTGCCAGCCACAAACAATTGCGCCGCGCCGCGCACGCTATTGAACACCGTCACCTTGCAATCGAGAACTTCCAGCATCAACCCGACCGCGCGGCTCATTTCCTCGTCGTCGTCCACAACCCAGATTTCTCTCATTCCAAATGTCCCTTTACGGATTCTGCCGCATTTTCCGGCACCACCGATTTTAGTTCATCCAGCGAAGCGGCTCTAATCTTATCCACAGAGCCGAAATGTTTCAAGAGGGCTTTCCGCCGCGCAGGTCCAATACCTGGAACGGCGTCCAAAATCGAAGCCATGCCGAGTTTCTGCCGTTTCTTGCGATGCGCGGTGATTCCGTATCGGTGCGCCTCGTCGCGGATACGCTGGATCAAATACAACCCTTGCGAGTGGCGCGGCAACAGCAACGACTCCGATTTATGTGGGAAGAAAATTTCCTCCTGCTGTTTCGCCAAACCAATGATCGGGATGGCATCCATCAACTCGAATTTTTCAAGGACTTCGACCGCGCGGCTCAACTGCCCCTTGCCGCCGTCAATGATGACGAGGTCCGGCAAGAAGGAAAACGACGCGTCTTTCTTCGACCCCACCTGATCGGCTGTTTCCTCAGCCGCCCGCCACCTTCGGAAGCGTCTCGTCAGCATTTCCTCCATGGACGCAAAATCGTCCGGTGCGCCAACCACCGACTCGATGTTGAACTTGCGATACAACTTTTTGTCAGGCACCCCCTGCGTAAACACCACCATCGCCCCGACGATCGCCGTCCCCTGCATGTTGGAGATGTCGTAGCATTCGATACGATTCGGCGGCTCTTTCAATTTCAAAGCTTGTTGAAGTTCTGCGAGCGCTTGTTCCTGCTTGTGCGCGTCAGCCTGCCATTGCGCCCGCAGGGATGTGAGAGTCTCTGTGGCGTTTTCTGCCGCCATCTTGACCAACTCTTGAGACTGACCCTCCTTCGGGACGAAGAACTCCACCTTCTCGCCGCCGCGCTTCGACCTCAGCCACTGCCCGATGATCTTCGCTTCCTCGATTTCCTCAGGCAGCATCACCTGTTGCGGGATGTTCGCGGCTTCGGTGTAAAACTGCGTGATGAATTGCTCCATCACTTCCGCGTCGGCAGAATCCTCCGTGCCTTCCAAAATAAAGTACTCACGTCCGATCAACTTGCCGCCGCGAATGAAGAAAACCTGCACGCACGCTTCGCCGTCACTGCGCGCCATCGCAAGCACATCCGAATCTTTGTAGTCGGTGGCAAACACGATCTTCTGCCGCTCGATGATGGATTGAATCGCCTTGAGTTGATCGCGTATCGCCGCAGCTTTCTCGAAACGCATTTCCTCGGAGGCTTTTTGCATGTCCGCTTGCAAACGCGGGACAATGCCTTCACTGTGCCCGCTGAGGAAATCCATCAGGTCGGAGATCATTTGGCGGTAAGAGACTTGGGACGCCGCGCCGATACACGGGGCGATGCACAGCTTGATGTCGTAATAAAGACACGCCCTCGCGTCCTGCCCGGTGATCTCGCGGTCGCACGTCAAAAACGGGAATATTTTTCGCAACACATCCAGGGTTTGATACACCGCCCACGCCGACGTATATGGACCGAAATAACGCGACCCATCCTCCGCCATTTGCCGCGTCACGGTGACCTTGGGGAATGCCTCGCCCCAGTGAACTTTGATATACGGGTAGCGTTTATCGTCCTTGAGGCGGATATTGTATTTCGGGCGGTGCTTCTTGATGAGATTCATTTCAAGAATCAACGCCTCGAGTTCGGAGCCGACGACGATCCATTCGAGATCGGTGATCTCACGCACCAACCGTCGAGTTTTGTTGTTGTGGCTGGCGTCCGCGTGGAAGTACGACCGCACGCGATTCTTGATGTTGATGGCTTTGCCGACATAGATGATTTTCGCGTCGGCGTTCTTCATCAAATAGCAACCGGGTTTTGCCGGGAGCGTATCGAGGATTCCCTGCAGTTTCTCTGAAATTTCCATCGGGGCAATTTTACTTCATGAATAACTAATTCACTGTGACGGGGTTTTAGTAGTTGTATTTCGTGCAATAATTAATTCAAATTTCAGCAACGGAGGAACCCATGAACGAAGGATCGAACGCACCATTGTCTACCGGAGATTCTGCTGGGATGGCTGGCTGGTTTTCCACCTGGATGACCGCGGTCACAAAGCCGAATGAACAAACCTATGCAACGCTGGCGGAACACCCGGATGCCCAATCGAACAGCCGCGCCTTTACCTGGGTGTTTCTTGCCGGGACGGTTTCTGCATTGATTAGCGGGATGTTGTCTGCGATTCTCACCCTGGCTGGTTTTGCGTCCACTTCTCCGGCGAGTGCCTTCGGCGGTGATGCAGGCCGGGGAATTGCTTTCGTGTTTGGCGTAGCCATTTGCGGCGCTCCGATATTTGCCGCGATTGGAACGCTTGCCTTCGCCATCTTTGTCGGGATAACTCAATGGGTGGCAAAGTTATTCAAAGGCGTTGGCACGTACTCGCAACTGGCGTATACAATGGCGGCAATCTCCGTTCCATTTACGCTGATTTCATCCGTCCTGACCCCCTTCAGCGGACTTCCGTTTGTAGGGCTTTGCCTGAATGCTTTGAGCGGCATATTGGGAATCTATGCGTTGGTTCTTGAGATCATGGCGGTAAAGGGAGTGAATAAATTTGGTTACGGTCAGGCCGCTGGTTCGGTCTTGTTGCCCGCTTTTGTGCTGGTATGTTGTGCCGTTGTTGTGATTGCCATCCTGACAACCATGGGGGTTGCCATCGGAAGCACGTTCAGCGAAATCAACAACAATATACCCTGACGAACTTTCTATTTTCCACTCGGTGGGATTCTTTCAGGTCCGATGAAAATCGGCATATCCACCAGGTACCACCCATACTCATATGCCAGATCAGCGCCGCACTCACCCTCGACAGGTTCGATGAGGCTATTTTGATTGAGATCAACACCCTTCACAAGACTGATCCCGAGGGTCAAGATTTCGTTGACGATCGTTTCCATGCCGGGTCCCATGGGCATTTCCTTGAGATTGAGCGCCAACGGAAGTAGTTGACCGGTCCACTCGTCCATATTTTGAATGCAAACCTGAATGTTTTCGCTGTACAGGCGCATGTTCGGCGTGGAATCGGCGGCGTCTGCGATGTTTTTCGTTTGAATGGCTGTTGCCTGCAAATATCCGGGGCGGTTGCCATTGGGCAGGCTTCCAAACCCATCGCCATCGTTGCTGTCAATCACCCCATCCTGATCGTAATCCTGATATTGATCGCTTAGATCTCCAACGATCAAATTGATGATTTCCTCGGTTCGTTTGCGGAACGAGGCTTCATCGTTGTTTTTATATGCATCCACCAAGCCGACATAATTTGTATCGAGAGGGTTGCCGTTGATCGAAAAGTTGATAAAACTGCCGCTGTAATAATACAGCCCCTGCATGAGGGCAAGTTGGTTTGGCGTTTCCGGGTATGTTACAAGTACGTGGCGGGCGGGCGTCAAGGCTTCTGTTGGGAAGATGGAGGAAAACACGACATCATCGGATGGTTGGGTGATCGGCGTGCCAGATTGCTCGCGCGTTATCATAATTTGATCGAACGAGCCTAACAGGTTTTGCGAGTTGACGTCTGTAAACTCCAATTGACCGACATTTGCGGCATTAAAGCGGATTACCCCGATGTTGCGGATGATCCCCGATTGGGAGCTTTTCAACCACGCTTCATATTGTTCCCCTTCGCTGGGCAGGGCAGGGTTGTTGAGAAGGATGGTTACCCTGTCTAACACATTGTTAAAGTCGGTGAAGCGTACCCTGCCTATCGGGATGTTTACATCCACGGCTTCCGGGGTGGCGGTCACGGTCACGGTGGCTGGACGGATGAATTGGAAGATCACGAAAGCCAGGACAAGCGCAATTGCAATCTCACCGCCGATTCGCAACCAGCGCAGCGGCGACTGCTGTTGTGGCGCCTGCTTTGGCTTGCTCGATTCGGCCGCGGCTTGCCGGGCAAGTTGGGCGATGTGAATTGTGCCGGATGAAACGGTTTGTCCATTGAAAACGGCAAGAAATTCATTCGCAAGTTCACCGGCGCTATCGTAACGCATCGAAGGGTCTTTTGCGAGAGCGCGGTCAATGATGGCTTGCAGGTCGGAGGAAATGCCCTCGATGATCGGCGGCGGCTCGTTGATGTGTTTCATCAACATGCCGAAGGTGGTGTCGGATTGAAAAGGGACCCCGCCGGCGAGCATTTCGTACAGCATGATGCCGAGGGAGTAAATGTCGGTGCGCTTGTCCACTTTTTCGCCGCGTGATTGTTCCGGGCTCATGTAGGCAGGCGTCCCTGCGACAGAACCGGTTGTTGTGTGCATGGTCGAGTCAAGCAGGCGAACCAGCCCGAAGTCGGTGAGAACCGGCTCTACGTCAATGGGGAGGATATCTTCCATCTCGACAGAATAGGCTTTTGAGCGCAGGAGAACGTTGGCGGGTTTGATATCGCGATGGACGATGCCTTTGCTGTGAGCATAATCCAGCGCGCTGGCAACGGCTTTCAGCAGGTTGGCTACAATGCCAATCGGGATCCTTTGTTTTTGCTCATGGAGGACTTTCATGTACGACGCGAGCGAGGGACCCGGAACGTATTCCATGACGATACAGGGCGTTTCGTCTTCCACTGTGTAATCGAGCAATTGAACGATATTGGGGTGCTTTAATTCAGCAACCACTTCTGCTTCGCGTTTGAAGCGGCTGAGTTGCTCAGAATCCCGTTCGAGCAAGCCTCGCATGACCTTGATCGCCACTACCCCGAAAGACTTGTGATTACCCTTATAGACTTCTGCCATGCCCCCCCGGGCTACGAGATGATCAATATGGACTTTGCCGAGTGTTCTACCAGCCCAGTCTGCCATGCGCAAAATTATAACCCAGAACGACTCGCCGTCTTGTATAATGCCATGACATTATTATCCGAGGTTAATTTGAACGGGAGATTGGAAACCCAGATTGGAAACCTGCTCCGCGAGCGGAAACTGACTCTTGCGCTTGCAGAATCCTGCACAGGCGGGCTGGTGAGCGACCGGGTCACGAATGTGCCCGGCTCCTCGGAATATTTCCTCGGCGGGATCGTGGCGTATGCCTATGCAGCAAAAGTTTCTTTACTAAACGTTTCACGGGAGACACTAAACAATTTTGGCGCCGTGAGTCGGGAGACTGTTCTGGAGATGGCGCGCGGCGCGCGGACTGTCCTCAACGCGGATATTGCCGCCTCCATCTCAGGGATAGCGGGTCCAGGCGGTGGCACGGATTCCAAGCCTGTGGGAACGGTCTGGCTTGCGCTCGCTGCCTCAGATGGCGAGTGGGCGCGTGAATTCCATTTTTCAGGAAATCGTGAACAAATAAAAGCCGCGTCGGCTGACGCGGCTTTACAATTGATCTTGGATTATTTGAACGATGTTACTTTGTAGGGGCGAGCCGTCAAGATTGAAGAAGAACATTTACTTTCGCTGGGCGGTCACCCTGCATATTGATTATGCTTGCGCAAACGTATCAATCAACAATTTGAAATTTCCGCCGACGGGGTAGAGGATTGGGCAGGTACATCCGCGCTTTTTGTATTCCGCCACTTTGGCTTTTGCTTCGGCGGGCGTCCCTGAGGCGGTGATGCGGTGGACGAGATCATCGGGCACGAGATGTTTGGCTTTGGTGATCTGTTCCTTCGTGGCGGGCCACCCTAAAATGGATTGAATTCCGTTGATCACATCCTGCGAAACCTGCGAAGCCTTCGCAATGTGTGGTTGTTGAGCGAGATACTGGCAGAGCAATTCCTTGGTGTAATCAATCGCCTTGTCGTGATCTTCATCCACCGAACAGACGACGAGTTGCGGGCGGTCGAAATCTTCCAACGTGCGCCCGGACTTTTTCAACCCTTTTTCCAGTTGCTCCATCGCCTTGTCGTTATATTCCGGCGGGACGCAATAATTCAGCACCACGCCATCGGCGATTTCACCAGTCATTTCCATCATGATGTCGCCTGTTGCACCGATCATGATCGGCACGTTGCGCGGCTCGCGGCGACCATGCACCACGTCCAGTTCGATTCCATCTACGTGGTGAAATTCACCATGAAAGGTAACGCGTTCCATATTCAGCAAGCGGCGTAACACTTCGATAGTCTCGCGCATGGCAAGGAGCGGCTTCTTGCGTTCGATACCCACGTTTTTTGCCAACGGATCCCACCACGCGCCGATGCCGCAGATGATTCGATTTGGCGCGAGGTCGTCGAGGGTGAGCAAGGTGGCGGCGAGCAGACCGATGTTGCGCGTCCAGTTGTTGATCACACCGGAACCGACCTTGAGTTTCATCGTCACCGCGGCGTATGCCGCCATCGGGACGATCGCATCGCGCACGAGTCTCGATTCCGCCTGCCAGACTGCTTCAAAGCCCTTCTCCTCTGCATAACGGACATAATCCAACCCGTCACGCAGGTCGTGCGAATCCTGCAAATAAAGTGCAACACGCTCAGCCATGGCATTCTCCTCTGTTTAGAATGTGATCGTGCTTTCGAGATTTTTTACCAGTTCAAAATCCTCAGGGACGTCGAGGTCAAGTCCCAGCGAAGGTAGTTCGACGATTTCAAGCCGGGCGCCGGCTTGTTTTGCTCTCTCGCAATGCCTTTGAAAAGAATTTTCTCCAAAATCATATTCAATTGTTCCAGCCGGGGCGATCACAAGCGCATTTGTGCCCTTCATGTGACGGTCGGGGGCAATCACAACAACGGGCGGCTTGACCGCGCGATCAAGCAAAGTTTGAATATCCTCGCGCGTAACCAATGGCAGGTCTGCCGGCAGGATCAACACGCCGCGCGTCGCATAGACCTGCGCCACCACGGTAGCGCGCTTGAGCGCAGTGTTCAAGTGCGGCTGACCGTCCTCCTGCACTGTCCGTGCGCCGTGTTCCCGGGCGATCATCAGCGCATTGGGGTCGCGGCTGACAACGAGGATTTCATCCACGCCGGAAACGCTGGATAATGTTTCGAGCGAGTGTTGTAACAACGCCCGGTTCAGTTCAGTTCGTTCATCTTCAGAGAGTGTACCCGCCAGGCGCGACTTTCCGCGTCGCAACGGTTTAACAGGGACGATTGCCCAAAGTGTCATGAGTCACTTCCAATAAAATGGAGTATGGCGTGCGCCAATTGCCTTCTAGCTTCATGACTATTCATCAGCGTATTCGTTACAAGTGTCTGCATATTCAAACCCCTGACACTTTCAATAAGTTGCGAATCAATCGTATCCAAAACAAAGTGGGTCGCCAGCCCGCGATAATGGTTTGCGACAGCCAGCGCCGATGGTTCGATGCCAAGTTCTCTGTACATTTTCGCCGCAGGTCCCTTCACGGTTTCTCCGCCAATGATGGGGGAGACGGCAACAATGCGTTTCCCCTCTCCCAGCGGGAGAGGGGTAGGGCGCCGTGCTGAGCCTGTCGAAGCAGTGAGGGTCGAAAGTATCGGATCAATACTCACCCATGGATTTGACGGACAAATTACCACCGCATTCGCCGACTCCAACGCCTCCTTCGCCTTTGCAGTTGGTTCAGCCTCGTCAACCCCTTCAAAGCGGAAACCTTTGACTCGCGGCTCACACCGGCGGTGCACGAAATATTCCTGAAACGCCAGATCGCCATCCTCTGTTTCGACAATTGTTCTCACCGGTGAGTCGGACATCGGCAGGATGGTGTGTTGTACCCCCCACACCTTGCAAAAATCCTGCGTGATCTCGCTGAGGGTACCGCCAGCCTTCAAACGTCGAGTCCGTTCGAGATGTGTGCCTAAATCCCGGTCACCGAGGCGGAACCAATCATCCCCGCCGAGTTTTGAGAAATTCTCAAAAGCGTTCCAAGATTCGTCTACGCGTCCCCAACCAGTTTCAGGATTCGCCAACCCAGCCAGCGTGTAGCAGACCGTATCCAAATCGGGACAGATGTATAAACCGTAATGTTCGAAATCGTCGCCGGTGTTGACAATGACCGTCAAATCTTCAGATGGCAGAATTTGGGCGAGTCCGTGCGCGAGTTTTGCGCCGCCGACCCCGCCCGCGAGGGCTACGATTTTCATAGAAAGACAGTTAGGTCTTGAAGTTGTTTTCTTTCTCTTGCTTGTGGGATATCCGCTGGATACCCAAGAAAAAACATTCCCTGAGGCTCCCAGTTCTCAGGCAGATTCAACGTATTTTGAATCGTCTCCTGCGCAAACAGAGGCCAACACGCCCAGACTCCGCCAAGTTCCTCGGCGTGCGCGGCGAGCAGGAGTTGCATCCCTGCCGCGGCAACCGATTGCACAGTCATCCGAAATTCGGCTTTTGTGCGTTTCTTGTCGGGGTAGGAGTCCATCTCGCTCACATTGAGGCAGAGCAGGATGGCAACGGGCGCGGATGTGATCCGCTCTTTTGACCGTTGCACTTGGGTATGTATTTTTTCAGTGGCTAAGCCGTCACTGATTAAGTCTCGTTCAAAATCAACTGCCATCGCATCGGCAAGTTTTGACCTGCTCGTTGAATCTTGTAGGACTACAAATCTCCACGGTTGGCGGTGATGAGCGGAGGGGGCGAACGTCGCAGTGGTGAGAATCGTTTGGATGACTGAATCAGGCACAAGGTCCGGTTTGAAGCGGCGGATCGAGCGGCGAGTCCGCAGGAAGGTGTGCAACGCGTCTGTGTTAGTTGATTTCGGCATCCAAGCGCTCGGGAAGAATCTTATAAATGACCCGTACTTGTCCCGGCCTCGGCTGCCAGGGTTCGCCGTTGTGATATTTTCTATGCAGTACGTCAATCAGCGCGTCTGCGCCTTCATACGTTCGTTCGACGACGCGCCCGCGAATTTGAATGAAGCGATAAGAATCTTTCGGATCGGGTATGCAGAGCGCGACGCGCGCTCGCATGTTGCGATCTTTGACACGCCCCTCAGCCGTGTCAATCAGGATGTGGGTTCCGTCGGTGGTTGCCAGGAAAGCAAATGACAATGTGCTGTCCTCCAGCAGATCTCGGTGGGAATCGGGAACGTTGATCATCGTTTCTCCTTTCTTGTGAACTGCGCGGAATTTTACCTGAAAAGATCCTCAGATTTCGGCCTAAGAATTTCTTTCAGCGATCCCTCGCGCAGTGAATATGGAAACCCGCGCACATGGACGACTGGCGTGCCCTCGGCGGCTTGCCCCATCATCAACGATGCCGCCGCGGCGAGTTCATCGGCAACACCAACAGTGGTCACTTGTAATTTGTAACCGAACAGGTCTGGCTTGCCGCGTAAATCCTCGAGACCAGGCAAGCCTGCGACTCCAATCGCAACGCCGATTGTTCCGTTGCGCCACGCGCGCCCGTGAGAATCAATGATGAGGATGCCGACGCGCTTCCCTGTTTTGGATTGGATTTCGCTTCGCATCTTTTCCGCACTTTGATCTGGATTCTGCGGAAGGAGTAGTATCCACTCTTCATTATCCCTCACCCCTAACCCCTCTCCCGAAGGGAGAGGGGAATCTACGTTTGAGTGATCTATGCCTGCGTTGGCGCAGACGAAGCCGAGTTTGTGCTCCACAATGATCGCGCCGACGCGTGTGCGGAGAACCTCATTACTCTCCTCAAGAATCAATTCGACAACACGCGCATCCTTTTCAGTTTGCTTCGCGAGTTCGATGGCGCGTTGCGAAGGTGCGATGGTTGCAAGATTGACCGTCCGGCCCTCGGCTTTGGAGATGATTTTTTGTGCGAAAACAAAAATATCGTTATCCTGCAAATCAACTTTATTTTGTTGAAGAGAACGGATAACAATATCCGCCAGGTTGTCGCCGTGGCGGATGATTGGAATTCCAATGAGAGGAGTGAGGGTGAGGGACATACTGCGTATTTCGCACTGCGTACTACATATTCCGTAGTAGGCAGTAGGTCACGATTTCTTCGCTCCCGTGATCTTGATCCCCGCATGAGTCGAGCCATATTTTTTGTTGATGTTGATCAGCACACTCGTCAGCCCTTCGAGCACGACCGAGTTTTCGATGGGACCCGCGTCCCAGCCCGTCAAACCGGCGGCTTCGACGAGATGGAGCGCTTCTGCCCGCGCCTCCTTGCTTGTGCCTGTGACAAGCACGTCACATTCCACATCTTCGTCTTTCAACAGGTGCTCATGTGAAATATTTTGGAAAGCCGCGGCAACCTCCACGCCCTCGCCAACGATTTCCCTCGCCTCCTGCGCGGCAGAGCCGGCGGGCGGCATTTGGACTTTGTTCACCTTTGGAGGCACGAGAGGGGCAGTCACGTCAATAAGTAGTTTTCCCTTAAGCGCATCTTTCACACTTTCGAGCGTTTCGCGATGCGCGGCATACGGGACGGTGAGCACAACAATGTCCGCTTGCTTTGCCACTTCGAGGTTCGATGCCCCAACCAATGATGACGATCCTTCGAGTATTTCCATAATTTCTGACGCGGTAGTCACAGCTCTTTCAGAGGAGCGCGAACCGATCAATACTTTGTAGCCAGCCTTCGCCCAGCGATACGCGAGTCCTTTGCCTTCTTTTCCGGTTCCACCTAAAACTGCGATGGTGAGAAGCAGGGGTTCTTTTTCCTGAGAGTTATCCATGTCACATGACCTTTGCTACTTCTTTTTGGTATCGCTCCCAAACGCTCGGCGCGAGTTCACGCGCCTTGGCTGAGATTTCCGCTTCATCGAGAGTCAGCAGTTCGCGGTCTTTCATCAACACGTTCCCGGCAACAATGGTTGTCGTCACCATGCTTTGCTGAACGCCAAAGAGGATGTGCCACGGCAAATTGCCAGCGATCATTGGCGTATTTGGGTGATAGTCAACGAAGATGATGTCTGCAAACGCGCCTTCGGTCAATTGCCCGATGGGGGCAGAAGGGAAGAAGACGTTTGCGAGCGCGGCGTTGTTATAAATTGCCATCTGCTGGACATCGTATCCGCCCATGCGGCGCGGATCGCGGTGATAGATTTTGTGTAGCAGGTACGCGGCTTTCCACTCTTCCCACATCGCGTTCGAGAAACCATCGTTGCCCAAGCAGACTTTGACTCCCATCCTCAGCATGGATTCGATCTGCGCCACGCCAACGCCGTTGTTCATGTTTGAGCGCGGCTGGTGCGAAAGCCATATGCCTGTTTCGGCAAGGATTTGCATCTCACGCGCGTCGAAGTGGACTCCATGCGCGGTGATGGTTTTCGCCCCGAGGATTCCAAATTTTTGCAGGCGGTCAATTACGCGCAGACCGGTTTTGTTCAGGCTGTCATATTCATCCGATTCGTGTTCGGCAGTGTGGATGTGGAAGCCAAATCCATCGGGGACAGATTGGCGGCACAAATCCAACGACGAGTCTGAAAGCGTCAGGCTGGCGTGCAGGCCGAACGTCCCGGCAAGAAGCGGGCTTTTCATCTTCTTGATGAAGCGGACGTTTTCTTGAATCCCCGCTTTCATTTTTGCTTCGCCGTCGCGGTCGGTCACTTCGTAACATAACACTGCACGCAGTCCCGATTTTTCAACCGCATCTCCGATGATGTCGAGCGAGCCGTCAATTGCGTTGGGTGAGGCGTGATGATCAATGAGTGTCGTTGTGCCGTGTTTGATCGCGTCTACGAGGCAGGGCAGGGCGGAGTATTTGACGCTTTCCGCATCGAGCGACCGGTCGAGGGGCCACCACAACTTTTGCAGAATCTCAGGGAAATCTTTTGGCGCGGGTCCGGGAATTGCCATGCCGCGCGCGTAGGCGCCATAAAAATGAGTATGCGCGCAGATGTTGCCGGGCATCACGTATTGTCCGCGTGTATCGAGTTTCTCTTCGTTTGGGAATCTTTTCAATAAATCGGCTGTTGAACCGATTGCTTTGATGCGATCATGCTCGATCAACAGCGCGTGATTATCGAGAATGCGATTTTCTTTTTCCCACGTGATAAGGTTTGCGTTTGTGATCAGCATGTCAACCCAGCCCGAATTGATTTGGGTGCGGAAGGCGCAAACCGTTTGCGCCGATTTCCTGAAGGGCGAGATACGCCGCTTCACGCACCTCAGGGTCTTCGCCGTAGACGCCGCCATACAATGCGCCGACAATACCTTCATTGGCAACTCGCTTGAGATAAGGCAGTGCGGCGAGGCGTTCCTCAGTGCTTCCAAATTTAAACGCATTCAACAACACGTCGGTGGCAGGTCCGCTTTTCGGCACACCCATGCCTTGTTTGCCGGCAAATTCGATCAGCCAGGGTGTGTCAGAAGGGTTGGGTAATTTGTGCGGCACGCGCGGGTCGGTGTGCGTTTCCTGCTCAAGATATTGTGTGGCAAGATTGCGGACAACCCATTGATCGTCCTCCACCTGCATTTTTTGAAGTGTTTCCATTGCCCACGGTTGTTGGATGCGTGAAAGCCCATGGACGACCGCGCGCCGCACCATGATGTCTGCCAGAGTCGCGCCTTCACGCAATACTGGATGACCTTCGACCGAGTCATTCGCCAGTGCTTCTGCCGCGGCTTTGCGAAGTTCTTCGTCGCCTTGCAGCAGCGCGCGCGCGACAGCCTCCAGTGATTTTTCCGTGCCGATGGCAACCAACGCAAGACAGGAAGCGCGCCGCACCGGACCGAATGGGGCTTGCAACGCATCCTCGAGCGCGCCAATGGAATTCAAGTCACGGATGCCCCCGCAACCCAGCGCGGCAAGCGGAATGACCTCAAACGATCTTGAGGTGAGTAACTGTCGGAACAGAGTCGCCGCGCCGGGATCTCCGCTGGAGGCGAATGCCGCCATTGCCTGCCCGCGCAGACCGAGCGGCTGACCTTCCGCTTGCAGGATGTTCAACAACGCGGCAAAAATTTTTCCGCGCCACGCCGCTTCTCTCGGCGCGTCGCGCAGCCAGTGCGCCGCCGTGAATAATTGCCTGTGAAGCGGAAGTTCTGATTCTTTGACCAAAATATCCGCGACTGCCGAGGCATCGCCGCGTGCGGCGAGGTAGTGCATCGCGACATTTTTCCCGTTCCATTCGGATTGGGCAAGGAGGGTTTGATCGGCGTCGTTGTCGCCGATTGCCTGGCCGGCGAGATAGCCATTCAACACCGGGTGAAGAAAGCGCATCTTGTTGCCGGGGTGCGAGATCAGCAAGCCGCTATCCACCATTTTGCTGAGCAAGCCATACGTGGGGACGTCGCCGGCTTTCGATTTCTTGATGCGAATCTTTTGCGATTCAGTGAGCGGCGCTTTTTCGCCGTCTTCCGTTTTTGTGACGGTCTCCGCGCTTTCGATGGGTTTATCCTCGACGATGTCGTATTGCTTGACCCACGCCCGCGCCGCGCGCGGGTCGAAGACTGGCTGCGAAGTAAGCACCACTTGCATGGCGAGCAATTCCAACGCAGCGACGGGGGTTCCGCCTGGCGCGACGCGGCGCACGTGCGTGGCAATCGCATCGAGCACGCGCGGTCCCAAACTGTCGCCGGCGTACGCGCCCCACACTTTGAGAGTCAACTCGAAGGGCGTCAGACCGTGATTGTCCGTCGTTACCCACGAGTTTAGCAAAAGCGGATCTACTTGCTCAGGTCCTGATTGCGCCCATGCTTCCAGCGCAACTGTCTGCGACCACAACGCCCCCCATTGTTGAATGAATTGTGAGGCGGTTTTATGATTCCAACTAATCAACGCCAGCGGATTGAATCCTAACCCGACCAAGCCGTTCAGTTGATTGACGCAACCTGTTGTGACGATTCTAATTTTTGGATAGGCTTGCATCAAGGCTTTAAACCATGCCACGACATTTTGTTGACCTTGTGTGTCGAGTTCGTCGAAACCATCAATCAACACCAGCGCCTGTCCGCTTTGGAACGTGCGCTGAATGAACGCAGGCAGGCGGCCCAAATCGAAGATGGGGGCGAATTCAGCCGCGGCGTTCGAGATCACGTTGATCGGATCTTTTGTCGAATCGTGCGGGAGTTCCAAATCTGCGACATGATACAAGTAAGGCACCGCTTCCATTTCAGACTTCGCATCGAGCCTGACCTTGAGATTCGCCGCCAGTGACGCGAGGTGCGCCAGTGCAACCGTTTTCCCCGCGCCCGCCGCGCCGACGATGACAATGTTCGACCCGCCGGTAACAACTTCATCCATCGTGAGAGTGGGTGCGCCGTAAATTCCAGCAAGATCAGGCCAATCAGGCATGTATGGGAGGGTTTGCGAGATGATATCTTCCTGCAACCCGATGACGCCCGGCTCGACGCGCGCCGGCGGAGCCATCACGCGCGGCTCTTGCAAAATTTCATCAAGGGCGAAAAGCGAAGCCGCGAGGTGCATTCCCTGCGCGCGGCGAAGCGTGATTCTTCGATGAGTGTCCTCCAATCCGCTGGTGCGCCGTACTTTTGCCGCTTCTCGATTTTCTTTCGCCGTTTCACGAATTTGCGCAAACAACGGGCGCGCGCGTCCGGCGAGCACGTAGACAATGATTCCTACAAAGAAACCGATAACGAAAGAGAGGGGGTCAATGTGCGGAATTGGCATTGGAGATCAATTTGCGAAAAGGATACGTCCGCAGGTGGGGCAGTTAAAGAGTTGCGATGTGGAGCGGGCGTTCTGCTGCTGGGCTGGCGTGAGGGTTGTGCCGCATGCCGCACAAGCAGATTCGCTGATGGTGGTGATTGCGACGCCGCGCTTCTGTTTCCTCAGCGTATCGTAGGTTTGCACCGTAGGTTGAGAGATGCCGCTCATGACAGCCTTGCGCTCCGAGTCGAGTCGTTCGATTTCTTTTTGAAGCGAGTCGCTTTCCCTGGTCAGGTCAACGTGTTGATTGGCGAGACCGGCTTTCATTTTTTCCAATTGCGCTTTTGCGGCTTGCAATTCTTTTTCCGCATTTTCGAGTGTCGCCATCGCTTCGAGTTCACGATTTTCCAGCGTGACCAGATGTCTTTTCAGCGACGCCACGTCCATTTGCAGGTCTTGCAATTCCTTTGGGTTCTGGACTTTTCCGCCATACAGACTTGCTTCTGCCTGTTCGATCTTGCTGCGTTGCTTTTCAACATCTGCTTCGGTTGCTTTGAATTCACGCTCGGTAGTATTGAATCCGCTTTCAGATGCCGCGAACTGTTCAGTTGTGGCGCGCAACTCCACATCGTTTTGAAGCGTTTCCTGAATCGTCCTAAGCCGCCCGTGGATTTGATCCATCTGGCTATCCACTTGTTGGAGACGATACAGTCCCAGTGCCGCGCTCATGGTTCGATTATAAACTAGTCCTTTAGGGGGTGGGCAGGTTATAGAAGTTGTAAACCGTTTGTGATAATTGCGCGAACAGTGTGGAGACCGGCTCCCAGATGGTTTGCACCGGATGGTAGGCATAGATGACCAGCACGTAATTTCCGCCGGGAGTGTATACGATGCCCGAATCGCTGATGTTCTTGATGACGCCGGAACTTGGTTCGGTGATCCAGCCGTGTTTGTGCGCGACTTGCGTTCCTTCGGGCACGCCCGCTTCGAGCAATACACCGATTTTGTCGGAGGCGAGGAAGGTGATCATCTGCTGGCAGATTTGGCTGTTGATCTTATCGGGGTATGCCGCGATCAACGCGCCGCCGCCTTCGGTCGCGCATTGATAAATATCTGTGAGCAACATGCCTGCATCAGATGGCGTGGTCTGGTTGAACGGGTCGGGGTCGGTAAATACGTCTGTGCGTTGATTTGCCGGCGTGTTGATCTTTTCCAACAGAGGGCACGGGAATTCTGCACTGCAAAAGAAGCCGGCAAGAAAAGTGTTTTCCAGCCCGATTTTCCGCATGTCTTCGGTGACCACGAGCGGACCTCGAAACTCGTCGAGGCTTTCCATTAACCGATCAGCGGGAGGATTCTCGGACTTGCGAATCATATCCAGCAACAGTTCGGACGAACTCTGGTCAAGCGCGCTGGTGCCGTATTTAACAAAATACGAAACCATGATGGGGATTTTCACCGTGCTGGACGCAGTGAACGGCACATCCGGGTTGGTCGAAATCAATTGCCCTTGATCCACGGCGAAGTGAATTTCCTGTCCGTTTTGCAGATCGAAGAGATACAAACCCATCACGCCATCGAATTTTGCGACGGTAATGTTTTGTTGAAGGAGGATTTCGAGCTGTTGAAACGTCGGTCGTGCTACGGCGCTATTCTGAAACGAGAGGATGACCTGGCGATTGGATGGAGACCGCAAGGTGTCTTCGATCAAGCGCACTGCGCGATTAATATCGAGGATAGTGCCGGGTTCGCCGGCGGTAAAGTTGGACGTTCCCGGAATGGGTTGGGGAGGCGTCGGCGGCTGATCGTAACGAGCGGAGATTTCATCCCGCAGATATGCCGCGAGCCGCCCCTCCTCAATAGTGGCGCTTAGGTGGATATCGACCGGGTTAGGATCACGCTGCCAGAGATAGTTCCAAAATCCACCCCAGAAAGAACCGCCGGTCCGCGCCAAGTCTGCGGCGGCGATCATCGCGTCCATTTCGGGTTGAAAGCCGACAACCGAAGGTGAGATTTGAAAGACTGCATCGTTATATGTCACCTCAACCGGCGACGAATACACCTGCAGGACGCGTTCCGATGCAATTTGCGGAGTGACGCCTCCCACAGGAACGCCGGCGATCTTCATGCCGGCGGGGTAGTTATTTCGCTGGCGGCTGTATCCGATCAACCCGATGACTACCAGCACCAACGCGACAGATAACAACACGATGGAAATTCCGCGCAAGACCGGTATCGAACTTCTGTTTCTCACACTGCCTCCGATAGGTTACAAAAAAAGTATAACACACCCAATTTCACCTTTATGCTAGAATAAATGCGCATCCTGCGCAGTTCTGCACGTCATCACGCAGGTCTAACTCACTTGCAGGACGGAACCATGCTACGCTCATTTTTGATCTACCTATCCAAGGCTGGTTGGGCGCAAAGGTCGATCACAAGTTGGGGATTTGCCTGGCGAGCCGCATCACGGTTTGTTGCTGGAACAACCATTCAGGATGCGATTCGAATTGTGCGCGAGTTGAACGCCAAAGGCATACACGCGACGCTCGATCGTTTGGGAGAACATACCTCCACGGCGGAGGAAGCGAACAACGCCGCCGACGCCATCGTGGATGTTTTAACGGAAATAGATAAAGCGGGGGTTAAAGCCAACGTTTCCATCAAATTAACTCAAATTGGCATGGGGTTGGATGAAGAAATCTGCCGCCAGAATCTAATTCGAATCATCGAGCAGGCGACAAAAAGTAACACGTTCATCCGCGTGGATATGGAAGACACCCCGTACACCGACACCACGATCCGCTTGTGCCGCGCCATGCGCGAGCGCGGCTTCGATGCATGCACTGTGGGGACGGTGATGCAAGCCTATCTCTTCCGCGCCGAGGCAGATATGCGCGCCCTGCTCGAGGAGGGTTATCGCCTTCGCCTTGTGAAAGGCGCGTACAATGAACCGCCCGATAAAACTTTCCCGAAAAAAGCAGATACCGATGCGAATTTCGATCTACTTGCGAAGCTCGGCATAGACTCGGCAGTCAAACAAGAATCAAATGCGATCAGCCCCGATGGACGCATCCCACCGATCCTTGCAATCGCGTCACATGATGACAGGCGTATCAGATTTGCGAAGCAATATTCCGAAAAAGTTGGCTTGCCGAAAAACGCCATCGAGTTTCAAATGTTGTTTGGCATCCGCCGCGATTTGCAGGAACAATTAGTCAAAGATGACTGCCTCGTTCGCGTGTATGTCCCATTTGGCGCGCAGTGGTATCCGTATTTTATGCGCCGCCTTGCCGAACGCCCCGCGAATATCTGGTTCTTCGTGTCGAATTATTTTAGAAGGTAAATGCGGAAACACGTAGACACGTAGACATGGAAAAGATTGCACTGGTCACTGGCGCGGCACACCGACTCGGAAAATCCTTTGCGTTGACTCTTGCCCGCCTCGGATTCGATATCGTCCTGCACTACAATTCCGCCGTGGACGAAGCGCGTCAGACCCAGAGTGAAATTGAATCGCTAAAGCGACGCGTCACCCTCGCCCAGGCAGACCTCACCGATCCTGTTGAAATCCAATCTCTAATCTCCAATATCGAATCTCTGAATGTTCTCGTCAACTCCGCCGCCTTCATGCCAAGCGGAAATGTAGAATCGCTTCCACTTGAAACCTGGAATACAACGCTTGATTTGAATCTGCGCGCTCCTTTTTTGCTTGCTCAAGAGTGCGCCAAAAAAATGCCCGCTGGCGGACTGATCGTCAACATCACGGACGTGGGCGCGCAAAAGGCATGGAGTCGGTATCCTTCGTACACGGTAAGCAAAGCCGCGCTCGAATCACTGACAAAGATTCTCGCCCGCGCCCTCGCGCCGAAGATACGCGTTAATGCCATTGCTCCAGGCTTCGTCTTGCAATCGGATATCGTCCCTGCGGAGGAGTGGGAGCGGCTGATTAATCGGGTTCCGCTCAAACGTCCCGCACGAACCGAGGAAATTACATCTGCCCTCGAGTTCTTGATCAAAAATGAGTATGTCACCGGGCAAACCATTGTCGTAGATGGGGGTTATTCATTAGTGTAACTTTCGCTGGTTGAGTAGTCCCGCATGATCTTCGCGGGACGTATCGAAACCAGCGGGGTTCATGCAAAAGATATTCTTGTTTGGAAGATTTGTGGTTTCGACTGCCCGCGCTCAACCACCGCACAAAGGAAAATTACTATGTCAGAAATAACCGAACTCGCCGACAAACTCAACTCCGAAGGCGAAAAGTTTTACTCGCTCTTTGCCGGTCTCACCGACGAACAATGGATGAGCGAAGTCTACACCGAAGGCGAAACGTGGACGATCCGCAACGTGCTTTCGCATTTCGTCACCTCCGAGCGCGGACTGGTGCGACTCTTCGAGCGCATCCGCACAACGGGCGAGGGCGCCGCAGAGGATTTCTCGATTGACCGTTACAACGAAGCGCAACAACGCAAGACACGTGAGTTGGCTCCGCAGGAATTACTCGAACAATACAAAGAAGTCCGCTCTACTTCGGTAGCATGGGTTGCGGGGTTGAAGGAAGAGGAGCTCGAAATCAAAGGGCGGCATCCGTTTTTGGGCGTGACCGCCATCCGCGACATGATCAAGATGTTGTATATCCACAACCAAAACCATTATCGTGATATGAAGAAGGTGTTGAAGTAGACACGGAAATAGGTAAATACGTAGACATGTAAACACGGCTCATGGAACTCGTAACTTGTAACTCTCTTCACTGATAACGGAACACGGAAACTGATAGCTATGAACCTCCCTCCCTTCAAACTCGAACGCTATTTCACCAAATACGAATTCAACACCGAATTCTTGTTATGTTCCTCCGACTGTGAAGCCATGTCCATTGCGGACTTGCTTGCCATGGAGGGTGGCGCGGCGGAGAAGTTTCAGCAAGCGTGGCTTGGTTATACCGAATCGAACGGACATCCCGCTCTCCGAAAAGAAATTGCTAACATTTACGAATCCATTCAACCCGATGAGATTCTCGTCCATGCCGGGGCGGAGGAGGCAATATTTCTCTTCATGCTTGCCGCGTTGAAAGAAAACGATCACATCATTGTTCACGCGCCGCATTACCAATCATTGAGCGAAATTGCAAAAGGGCTGGGGTGTCAGGTCAGCCCGTGGCGGGCGCGCGAGGAAAACGGTTGGGCGCTGGATTTGGACGAACTGCGCCACCTCATGCGCTCCTCCACAAAGGCGATCATCATCAACACGCCGCACAACCCGACCGGGTATTTGATGTCGAAATCAGATTTCGAGGCGGTGAATAACTTTGCCAAGGAAAAGAAACTTTTGTTGTTTTGTGACGAGGTCTACCGCGAATCTGAATACGACCTGTCACTGCGACTCTCTGCAGGATGCGACACGGGAGAGCACGCCGTCTCGCTGGGTGTGACCTCCAAAACGTACGGTTTGGCGGGTCTGCGCATCGGGTGGATCGCCACTAAGAACCGAAAAATCTACGAGAAGATGGCGTCCCTCAAAGATTACACAACGCTCTGCAACTCTGCCCCGAGCGAGTTTCTTGCCGAAGTTGCGTTACGAAACCGACAGAAACTCATCGCTCGCAATCTTGGCATCATCAAAAATAATCTCGAAGTTGTGGATGAGCTTTTCACGCGCCATGCTAATCTATTTTCCTGGGTTCGTCCTGCCGCTGGCTCAATGGGATTCCCCAAACTCCTCCAGGGCAACGCCGAAGATTTCTGTGACGATCTGGTGAAAAGAGCCGGT
>Ga0247727_10005092_pt1 | contig 27063 bp, 33 predicted proteins | sample WisWelCaveWW1625_FD_202498 | JGI IMG/M metagenome (GOLD analysis project Ga0247727, IMG submission 202498) | Biofilm microbial communities from Wishing Well Cave, Virginia, United States - WW16-25 | ecosystem: Environmental > Aquatic > Deep subsurface > Groundwater > Cave microbial mat | place...
CTGCCCTCAGCTCGCAAAACAAATTTTCGATGTCGAGACTCACGACCCACAATCTTAGTTTCCACTACCTCAATGTTTTTTAGTAAAAAATTGGGCTCAGGATTACCAATACCAAACGGTTCAAACTCGCGGGCTGTGTTGAATAAATCTCGGTTAATTTGCTCAACACTGATCTCTGCATCGATCTTTAAGGTAGGCCTTAATTCTGCTTCGGAGATAATTTCTTCAGCTGTCTTTACCAACCTGCGCCGAAAGGCGGGAATATTTTCCTTTTCAATTGAAAACCCAGCCGCCATTGGGTGGCCCCCGTGAGACCGCAACAAATCGGCGTGGGTATGGATCGCCTCGGTAATGTTGAACTGAGAAATCGAACGAGCCGAACCTTTGCTGAGCGGGGTTCCTTCTGCAATCACAGCTGTGGGGCGATAGAAACTTTCAACCAACCTTCCGGCAACAAGACCGACGACTCCTTGTTCGTACTCAGGTGAAGAAACCACAAACAACTTGCTTCCCAAGTACTCTCTTTCCACTTGATTTTTGGCATCTTCAAAGGCCTTCTTTGTTAAATCTTGCCGAGAGCGATTGGTTTCCCCTAGTTTATTGGCGAGCTCTTCCGCCCTTTCCTTTTTTCTAGTCAGCAACAAACGTAGTGAGTCGAGAGCACTTTCCATTCTTCCCATAGCATTGAGGCGCGGAGAAATCATGTAACCAATCTCAAAAGTCCCCAAGCGCTGCCCAATTCCAGCTTCGTCATAGAGTGCGCGCAAACCAAGGCGAGGCGACTTAGCCAAGGCAAGCAAGCCATTCTTGACAATGATACGGTTTTCTCCAACCAATGGGACCATATCGGCGACGGTCCCCAGCGTGGCTAATTCTAAGTTGCGGAAAAATTGCTCGTCTTCTTTCTTAAATTCGCCGAGCAGGGCAGTAGCTAGTTTAAAAGCGACTCCACTTCCAGCCAAGGCCGTGTTGTGAAGAATAGCAAAAGCCTTGGGGAGTCTTTCCTGGGGTTGGTGATGATCAGTGATGATCAAATCCAACTTAAGTTCTCTGGCAAAGTCAGCTTGTTCCAGAGCAGTGATTCCACAATCTACCGAAATTACTAGACCCGCACCCTGTTTGGCCAATTTAGCCAGAGCCTCTTTGTGGAGGCCATAGCCTTCCGAGTGTCTTTCCGGTATGTAAGGCAGAACTTTAGCACCAAGGCAGTCGAGTGTTTCCCAAAGAATGGCAGAGGCAGTGATACCATCAACGTCAAAATCTCCGTAAATGTAGATCAACTCTTTGGTCGCTATAGCCTTTTTTATTCGTTTAACTACCTTGGGCAAATCGGCAAACAATTGATAGGGATCAGTCAACAAATTGAGATGGGGGTGGAGAAATTTTTCTTGAGAAGCTTGATCTACCAACCCGCGGTTGGCTAGCAGCTGGGCTTTCAAGTCTTCATCAACTTTTGGGTAGAGAGACCAGGTCTTTTCCATGTGTAGTCGATTTTAGCACCCTGCGGATGCTGCGACCACCTAGTCTAAGCATTCTTGGAGATGTTTACTTAGGCTACGCAAACACGCCTTTCGTTTCTAGACCCGAAAAGAGAAAGAGCTTATAATCAAGCCAAATCGGGCTAGGAAAAGCCGAGTATAGGTAGTGAGGAGTGAAGTTTCAATGAAGCAATACGAGAAACTGCTGGCCGAGGTCCGAGAGATCTTGAGCCTACCGGGAGACGACCACGGCAGCCCGGGCCGCGAGGCCTTGGACGCGCTTGAATCTCTCGCGGCCTTAGAGGCGGGCGGTGTGCAATCCAAAATTTTAGCGATGGGCTTTCTAACGATTGCCCGGCTAAGAATCAAAGATGCACAGAAGGCACCCAACAAGGGAACTGCTTATCAACCGGCAAGGCGCAGGGTAGAAAAGGTTATCTACTATCTTACTCCCCCGCCACCGGCCGGACTCGATGAAAAGTTAGCCGCGAACTATCCGAAACTACCGAGGTGAGCAAGGAAAGGAGAACAAAAGGACCGGTCGTCACGCCAGATCGGTCCTTCCCGTAAGTAGTTTGGATTAATCTACTACAGAACCAAGGGTCGAAAGAGGCCTGGACCTTAAATTTAAGTAGGTAAAGCAGCGCCGGGAGGGACGGGTTGCGTCGAAACAGAGGCTACGGAACCAGAATTAGTCTGTCGTGTTTTTCGGTATAGAACTAAACCTAATATTGTCAAAACCACCACTCCAATTAAGCTAGCGGTGCCAACCGCCTGAAAAATAGGTATTACGGTAAATTCTTCTTCAGCTCTTCCAGCGAAACTTGAGACCAAGCTATTAACAAACCAAAGCAGTCCACCCAAAGGTCCGAAAACCACTGCCCAAACTCCACTGAAACTAAAGGCCGCCCCCACTAAACCAGAAAGGTATTTTGATAAAACCATCCCAGCTACTTGAAAGCCAAGTAGAAGGACTATCCAGATAACGAAGACGTTTCTTGCGTACGGAACAATTTTATCGTTCAAGAAATTCTTTTGCTCTGCTTCATAGCGATCTTGGTCTTTTTGATAGCTGTCATATTGTTTGGCGTAAGAATCACTATCGAAGTCCGCATCTGAGTTAAGCAGGCTTCTGGAAGGGTATTGAGGGGCCTTGGGACCAGCCGGAGCTGAGTAGAATCCGAATGTCAGAGTGACGACGGTAAGAACTATTAAAAAGCTTAGACTTAAAATATAACTGATTCTAAAGGCGCGCATTTCAACTCGTTGTAAATTAATTAAACCAGTTGAAGAAAACTTAGTCAACAATAAATGTAAAGATTTTTTAGGGGAAGAAAAAACAGCAACAAAAAAGCGCCCTTTTTTGGACGCAAGTTGTTTACATTATATCATAATTTGGAAAGGGTTGGCAACTTTCTTCGTCTTTACGTTCGGTTTTTGCTAGTTTTGTCAGCGGCTTTTTGATAGCATAAATTTTTTCACTAATTCATTTGCGAAGAAAAATTTACTCAAACAAATTTTGTTAGTTTTTGTCTGCTTTTCAATTCTCTCAATTGGATCAATGAGGTTTGGGATTAAGGAGTGTGTGTAAGATGGTTGAAACAAGAGATAGAACCAGCGCTCCAAACAAGGCGGGCCAAAAGCCGTCGATATCAAAGCCTGAAACTAGCCAAGCCGCAAGGGCTAGCATGATAGCATTTACCACCAAGGCAAAAAGTCCAATAGTTAGAATTGTAAGAGGAAGAGCGATCAGTTGAGCAATTGGCTTAATCAGGGCGTTGACGACTCCGATCACGGCCGCGGCGAGAAATAGAATTTGCCAGCTTTCGACCGAAATTCCCGGTACGATCTTGGTAGTCACGTAAAGAGCCGCAGCGTTTATGAGCCAACCGATCAAGAGTTTCATAGGTTTTAGTATAGCAAATTGAGAAAGAGACAAGCGAGGTAGAGGCGTATCACATCATTGATGATGAAATGATACGGGACTTTTGGTCCAATTCCTTAGAATTCCTCAAGACCTCTCTCTTCTTGTTAAGCGATCAGTTTCAACGACAGAAGCGCTCTGCAGTCTTCGCAGTTGTCTGGTATTTCGACTTGTCCGTTTTCGGGCGTTTCGAAGTCCAGATCGCCACACTTCTTGCAGTAGTAGTTGCCGAATGGCAATTCACCCACTGGTACGAGCTCCTGACGTGAGACGCCGCGAGCCTTTCGCCTCTCGAACATTTCGAGAAGGACGATGGTGGCACCCTCCTTGACCTCCGCCGGATTATCCTCCGTTATCGCCTTAACTGCTGCCCATGTTAGACTTACGATGATGTGACTCCCTTCAACTGAACAACTCACCGATCTTCCCATCAAAAAAACAGCCCCGTGGGGTTGTCTTTTGTAGAAGGATTCTATTCTACCATTTTGAGGCTGATCAGTCAAGGCTAGAGGAGGATTAAATAAGTTCGCTCGGCTCCGCAGGAGGATTTTCTTTGGATCTCTCAACTCTGGGTCTTTCAATACTGAAGTTTGGTATCCATTCAAGCCAGCTTGGAAAGTACCAATTGGCACTACCCAAAAGTTGCATACTTGCCGGTACCAGGATCGTCCTTACCACCGTCGCGTCTAGCAAAATAGCGATCGCCAGTCCAAAACCAAACTGCTGAAACATAGTTAGGCTCCCGGCCGCAAAGGCGGAAAAGACTGCCACCATGATCAGCGCTGCTCCGGTAATAATTCGCGCAGTTGAGGAGATGCCGAAAGCGACCGACTCGGTGTTATTTTTTGTTTCATCGTATTTTTCTTTAATGCGTGAAAGTAGAAAGACGTGATAATCCATCGACAGACCAAAAAGGATGGCGAAGAGGAAGAGAGGAATCCAGGCTTCAACTATTGGGACTTGATCAAAACCCAAAACTTCATTACCAAAACCCTTGACTGAAACCAAGACCAAGAGACCATAAGCGGCGGCTGTCGAGAGCAAGTTCATGATTATCGCCTTGAGCGCTATGACGATAGAGCGAAAAACCAGCATGAGAAGGATGAAGCTCAAACTCAAGACAAAGGCGAAAACGATCGGGTTGTATCTTCTGATCAGTTGGACAAAATCCAGGTTTGAGGCTGCCTGTCCTCCTACCAAGACTCGCGCTTGGCTATCCCCAAAGGCATCCGGTATATATTCATTGCGAATTTTCTCAATTATTTTTGCTTCCTTAGAACCGTTAGCCGAGATTGCCACGTCGAGAACTGCCAAGTTTGACTCCGGGTAAATCTGAGGTTGAACTACGGCAACGATAGGCTCGGATCTCAGTTTTTCGGATAGTACTTCGAGAGCCTCTTTGGTCTGCGCAGAAGCCTGGTCGGCATCTACCACTATTTTGGTTGGTGAAAGAAGACCTGAGGAAAACTCCTCCTCCAAGCTCAGGAAGGCTTTTTTGCTTCCAAGCTCATCGGGCAAACTTGCCACGTCAGCAGTTCCTATCTTAATCGCAAGCAACGGAGTGGCACAGAGAATCAGAAATCCGGCGGAAACTTCGACACTGATGAGCGGATGGGACATTACTAGTTTCGTGGTTCTCGCCCAAAAGCCGGCTTGTGTGGCCACTTCCCCATTTTTGGCACCAAGAAAAGGGATCCGCAGAAAATTTATTTTATTCCCGGCAACCGCAAGCAGGGCCGGAAGTAGGCTCAGGGCTAGTAGCACAGCCATTCCAACAACAAAGATTGCCCCTAGAGAGAGGCTACGAAAAACGTTGATTGGTACGATCAAGAGACCAGATAGAGCCAGAATCACGGTGAGACCGGAGAAAAAGATCGCCCTCCCCGCAGTCTCGGATGTACTGACAATAGAGGCAAGGCTGTCTTGACCCTTTGCTTTTTCCTCCCGAAAACGAGAAATGATGAAGAGAGCATAATCAATACCGACCGCCAGCCCCATCATGGTGATCATGTTGGTGACGAAGAAGGAGAGCTGATAAACTTGGCCGATAAGTGCCGAGAGTGCCAAGGCCGAAATGATAGCCAAAATGGAGAGGGCGAGCGGTAGCACGGCTGCCCCGACAGCCCCGAAAACGAGTATTAAAACGATCAAGGCGATCGGAAGGCCAAAAATTTCTGCCTTTTGAAGATCCTTCTCCGCTAGTTCGTTAAAATCATTGTTGATGCTCGCTATCCCCGCCTCGTAGACAGAAAAGCTTGGATCTTGATCTGCCTGCCTGACCAGTTCCACCACCTTAGTTACATTTTCTTGAGCTGTCTCCAAATCTCCTGCCAAGGTGACTATGAGGAGAATAGCGTCTTCTTCTTTAGAAATGAAAACGGGATTGTCGGTCGAGTAAAAGGAGACTGTGCTTTCGACTACTTCTCCACCCAAGCCCTTAATCTTACCCTCAAGTTCGGTGGTAAAGTCTCGGAAGGAGGCCTCAGAAAATTTTGCCTCCTCTCCCTTGACGATGACTATTTCAGTGAGTTTTTCCTCGCTGCCCAGTCTGTCAGCTAAAAGCTGCTCAGCCTTTACCGATTCTGGCTCAGTGGTAACACTTTGATCGTTGGTCAAGGCACTAGTCAAAAATCGCGAGATAACAAAGACCGATAGTCCGATGAAAACTATCCAGAAAATGATAGTTATCCAGGGGCGTTTAATTGAAAGTAGAGTCAGGCTGCGGATCATGTTTCGCTAGTTTAACTTTATTGGCCGATAGAATCAAGGGTAGTGCTAAAAGAAGAAGTGATAGCCGGGCGCGGAGAGGATAGAACTCTCTGGTCGCGCCCGGCATGCGTTATCGGATCCTCAGGTACTGAGCGATCAGCTGGATGTCCGGATTGTCGGGGTCTGGTATTGTGAGTGCCCCAGTTTCGTCCGCTTTACGCGCGCCTTGATAGTGTGCGAGCGCCATCCAAAAGTCGTCATATACCAGATTGAGGTTCCTGAAATAACGTGCCCCGCAGTAGATGTTCACCGTTGGAATCCAACGGAGATCGGGCGGACAAATGTTGGGGTCGTTGCAGATCTGCAAGATCCCATCACAGTCGATGCCCGAGTCCTTAGCCCAACCGGCCTCGTCGAAGTGAACGAGTGAGCTCTCGCGTAGCGCCATGGCTTTGACGAAAGCAAGTTCGTTCTCCGAAAGGGAGATCGGTTCGGGATTGGGGATCCATCGGCCTACGAAGGGCGCGGGGTCTGCCAGCACCATGTCGACGAGGATCACGTTCCACTGCTGTTCCTCAGACAGCGGCGGGAAGATCGTCTCGATACGAAGCTGGCGTTCGGTCGGGAGAGTAGCGGGTGCTATCTCCACGGCCTCGTCTTGCGGAGCGGAGCTCGACCAGGGGTGCATATATATCAGCACGCCGGCCGCCAGGACGAAGAAGATGAGAAGAGAGACTTGCGTGCCCCTTCTACCTTTCCGCACTGGCCTTGTTGTGGTCCTTTGGGTCATGACGGGGTACTCCTTCCGTTGCCTCATCCACCAAAAACGTATCCTATAGTATAGCAGTTTTGGCTTCAAAAAGCAAGTTTTAGGGTTGCACTTCTTTGTAGCGGAAACAGGTTCTCATGTGGTTGTTGAGTAGACCCGCGGCTTCAAGAAAGGAGTAAGTAATGGTAGTGCCAACGAATTTGAAACCGCGTTTGAGCAGGTCTTTACTGACTTTATCCGAAAGCTCACTTTTGGTAGGGAAATCCTCTAGTTTTTTGTAGGTGTTGACGATTGGTTTGCCAGCGACAAAATTCCAGAGATAACGAGCAAATGTTCCAAATTCTTTTTGGACTTCAAGGAATTTTTGAGCATTAGTAATTGTTGCTTGGATTTTAGCGCGGTTGCGGATGATAGCGGCGTCGTTGAGCAGTCGTTCGTAGTCTTCCATATTATACTTAGCGATTTTTTCTGGTTGAAAGTTGTCAAAGGCCGCTCGGAAGCCTTCGCGTTTCTTGAGGACTATCGCCCAGGAGAGTCCGGCCTGAAAGGCATCGAGAACCATAAATTCAAAGATCTTGCGATCATCGTGCAGCGGCACCCCCCATTCTTTGTCGTGGTAATCAACCATTAACTGATCATTTGCTGGCCAAGGGCATCTTTGTTTTTCCATAGAAGTATTTTAAGCCTTATCAAGCCTTTCTTGATCCTCTTTTTCTAGCTGCCAGCCCAGAGTTCCGAGAATTTCATCAATGTGCTCTTTTGAGCTGGCCTTGGGAATGGTGATGACGGCAGGTTTGTCGATCAGCCAACGTAGGGCGACTTGGACTGGGGTTTTCCCGTGTTTTTTGGCTACCTGTGCCAAAGCTTCGATTTTCATCTCGGCCAATCTGCCTTCCGCCAGTGGGCTGTAGGCGGTCAGGATGATCTTTTCTTTTTCGCAAAAGTCTAAGAGTTCCTTTTCCGGCCTTCGGTCGAGCAAGCTGTAGCGGACCTGGTCACAAACCAGTTTGTTGCGGGCGTGCTTTTGGGCAGCAGCAAACTGCCCCGCGGAAAAATTGGACAGACCGATGAAACGAACCGAACCAGTTTCGACTAATTTGTCAAAGGCAGCCATGGCGTTTTTCATCGAGGCGAGAGGGTTGGGCCAGTGGACTAGGTAAAGATCGATGTAGTCGGTTCCGAGTCTTTTGCGAGAAGCTTCGCAGCTTCGCAAAATAGTCTCGTAGCCTAGATGTACCGGGGAAACTTTGCTGGTGATAAAGAGGTTTTTGCGCTCAAAGTTTTTAATCACCTGACCGACTAGCTCTTCAGCGTGCCCGTCTCCATAGAGCTCGGCGGTATCGAGATGAGTCAGGCCCTTTCCAATTGCATAGTCAATCGCCTCAAGGTATTTCCCGTCTTCCGAGGAATCGGGACGAAAGCCCCCACCCATGTGCCAAGTCCCCAGTCCCAGAGCCGGAATTTTTTCTTTTTCAGTCAAATCTTTATATTCCACTGGCAACAATTATAACAGGCAAGTTTTTTAGACTAATTTGGTTGAAGTATCAAGAAAATTAGGCTTCTTTAACTGAAGGTGCTTTACCTTTGAACGGGGTTTCCGGCCGCGTCGAGGCACTCAGGAACCATGCTCGCAGGGAAAGCGATGGGGTTGATCAAACTGCATTCTGGAGTTGATTGGCCATCAAAAACGATGATCCAGTTTCCTTTATCTTTAAAGGCTAGGAAGTAGCCGCCGCCTATTTCACCTTTGGCTCCGACCAAACCTTTGGCAAAGTTACCGCTTTTCTGACTCACCGTAACATCAATCTTATCTTCAGCAATACCAGTCTTGGCGACTAAAGCCTTTTTGATGAGAGTTTCGTCATCGAGTGTATTTACAATTTGTGGACTAGTGGTCGCAGTTTTTGTCGAGGTCGTAGCCGTTTTCTCTGTGGTCTGCTTTGATTTTTCAACTGGTCCTCTTAGGAAGAAATACCAAAAGGCAGCGGCTACCAGTAGTATTAAAAGTAGTCCGAGGAGAACGAGGAGAGCCGTCTTGCGGCTGGATTTAGGTGGGGCAGTTTCAGTTTCCATCTAGTTTTAGAGTAGAATTATTTAAACCCGCTGTCAAGGAAATCAATCTTCTTTGGCTGGGGAAGGAGTTTTGCTAAAGGTGCGACCACAGATTTGGCATTTGTAGGTGACAGAGGAAGTGCTCTCTCCGGATGGAACAGGTATTATGGACAGATCTCTGCTATTGCAGTAAGGGCATTTTATCGGCTCGGCCATCACTTCTTTTTGTTCTTTTTAGGCTTTTTGACCTCTTTTTTCTGTTTACCTTGACTGTGTCCCATAGAGGTTAAGTATAGAGTTATTTAGTTAAAGTGTCGAGGATGTTATTTTTTACTCTTGGGAGGATTATTTATCCAAAACTTATAAGACTGATCAAATTGGCCTAGAAACTTTTTTCTCAGATCTATATTTCCCTTTTTCTTTAGGTCTTTAAAATAATTTTCGGAAGCAGTTTCTAGTTTTTCGAATAGTAGCCACGGATTTACCTCGTAATAAATTTTCTGACCTCGTTCCCGCTCTTCATATAAATTATTCAATTTACCGTCCACACTACCTCGTTTTATTACCATTCCATGAGATAAGCCGGATCGAAATTCGTCGTAAATTTTGGTCTTAATTGGTTCAATATCTTCTAGATAACTCTCAACAAATTTTCTGAATCCTTGCCTACTACCCCCTTCAGTTCTTTTATGGAAAGGAAAACGGAGAACTCTTCCGACAAGACCATCTCGTTTCCTTTCAAAATCGCCATCTAAAAAACCTCCTAACGCATCTATCGCACAACAAATCCAGGTTACCACCCCTAAGGCAAGGTCGTTATTAGTCTTGTCATTAATAAACTTTCTTACCGGATCTAATAAAATCTTTTTAACTCTCCCCTCCATCCATTCTATCTTTTCGTTGTCATCCAATACACTCAGATCGTCATGGTCAGCCATATATGTCCAGTTCTTTGTCATTAAACCTCCCTGTTATTACTTTTGCCGGGAGGGAACAAAACAAAATAAGGTACCGTGTTTAAGCCAGAATAGTCAAACATTTTGAGGTTGGCGCGGATTGCTGTAGGTGAAAGTTGGCGGAATTTTAGATTCTCTTTTGGGACAAATGGATAAAAGCGGATTTCCTGCCCCCCATCCCATTTATGGTTCACAATAAGAGGGGGAATTATCTGTCCTGCTTTTATATAATAGTTCATGATTGTTCCTGTTGCTCCCATGATTTTCCCACCAGGTTTTGAAGTACTCGTTTTTATCTGGGCTCGGAAGAGGCATGCAGTACATTGCACATCAAAAAGAGGGTAGCTTGGCGGCAAACTCATCAACTGTTGCCCGCAATTGGGACACCTTACTTTTTCAATAACTTCTTTTTCGCCTTCTGTACCCGTTAAATGGTTCTTTCCCATTTCTTAAAGCTCCGTATACTTCTTATGGCTTCCCTTGGCTTTTTTGATCGGATATTTTTTCTCGTTCTGTTTCATCTTTTTCAGAAATTCTTTCTCAAGGTCAACATTTAGATCATGAGCAATCAGAAGTACCCAATAATAAATATCAGCTAGTTCTTCTTTGACTCCCTCAAATTCCTTTGTGGATTTCAGTTTGTCCATTTCTTCGGGACTCTTCCATTGAAAATGCTCAAGTAGCTCCGCAGCTTCAAGAAGGAGGGAAATAGAAACGTCTTTAGGATTGTGGAATTGCTTCCAGTCTCGGGCATCCCGAAATTTTGCAATTCTTTTCTGAAGGCCTTTAGTATCCATGAGCAAGCGGATTCTAGCACTTTGAGCTTGCTTGCTCAAGCTTTTGTGGTCTTAGGTGAATGAAAAGATAAACAGCACCGTGGCAACGATAATCGCGAAGGTATAGAGAAAGGTGTAGATCAATATCGAGACCGCTCTGCTGATCTCATTTTTCAGCGCGTAGTACACCGGCAACCCGAACACTAAGGTACCGGTCACCCCAGCCGAAAAAACGAGCAAGACCAGCATCAAAACAATGCCGAAATAGCCTGGTTCATCCAATGTCTGGGTAATAAAAAAGATAAAGGCGGCCACCTTGATCACGTAGATGAATACCGCCAAGGCCTGTAAGAAACCGATCACGGAAGGTTGAAGTTTGTTGTTGAGAAGTTTGTCCACTGCTTCCATTATACCCTTGATGGGCAAACGAAGGTTAGTGCTTGGAGTTGAGGTCGATCTTACGGATGCGGATATTCTGGGGAGTGACTTCCACCAGTTCGGAGTCATCAATGTATTCTAAAGAGTCTTCCAGTCCCATGGTCTGGGGAGCGTTGAAATGCTCGGAGACTCCTTCACCTTTACTGCGCATGTTGGTTTGCTGTTTTTCCTTAACAACGTTGACCTTGATATCCTCACCTCGCGCGTTCTGACCAATGACTTGCCCCTTGTAGACTTTCGTCGCCGGTCCAATAAACAAAACTCCTCGACCTTGAGCATTGGTCAGGCCGTAAAGGGTGGAAGCCCCATCCTCATAGGCCACCAGAGAGCCTCTGCCTCGCTCGAAACCTCCAGTCTCATCGGGCCGAAACTCGTGAAACATGGTGTTGATGATGCCGGTTCCTTTGGTATCGGTGATGAACTCACTTCGATAACCAAAGAGCCTTCGAGTAGGGATAATAAATTCAACTAAGACTACCCCGTTTTCATTAGTCATATCGACCAACTCTCCCCCACGTTCACCCATCTTCTGCATCACTATCCCTGAATAAGTTTCCGGAATCTCAATGAAGACTTTTTCGCTGGGGGCAAGGGTCTTACCGTCAAAGCGTTTGGTAATGACCTGCGGTCGGGCAACTTGAAATTCATAGCCTTCACGCCGCATTCGTTCAATGAAAATCGCTAGGTGTAGCTCTCCTCTGCCCGAAACGACCCACTCGCCGCTCTCACCATCGGCCACTTTCAAAGCCATGTCAGTTTCCAGTTCTTTGAAAAGACGTTCACGGATTTGTCGGGAAGTCTTGAACTCGCCTTCTCGCCCGGCAAAGGGAGAAGAATTGACCGAAAAGCTCATGTTGATAGTCGGCTCCTCGACATCGAGCAAAGGCAGGGCGACCGCTTCGTCGGGGTCGGCGATAGTTTCGCCAATATTTATATCGGGAACTCCGGCAATGGCGACGATATCTCCCGCTCCGGCCTCTTGAATTTCGACTTTATCGAGTCCGGCAAAACCAATCAGAGAGGTAAGTTTGTATTTTTTCATTTCTCCGATTCGATTGATATGAGTAACTTCCTGTCCGGCGCTGATGCTACCGTTGTAGATGCGTCCGGTGGCAATCCTACCTTTAAAATTGTCGCCCACAATAGTAGTAATCAGCATCTGTAAGGGTTTGCGGCTGTCCCGCTTCGGCGCCGGAACGTGCTCGATAATAGCCTCAAAAACCGGGGAAATGTCGTGCATTTTGGAAAGATCTGGCTCGAGTCCCGCCAAACCGTTTTTGGCGCAAGCATAGACAGTAGGGAAAAAGGCCGCTTCTTCGTCGGCTCCTAGCTCGACAAACAAATCAAAGGTTTTGTTTAAAACGTAATCAATTCGGCTGTCCGCCCGATCAATTTTGTTGATGACGACAATAACTTTGTGTCCAAGCTCTAGAGCCCTCTTCAAGACAAAGCGGGTCTGGGGCATCGGTCCTTCTTTGGCATCGACCAAAAGCAGGCAACCGTCAGCCATCTTCAAAACTCTTTCAACTTCACCACCGAAATCGGCATGACCGGGTGTATCGATGATGTTGATTTTGGTATCTTTCCAGACAATGGAAGCATTTTTGGAAAAAATAGTAATGCCGCGCTCCTTCTCCAGGTCATTGGAATCCATGATCAATTTGGTACCCTCCAAATCTTTGTGGAGCTTGGTATTGCTTTGCCGCAGCAAAGCATCAACAAGAGTGGTCTTGCCGTGATCAACGTGAGCAATAATGGCGATGTTTCTCAGGTCATTCATATATTTTTGGACAATAGTTAGTACCCCGGCAAGAAAAAAACTTTTTCAACTGCAAAAGGGGAATTAACTGCTTGATTATACCCTACTATAGGTTGGGTCGCAAGTTTAGAAAACGAAAAGAGGCGCGGTAAACCGTGCCTCTTTGTCTCTGCTCCTTGGGCGAGTTGTTCCTAGCTCTGGCTGGTTATCAGCTGGACACCGCTACCGGGAATCTCCGCGAGCAGTCCCTGTAGAGCGGCTAAATCGAGCCGGATGTCACCCGTCGTGATCTCGTAGGCGGTGGTCAGGTTTCCTTGAGCCGGCGCGAGACGGAAAGCGATGATCTTGAGTCGACCGCTGCGACTGATCGTCTCGAGCGCGCTCCAGAAATCGCTACCGATTTTGACGGGCCGCATTAGTATGCGGTAGGCGACGCCGTCGTGAGTGATTCGACCGAGAGCATTACCCTCTGCGGTCAGGCTGGCGTTGAGAACGTCGTATTCGAACTCAACGAAAGGGATCTCGCCAGTGTCGGGGTTCATCCGAAAGTCCTTTCTCTACGAAGCAGCGCGTTACCTCACCAATCGTTCTATCTGGGTCAGGTCTGGGGCTCCAGCAAGAGTGAGCAGCTCGGCGACGAGCCAGTTCATCTGCGTCACCAAGTCCTGGATTGTCCATTTCAGACCGTTGTCGCTGATCCGAATCTCCAGAAACACCCGATCTGTGGCTGCCTGGTAAAAGGCGGCGCCGACGAGGCCGGGTGTGTAAAAGTCCCTCCTGACCCCATCCTCCTGTTTGTCGATAGCTGCGGCCAAAGCTACCGCCAAGCTAGTGGGGCAGGCCTCGAAGCGATAGCTATCCTCTCGGGTCTTGCCGCTCTTCTTCAGAGTCAAGAAGATCCCCGAACCAGACAATCTCACCTCTAGCTTGTCGTCCGTCTCCCCGAGTTCGAATTGCTTTGGCACCTGACCTCCTTGCGATCAGCTAACTGTGCGAGTGCGGCTTTCGATAAGATCGGCGATTTCGTCGCGACGATCTTTGGGCACCCAAACGGAGAAGTGATCGTCCAGCTCCCCTCCGTCTTGATAGTAGGCCTCTGCCCGCAAGTGAATCGCCGACCCCTCATGAATGAGCTGGAAACAGGCTCGGCTGTGCTGAGTGTTGCCTCTGGCAGGATCCTTCGGGATGTTGTAGAGGTACACGTACACCATTCCGTTCGGGGCCGTGAACTCCCAGGCTCCCGGACCGAGAATCGGCCAGAGCTTGAGGACTTCCCAGCGCAGAAACATGAAAGTCTCGGCTGCCTCCCAACTGGCTGATGCGGAAGCACCTTGGTCGAGTAGAAGGAACAGCTCCTCAATCTGACTCGGCCGCATCCCATTCTCTACCATGTAGAGATGGCCGGTGACAATCGCCTTGCTGGGAAGAGTCCTGCGGTTCTGGATGTAGTCCCGCATGATGTCGATGAACTCCTCACCTGTCAGGGGCTGGGGCAAAACCGGAAAGGTACGCGTCGTCGCGGTCTCCATACTCTGGCTCCTTTCACCATAGCGAACTTCTGATTCGTTTTTTCGGCGGATTTAGGATGTAATCCGCAATTCGTGAAGCGAATTATATCAAAAATAGAGCTGTTTATCTACTATAGGTTTAATTATGTTGAAGCTTAGCTCAAAAATCCAAAATAGTTCATGATTAAGCTAATGATTTTGACGACGAAAACTGTTTTGATGAACTTGGCTACTAGTCCAACCACGAACCACTTTTTGATGTTGTAGCCAGAGGCCCCAGCGACCATGGAAACCAGGTCAAAGGGAAATAGTGAAAGAGCACTGAAGAATATTGCAAAGGTACCGTAGCGCTCAAAATAGTTTTTAACAAAACCCACCCTTTTAGCATGCTTTTTTAAAATTCTCTCCGCTGCCTTGTTCCCAAACTTCCCGGCGTAATAGCCTGTCAACTCCCCAAACATAGACCCGCTTGCAGCCGAAAAGGCAATCAAAAATGGGTTGAGGTGAAAATAAATCGCTGCCGCAGTCGCAATCTCACCCGGCAGAGGAAAGAGGATTGAAGCACTGACAATGATATGCCAGAGGAAAACTCCTAAATAACCAAGTGTATTAACAAGAAAATAAACGAACTCTTCTTGAGTCATTGTCTGTCTTAAATTATAGCGGAAAGTCGGTTGCAGCCGGGTTGTAAGTCCATAGATTTTAGGAGGGGGATTTCTTTGATACCTTGCTTATTTGGATTTTGGTAGTAGAGTGAAGTTAGTGACTGAAAACGTGAGTGACTTCATTACCTTTCACAATGCCAACATCCTCGATCCCGAATTGACCGCGAACCTTGAAATGCTTTCCCGGTTTGCCGCCAAGAGAAACATTTCTCTCACTGATCTCTCTATCGAAAAGCACCGCATGCCTTTCATCAACTGGCGCCTCAGTTTGGCAAGTTCTCAAATCTGATATAACAAATTAAGTCGTTCTTTCATCTCTCTCCTTTCTCACTAGACAGTTTTACGACAGTAATTGCAGCGGATGCGGTTGTTGATCACGAAGGTGTGGTGTTTGCAATCGGCAATCTGCTCGACTATCTTGCGCTTTCCGCTCCCCTTGCAATCCAAGCAGAAATTGTAGCCTGTCTGCTGACCACACCCACCGCAGATCGGCTTGCTGACCTCGTTGTCCAGGACACAGTAAATCACCCAGACGACAAGGCCGAAGAGAATGGAGCCGGCCACCATTTCACCATCGACCGCAAGTAGGAGCATCATGAATCCTCCTCTTCTGCCGGCAAATCAGCGTTGAGGTTATTCCACATCTTGTTGAACAGTGCAGGTGGCTTTTCACCCTTTTTCTCAAACTCAGCAAAGATGTCTCTGAGCTGAGCAAGAGTATAACCACGATGCAACCTACGTGTCCTCGGCTCCCTCATCCATTCGATCAACGAGGTGAACAAATCCTCTGCGCTACCGTGCCCAGCCGCGAAGAGGAGCTCGTGAGCTTCAACATCAAGGAGATGCAGCTCTTCGATCAAATCCCAGACCCCAGTCCAAGTAGGTACCAGGCGGGCGGATTCCTGAGCTAACCGCAGGACTTCGGGACGAATGCCCCAAAAATCCAGCAGCCAACTCTCATCCTTGTCGTACTTCTTCAGGTACCGAGTCAGGATCTTCCAGAAAGTAGTCTTTTTCTTCGCCCGAACCAGGACGGAATCATTGTTCTCATTCATCTCCGTTCCTCCTTAAATTCGGATTCCGTCTTGGCTTTGTAAAGGAATTATACTTCTAGCGAACAAATGTAGGCTTGGTTATAATGAAGATATGAGCCGTTACAAACAGCTTTTTGATGAAATGCTAGCGAAAAACCGCGAGCTTTTTATTAAATTTAAAATCGTTCATGATATGTATACCGCCGACCCCAAGGGAAATAAAGAGGAATTCAACGCGCTTGGAAAACAAATTTTACCGATCATTCACGAATATGAAAATATCCTCTGCGGCCACTCAGAACAAGGTCAGTACAGCAAATACTCGGCCAATCTGGCCGATAAATTTTGGACCGAAGTCAGAAAAAATTATCCGAGAATTGATTTTGTTGGAATCAAACAAACTTTTGGCTAACAAGCCTATTTCTTTTTTATCTTTGTCGCGACCGCAACTGACTTTTCTACCCAAACTCTGATCTCATCCAGATCATCGATAACCCGATCTGGAAGTTCGTAGAAGGACAACGTAATCTTTTTGCCATCCTTGCTATAGTAAACAAATGGTTCGCTACCAGCCTTTTCATAATCAGGCTTATTGATCCCACCTACTTTGAAGTACAGCCGACCGTCAGCAATCAGTGCGAAAAACAACCCATCTTTGTAAACACCCCAGTCACCAAACATCGGCCGAGAAGTTACTCCAGAAATGTCTCGGAAAACTTCGGCCATTACATATTCATGAAATGACTCATCTTTCGGCATGGGGTAATTATATAGTTTTCTGCAAGGAAAATTTGAAGGAAAGGTCGAGCTTCTGGATTCCAGAAGCTCGGGGCAGCCGCCTGTGACCTCTCCCTTTGTTTCAGATCTTCTCTCCCTTGCCTTCACCGCCCCGGAGCTCAAGCAGAATAACTTCCGCGTAGAACGTGAAGCCATAAGGGATCAATTCGGCGAAGGCCTCATTGATGTCGTCATACATCGGGCCGAGATAACGCGACCTACCATGCGTCTTGTCCACACGAACCTGGATGTCAATGTCGGTGGTAAGCCTGTCGAGTGGGTTCGGGGTACAGACTTTGATCACCACCTCGTTTGAGGTGATTGGTTCTTCGTCTGTAGTCAAAGCCCCAGCCACCCGCTCGGGCAGAGCCTCGACAAAAGCTGGTAGGAAACCTACCACCTTCTCGCGGAAATTGATCTCTACGAAGGGCACGGTGAAAACCTCCTATTGTTCCATTGGGCTTTTGAGTTGTTCCTGAGAATAGCAGTTTGACTAAGAAAAGTCAAACTATAGGATAGAGGTTAGTTGTCTAAGTAGCTTCTGGCAAACTCGTGGGCCTGCCTTTCTTGTCTATCAATTTCAGCCTGGGTCTGGTGTTCAAGAATCGCATTGCGGTGTTTGAGGACGACGTGACCAACTTCGTGGGCGATGGTATAACGTTGCTGGGCGGTATCTTGTTCGAACAATTCATCACTTAAGAAAACCAAATACTTGTCGCGGATTTCTTCGCCTTTGATAGTAAACCCCCACGCATCATCGAAGGAGCTGACGAACCAAACTTGTTTGGTAACTAAGTTAATAATTTTTTCTGGAAAAATGAGTAAGGTTGAGCAGATCAAACGTTTGACACGTTTGGTGGCGATGAGTCTTCCACCGAAGCGATTTTCCATTTCCCGTATTTTTTCTTCCATCTTTTACCAACTACCTCCTCCACCTCCACCGAAACCACCGCCGGAAGAACCTCCTCCACCGGAACCACTTCCTGAGGGGGTAGAAGCAATCGCTTGAGAAACGGAGGAAGAGAAACTCGCCATACTCGCTCCAAAAACTGCCGCATTGAAGGGGGCAGATCCTGTGTACCAGCCTGGTTGATCTGGTTTCAGCCCCATTTCCGCAAACGCCTTAGCAAATTTCTCGGTTACCCCAAAGACAATCGCGTAGGGTAGAACTTCATTAAAGAGGTTTTTCTTTTCAAAAAACTGTTGGCGGTATTTCTCGGCCCGTTCGACAAACATACGATATCCCTTTGCCCGCACATACAGTTGCCTGCCGACAGCAGTACGAGCCGGCATAAACTGAGCCATGATTAGTAGAAAAAGGGCAACGACCACAATAGCCCCCGCGGCCGCAACCAAAGTGGCCAACACTGCACTAAAACCTATCCAAATTAAAATCCCTGCAACAATCCCCAGCCCCAAAGCTCCAAGCGAATAATAAGTACGCACCGTGCTGGGGTTTTCAGTAAAGAACTTTTTGTCGACCATATCTTGATAGAGTTTTTCCTTGACCTTGGCTAGATCAGTGTAAAATTTCTTTTTCAGACTGGAAACACTGACGATATCTCCGGACTCAAAGAGTCGCTCCAATAGTTCCTTTTCGTAATCTAACAACCCGGCCCGATCAGGATTTTTCTGTGTGAGAACGTAGTCAGTGCTACCAAAAAGCCATTTTTTCGGTTCTTCTGCGATAGTCAAGTATCCTCGGTTGGCAAGATCGACCAGTGTCGCGGTCACATCCAAAGTATCTGCCTTTTCGTCAAGCAAGGCACCGATTTCGGCCGGTCGAAGCTGGTCTGGAGATTCAAATTCAACCACCACAGTCTCATGGCCACCGACTGGTTTGACCTCGGCTTTGGCTAGGGGGTCATGAATAAAGCGGCTACGCCACCAGAAATCTCTACCCTTTTTCAGCCACAGCCAGACTACTGCTCCAATTCCCAAAATTAGAACCAAGAAAAAAATGGCAAAATTGGCTAGGGTGAACAGTGTATCCCAGATTGTCTCCGGTTTTTCCCCAACCAGTATCGACACTAGACCTTTGGTGAACCCAACTGCGACGGTAAGCCCCTCGTTACTTGTGAGCGACCTAGTTGCTTCGAAACTGGCTACTTTTTTGTCAATTTCGTTACCGGAACAGCTTTCTGTGGAACCGACTACCCCCTGGTAACAAGCGACCTGAACAATACCGTCCGAGGGTAAACTAACGGTGGCACTAGCCTTTTCAATCGGGACCTCCCAATAATTGCCGGTGACATTCCAGAAAAGCTCATCGTAATCTGAGAAACTTTGCAGGACTCCCTTCACTTCGTAACGAATCGTGTAATTCTGTAGCCCTGAGATAGTCTTGTCCTCGTCTCCAATACGGATGTTGATCCAGTCGCCTTCAGATTGAACCAGATAGGGAACACTGCTTCCGCCCGCCTCGACAGAAGCTACCTCAATATTGGTGTAGAGTGGGGAGCCGTCATCGCTGCGATAGACGTAAGGAATTTCGCGGAAGATGCCGTGTTTTTGCAGATTCCCAAAATCAACTTCGATAGTCTCTGCAACCTTGACTAGACCAGAAGAATCTATCGTGATGTCACTTTCGAAATTTTTGATGACCCAGTTTTCTTGGGCTGAAGCTGTAGATGAAGTGAGTAGAAAGAAGAAGAGCGACCCTAGCCCAAACACAAATGTCTTCACTTTATCCAATTTTAACATCTTTTTTGACCTAGCTAGTTTTGAGCCTTTCTCAGCCTGTGTTTTGTATACTCATACAAACCAGGAAGGATCGAAACGACTACTATCCCAAGAATAGCCAAACTGAAGTTGTCTTTCACTAGCGGTAAATTTCCGAAGAAATAGCCTGCAAAAAGAAACAGACTCACCCAAACAAAACCACCAACAACATTGAAAAAAAGAAAACGTGGATAGCTCATGTTTCCCACTCCGGCGACAAATGGGACGAAGGTACGCACGATCGGGATAAAACGCCCTAAAACAATCGCTTTACCACCGTGTTTTTCATAAAACCTCTCTGTTCTTTGTAAATATTCCTTTTTGAAAAATCTGGCATCTGGCTTTTCAAATGCCTTAGCCCCAATGAAGTTACCGACCCAATAATTGACTGTGTCTCCAACTACAGAGGCGAGAAACAAAACTGCAAACAGTAAAATAATGTTAAACGAGCCTCCAGCTGCCAGTGTCCCAAGGGCGAAAAGCAGAGAGTCTCCGGGAAGGAAGGGGGTGACTACCAACCCCGTTTCAGCAAAAATCACCAGGAAAAGGATAAGGTAAGTAAAGAAGCCAAACTTGTCGATAACATTATTAAGATAACGATCAAGGTGAAGAAGAAAATTGAAAATATCAGATAAATCCATTTATCTCTTTCTTCTTTTTTCCGTCCACTCCTGCCAAACAACTAAAAGGGGTGCGGCATTAAAAATTGAAGAGTAGGTACCAGAAACGACACCAACCAACAAGGCTACGATAAACCAGCGCACCGAGGTCCCTCCAAAAAGAAGCATAGCGGTCAGGACAAAAACGACTGTCAAGGATGTGTTCAGGGATCTACCGATCGTCTGCATAATTGAATGGTCCACTGTCTGCGCAAAAGAGGAAAACGTTCTGCGGTTGAGGTTTTCACGAATACGATCAAAGACAACGATCGTGTCATGAACTGAGAAGCCAATTACGGTCAGGAGCGCAGTAACAAAGAGTGAATCAATCTCGACCGCCGCAAAATGACCTAGTATTGAAAAGAGTCCTACTACAACCAAGACGTCGTGAAGTAAGGCAACGATAGCCGCAACACCAAACCTCCAGCTTGAGGCTGGCGCGGGTACAGAGCGAAACGCCCAGGCTATATAGAGGACCACCATTACCGAGGCCAGAGCTATAGCCAACAATGATTTACGCAGCAGTTCCGAACCAATCGTCGGTCCGACGGTTTCCCGTCGCAGCTCGGTTACTTCTCCAAATTTGCCTTTGAAAGCTTCAATCAGGCTTTTATAATGATCTTCCTCCAAGGGTTTTGTTCTCAACAAATAGCTGTTTGTACCGGTTGATTGAATAGAGCTTACCTCCACACCAACAGTCTTACCGCTCTCTAGAATCTCTACTCTCTCTACCTGTCTTTCAAGGCGAATTTCTACTAAAGTTCCCCCAGTAAAATCAATTCCTAAATTCAAACCCCACAAGAAAAGGGAGATCAGACCAGGAAGTATTACCAGGGCAGAAAAAAGAAAGTACCAAAATTTCTTACCAACGACGTGAAGCATTCTAAGCTTGCCTACTCTCAATCATCGCAAAAATTTCTAGTTCTAATTGGTTTACCAAGAGAGCTATCTTTGAATCGAGATCTTGAATAGTCTCCTTCAAAAATTCCACTACCTGTTCCTCAGTACCGAAGTAGAATTTCTCAAGAAAGGCTGGTCTATCTTCACTCGCCAGTAAATCTAGAATTCCCGCGAGCAAGTGCTGCTGATAAATTTTTGTTAGCAGCTGCCGCAAATGATCTCGTTCGTGGACCGCCAAATCAAGTTCAAACAGTTTCTTTTCAATATTTTCTTTACTGGCAAAACGCTCGTAGAGGATAATCATTTGGGCCCAACCTCTATTTTCCCGCTTCCTTCATCAACAAAAAGGAAAAGCACTCCTTGCTGGGCCCTTGGTGGATAGAGTCCCAGAGCATCCATTACTTCAGGGCTGCCACCATATTGTTTGCCAGTCGAGATAGCTGGTCCGCTATCACCCAAAACTCCTACAACAGTTTTGCCCGTGTTCGGATTCACCACCAGAAACTTGCGCTGCTTAAACCATTCGTAAACCCCCGGCTTTCCCCAACCAGGAGAGGCAAAGGTTTGAACCACAAGATAGTATTTTTCCTGTTGTATCAGATCGGCAGTCAAACTTCGAGAGTCCCGGGCAAAATAGCCAAAGGCACCTCTGCCCCCAGCCCAACCACTTTGAGCGTAACGGTCCGCCGCTGCGGCTGAATCAAAATGAGTCGATAGATTGTCCCCAGGGTAGCGAGTGAGGTGAGACTCTGTTCCGATATAGCCGTAGTTAGTATTGAGCCTTCTCCCCTGAAGTTGGGCAACTACTTTGAAACCAAGTAGCGCCGAGAGTTCTCCGCTAATTTTTTTCTCCTCAGAGGCTGTCAAAGGGCGAACCTCTTTGGGAAGATTGGCGGCCAAAATCTTGCGAATTTGTGCGCTCTTGTCTTGCGAAGGTTTAGCCGAGGCAACTACGGCACCAGGCAACTCTTTCTCATTATAAATGCTTGGTAGTTCCCGGCTAGGAGCAACCCCAGACGAAAGCAGCATTACACCCGCCGCTGCTCCAGTAGCAACGCCTTTGGCTGCTTGTGTCGGAAGAGCTTCGACATCAATCCCTTTTTCTCGCAGCCAAGTCAAGCTCTCGGAATGTTTTTCTTCAAACTCGGTCCGCAAATCTTGGTACTTGGTTTCAAAGCCGCTCTTCAATTGTTTAAAGGTAGCTGCCGTGCTGTCCATTTTAGCGATAGACTAACCTCATAAAGTTTCGAGTGACGATAATAGCCGTGAACATTGAAACCAAGATTCCAATAGCGAGGGCCAGGGCAAATCCCTTTACCTGACCAGTCCCAAGCCAGAAAAGAATCGTACTAGTAATCAGAGACGAGGCGTTTGAATCTCTAATCGAGTTCCAGGCTCTTGAAAAACCAATCTCTAGGGCGGCAACTTTGTTTCTGCCTTCCCGAGTTTCTTCTTTCATGCGCTCAAAAATAAGAATATTGGCATCGACCGCCATACCGATCGAGAGAATAAAACCGGCAATTCCGGCTAGGGTCAAAGTGACAGGAACTGTCTTAAAAATAGCTAGTACAGCTAAAGCATAAATTATCAGGGCAATGTCGGCAATCAAACCGGCAACTCCATAGTAGAAGAGCATGAACAAAGCAACAATGGAAATTCCTACAACCCCAGCAATGAGACTCTTCTCTACTGATTCCCTGCCGAGAGTAGCTCCGACGGATTGATCAGAAATAATGTCAATTTTTTTCACCGGAAGGGCGCCAGCCGAAAGCTGAATCGCCAACCTTTTAGCTTCGTCCGAGCTTTGTAATCCGGTGATTTGCCCGCGTTCTCTTATTTCACTTTGCACTGTGGCAATATTAACTGGCTGATCATCAAGAAAGGTAAGCATCGGTTTGCCAATGAGTTCTCTTGTTACCTTGGCGAATTTATCGGCCGATACTGACTTAATTTCAAAATCAACGATCGGACTGGAAGGCTGTCCACTTGAGGAATCAGAAAAGCTGGCATCGGCGCGAGATAAATCCTGACCAGTGATGCCGGTAGATTCAGTATTTTCAAGAGTTGGGAAGACGTTGCCGGCGTCAAGAGGAACATCAGCTTTAAACTTGCGAAATTCAAGTTTGGCGGTTTGGCCTACCAACTGCTTAGCTTCGGAGGCGTTACTAATACCGGGAAGCTGGACAATGATCCGGTATTCCCCACCCACTTGGGCCGTCTGAACTAGGGCCTCGGAAACTCCAAGACCATTGACTCGCCGCTCGATCACTTCACGAGCAGCCTCTAGGGCCCTATCACGATCGCCCGGCGCAATGTCAGTCATGTCCGCTCGTAAAGTAAGTTCAGTGCCACCCTGTAAATCCAGACCAAGTTTCACATTTAAATCTCTCTTTAGCTCCAGACCAAAGATTTTTGTATCTAGTTCAGGGCCCTTCAATACACGGTCAATTTTCACGGGTCCAAGATCGACTTTGATAGGGACAGAAGGCCAATCAACGATGATGGAGAGAACAACAATAATGCCGACAAACAAAAGGACCAGACGAGGTTTTTTCATCGGGAAAATTATATGGTAACAAGCTGCAAGCAGTCAATTAGTTTAGCGGATCATTTCCTCTTCATCGCCAATGAGCATGACGTGGGGTTTTTCAATGATCCCAACCACGAAAGGATCACGGCGGCGCTTGCGGAAAGTGAACTCTTCCTCAGTCATGACTGAATAGTTAATTTCTCGAGCCATTTCCTCTTCAGCTTCTTTCACCAACTGGGCTAGCTGCGGTAGGACTACACTACCAACGACCAGTAAATCAACGTCAGTCGGTCCAACGGTTCGCCTTTTGATATAGCCAAAGGAAAGAGTCGCAAATTTTATCTTGCCGAGTTTACCTCGCTCGTGGATAATTCCTCCCCCAAGACCAGTGGCTTTCGCCATCATCCGCGCCAGCTCATCATAAAAAGGGTAGTCTCGCTTAAACCCGTAAAATTTGCGGTTGGCGCGCACCTCAGAAGTAAGCATTCCTGACTTTTCCATACGGCTAAGTTCTGCCCGTACCGCGTTGATCTGCTCGCTGACGGCTCTCACCAACTCTCGCACATACAAAATCTTTCCAGGATCTTCAAAAAAGACCTGAAGAAGCTTGATCCTAGTCTTGGATATAAACAGGTTTTTCAGGGCTATGTTGGCAGATGCATTTAAGGCCATATTTTTCTCCTTCGGGCAAGGGTTTTTTAATTGTATCTGACGAGTGAACCGGTCGGCACGATCTCGATCCAGATCTTACCACGGTTCAAGGCTATTTCGTTACCTTTCGTATCGTAAAATCTTGTTCTCGAAGTAAGAGTACTTTTCCTCCAATTGGCTGAGTAGGCCCTGCCATCCCTAAAAATTATTGCCTTCCCACTCCCCCTTGTTTGCATCCGCAAACGTGAATGCCCTGAAGGATCGGGTGTCGTGACCAAATACTGGACGATAATGTTCTTGGCTGAAAGCTGTTTCTTGTTGGTGGCATCAAGGTGAGCTACTCCCCCATTTAAGCGCAAATAGGTGTTGGTGACTTTATCATATCTCCACTCAACTCTATAGTCCGGTAAACTCGAGCTTCCAAAATTAATCTTCACGTTGAATTTTGCTGGTCTCGCACCGCTAGTAGCCTCTTTATCCTTAAAATTCCACATTGCTATCTGCACAGGGCCAGAATAACCTCTTCTTTTAGCAGCGGCTCGTAATTTGGCAGTAGACGTATAGACATTGTGCGGTGCAAAACGCGAGCTCACCCTCTGATAGGCCTCTGACCCAACGGAGAACTGGTCCAAGTCTTTAATTTTGTAACTTTGTACCTTACTCTGGGCCTCAGGACTGCCACCAACATGGCTGTACCCAGCCCCATACTCACTCACCCAGTCCAAAAAGTAAGTTCGGTTGCTACGCACTGGTCCAAGAGCAGTTTCTTGAGCTAAATATATATTCATTGTGCGGGTAATACCACCTTCTGCTAAAACCTCGTAAGTAATCTCTGCCCTTTGCATCCCTGATTGCGGACGCGCCTCGGTGTGATTTTCTATGATCACCGCGAGTGGCAGAAGGTCCTTCCAGGCAGCTGCTTCTGAGGCTTTGTACAAAACACCGTTCAAAGGATTCGGAAAGTCTGTTGGTTCCTCAGGCTTACCGGTAAGTAAGGTCCCGAGTGGAGAGAAAACTCTCTGCAACTTTTCAGCCGCTTTACTTTCGGCAAACCAAAAACCTGCAACTCCACAGGCAGCTACAAAGAAGACCAAGGTCAAAACTACTAGAAATTTTTTGAACGCGGGCAGTTTCCGAAACGCCCGAAACGGGTTACTCATACCTGTTTCTGAAAGATCTCAATTACACTAGCTTTATTTGTGCTTACTCTGGGTAAAACTAGTACCCACCAGATTAACGAGTTTTGAAATAAAATGCAAGCCGTATCTGTTGCGGCCCTTGAGGAACTTATGCTAGAGTAATTTAACTTATGCCTAAAAAGACTCGTGAAGAAAAAATCTTAGCACGGTTGCATCGATTGGAAAAAACTCAGACTGAAGGAAGCACTCCTACCCCCGACGGGACTGTCAGTAAATCCACCTTCAACCTAGCCGACGCAGCCAGGAAAGAAACTGTATCTTCCCCGGCTGCACCTACAACTGGCCGACAAAACCTAGATTACTCCTATGTGAAAGGGGATCTGCGTAAGATCGCCCTCTTCACCATTGCCGCGTTGTTAACCGAGTTCGTTTTGAGCTTGACTTTTGCGAAGCACCTACAAAATTTGTTTTTCTGATTTTACGAGCAAATGCGAAGCTCAACGAGCTTGACAGCTTCAAGTTGGTATGCTAAGCTTTTCCCGAGGCTATTTTAGCCTCATTTAGCTTCGATTTTGTTTCGCTGGACGAAGTCGGCGAAAGAAGCTAACCGAAAGATTAGCATTTTATAGATTCTCTCACTAGCGAAAGGGGGTGACAGGATCACACTAAGTGCTCTTTTAGAGCACTTCCTATTCCACTAATTATGGCTTCCATGTATTGTGTTAAGTGTCGTGCAAAAAGAGATGTTGCTAACCCAGAGCAAGTTACCATGAAAAACGGTAAGAAAGCTCTTCGAGGTACTTGCCCCGTTTGCGGAACCAAAATGTTCAAGATCGGTGGTTAGTTTCGTCTTTTGATTTTGCAGGCATTTTTGTTTGCAGGCAAAATCTTTACCATTAACAGAAAAACCCCTCATAGAATGGGGTTTTTCTGTTTTGACAATAGTTTTTCTAGCTACTTAAAAACGCGGCCAACACTGACTCTCGCTGAAACGCCTTCCTCACTCTTGTATTTATACAAGGCTGATAGGCTAATGTTGCCGCCTTCAATTTTCGCATGGTAAGATTTTAACCCCGCTTCCTCTGTCGGGGCAACAACCTCTGCTCCTAAAGTCTCTTTTAATTTTTGGGCAATCCCCTGATCAACACCAGTACTGCAGGAGGCTAAAATTATCGTTGGTTTGTCCTCGAAAAAACTCCCGTATTTACCTGACCTTGAATCAACCAGGTCTTCAGAAGTTAAAGAGTATCTTGCTTCCCCAGAGCGCGACGGGTGATCCCCAAAACTAATACTATCTTCGCTACCGTGACCAAAAATGATGGCGAAGGAAATTCGGTGCTTGCCGTACCTGGCTCGAAAATGGCGGAGATGGTTCGCAACATCAACTTTGCTCTCTGCCTCGGCGACCCGAAGTTCAAATTGATCTCCGAGATCCTCAAGAAGGCTTTCCAGAGGTCCTCTTTGCCCATAGGCTGCCCCATTATGATCTCGTAGGGGGTAGAGCCCAACCCCATAGCGCAGATCGTCTCGATCACGATTTTGGTATTGTCGCAAGAGCAGTTCTGGCGGATAGCGACCAAAATTAACAATACCAAACTTTTCATTAAGAACCTTGGTG
>Ga0247727_10005093_pt1 | contig 27056 bp, 26 predicted proteins | sample WisWelCaveWW1625_FD_202498 | JGI IMG/M metagenome (GOLD analysis project Ga0247727, IMG submission 202498) | Biofilm microbial communities from Wishing Well Cave, Virginia, United States - WW16-25 | ecosystem: Environmental > Aquatic > Deep subsurface > Groundwater > Cave microbial mat | place...
GAGTACACGCCGACCGGGGGCTGGGACTTCGTACGCCGGAACTTCGGGCGGCTCCGGGTCTATTCTCGAGGGACCGAGAGCGGGCCGCTTGCCACGGTGGCCGGCCTTGCGGGCATCGCCGTGTGCAACGAGGTCATGCTGTCCGAGCTGGTGCGGGAGCGCGTTCTCGACGGCGCCGAGATCCTCGTGAATCCAGCCAACGACACCTGGATCTCCGAACGCAACTGGTCGCGCCTCACCTTCCAGATGGCGCTGGTACGGGCGATCGAGCATCGGCGCTATCTGGTGCGAGTCTCGACCTCGGGTCCGTCCGCGATCGTCGATCCCTGGGGGCGCGTCCAGATCCAGAGCCAGCCGGTCTCGAGCGCTGTGATCGCGGGCAAGATCCGCGCGCGCAGCGATCGCACGCTCTACACGCGGGTTGGCGACAGCTTCGCGCTGCTATGTGCGCTGGGCGCCGGCGCCGGCGTACTCGCCACCCGGCGGAACCGGCGCAGCTAGAGCCGCCTGCGGCCCGCGCAGGTCCCAGACCAGGCCGAGCCGCGAGAGGCCGCGCAGAACGAGCCAGGTGACGTCGATTTCGCCGCGCACGTGCCCGTGGCGCGCCCAGCGCGGCCGCGCATGGTGGTTGTTGTGCCAGCCGTCGCCGAGCGTGAGCCAGGCGAGCCACGGCAGGTTGCGGCTCTCGTCGGGCAGTGCGTAGCGCCGGGCGCCGAAGTGATGGCCGAACGATGCCACCGCGAGGGAGAGGTGGTAGAGCACGACAGTGCTGATGCAGAAGCCCCAGACGAGGAGCTGTGGTCCCGTCACGCGGAGCGCCGGTGCCCAGGCCGCGAGAGCCTCGCCCGCCGCATACAGGGCCGCGGCCAGGCTCAGGGGTGCCACCCAATGGAAACGCTCCAGCCAGACCAACTCCGGAACCCGCAGCAGATCCGGCACGGCTTCGAGCGGCGCGCGCGCGTGAATGCGACACAGCAACCACCCGATGTGTGCCCACCAGAGGCTGCGCACGTGAGGCGAGTGGGGGTCTCCCTCGCGATCCGCGTGCCGATGGTGCACGCGATGGTGAGCCGTCCACCAGAGCGGCCCGAGCTGGGCCGCCGAGGCGCCGAGCCATGCCAGTGTGAACTGAACCGGGCGCCCGCAACGGAAGGCGCGGTGGGCGAGCAGTCGGTGATAGCCCGCCGTCACGCCGAACAGCCGCACGATGACGAGCGTGCAGCAAACGGCCAACGCCGTCGCACTCGCGCCGGTGAGCAGCGCCGTCGCGCACAGCAGGTGAACGCTGAGCAGAGGGAGGCAGGCCCAGGGATCGAATCGCTGTTCGTGCGGGCGCGCAGCGCGGACCATGACGTTCCGAGCGTATCGCCTGCCGCCGTTCGGCGCTCCGTCGGAAGCCTGCTCAGCCCGCTGTGCCACCACGCTCGGTGTCGCTCGGGGCGGGGAAGGCGCGTGCCTTCGCCGTCGGACCGTCGCGGCGCCACATGTAACAGGAGTCGGGGTAGCCGCCGACGCTGAGCTCGCGCGGGAGGACGCCCGGCGTCGCTGCGCCGCCTCCGAACCGGGCGACGAGCCGATGCGAGAACGCCGCGAGGCACTGGATCACGCCGGGAGCGAGGTTGAGCAGCGCGTCACGCAGCGGAGCATCCGCCGGGTCGTCGCCGAGCGCCGCGAGCACGCGGGCGGCGAGGCCGCGCAGGGCCGGGCCGCCTTCGAGCGGGGCCACGCGCTCGCGCCGGCTGCGCCAGGACGTAGCCTCGAGCGTGGCGGCTCCGCGCTCGCGCTCCGCCGCGTCGAGGCTCACCAGCGTGCTGAGCTCGCGGTCGAGCCGGGCGAGCAGACGCAGCTCGTGCTGGCGTGCGAGGCGGTCGAGAGGCAGCGCCACCTTGGCGCTCGGCCGCAGCTGGAACTCCGAGAGCTGGATCGCGACCTCGAGGGCGCCGTCCGGGCGCTCGAAGCCGTCGAGAAAGAGGCTCCGCTTCGCGATGCGCTCGCCGGGCGTGCGATTCTCGAGCCCCGCGTTCTCCAGGAAGCGCTGCGCGCTCGCGCCGAGCAGCTGCGCGAGCGTGAGCAGGTGAGAGCAGCCGAGCGGCCCCCCGAACACGCTGGCGAGCCGTCGCGCGAAGGCGCCGTCGAGCGTTTGGCCGACCAGCGCCTGGAGGCGCGGTGCCGGATCGCGGCAGCAGTCGCCCCCCGAAGCGGGGCCGGGCTCGAAAGCGACGGTCGGCTGCGCCGTCTCGAGCCGCTCGATGCGCGCGGTCGCCGGGTCGAGCTCGACCCGTAGCTTCATGTGATGGATGAAGCCTGCGGTCTGGAGGTCGCCCCCCGTCGGCACGAAGCCGACCTTGCGCAGGTCGAGGATTACGCCGTCGAGCTGCACGCGGCCGCGCTCGCCTCGGAACGCCTCGATCACGAGCGTGCGCGTGTGGAGGGGCAGGCCGCTCGGCGTGAAGGGGTCGAGGGCGCTCGCCGTCGTCATGGCGCGCGCAGTATAGGCGGGCGCGATACCGTCCCGCCGTGCTCGCGCCCGACTCGTGGATCGACCTCGATCGCTACCCGCTGCGGGACGTCGCGGCGCCCCGCACGCGCCGCGTCGTAGAGGAGGCCGAGCGCGATCTCGCGCGCGTCGGCATGGCCGTCCTGCCGGGCTTCCTGCGCGCCGACCAGATCGCTGCGCTCGTCGGCGAGTGCGACGCGCTGGCTCCGAGCGGGCACTTCTCCGAGGTTCGAGGGACGCCCTACATCGACGTCCCCGACTTCTCGCTGCCCGAGGGCCACCCGCGTCGCACACTCGGGCGCACCGCGCTGACGGCTGTTCCCTACGACCGCTTTCCCGCCACGAGCGGGCTGCGCGCGCTCTACGAATGGGATCCGCTGCTCGAGTTCGTGCGCGTGCTGCTCGGGCGCGAGCGGCTGTTCCGCTACGCGGATCCGCTCGGCGCGTTGAATCTCGCGGTGATGCGCGATGGCGACGAGCTGGCCTGGCACTTCGACCAGACCGACTTCGTGGTCTCGATCGCGATCCAGTCGAGCGAGGCGGGGGGAGAGTTCGAGGTGGTGCCGTGGATCCGCACGACGGACGACGAGAACTACGCTGCGGTGCGGAAGGTGCAGGCGGGTGCGCCCGACGCGGGCGTGAGCGTGGTGCCGATGACGCCGGGCACGCTGATGCTCTTCGAGGGCCGGCGTTCCATCCACCGCGTCTCACCGATTCGCGGGGCGCGGCCGCGGCACGTCGCGCTGCTCGCGTACGACACGAAGCCTGGTACCGACAGCTCCGCGCTCTTGAAGCGCGTCCGCTACGGCCGCCTGCCGGGTGAGGCATGACGGCGCGCAAACGCCCGAGGCCGCGAGCACGTCCGAGCCGCGCCCGCACGCGCACCCGCACTGCAAGCGCAGCGCGCAGCGAGGCGCAGCCGAGCGAAGTCATCGCCGCAAGCGGAGCGCGCAGTGAGCCGCAGGCGAACGAAGTCATCGAGCTTGGCGAGGCGTTCGTCGGCAATGGCGCCGAGGCCGCGCACGTGAACACCGTGCTCGGGGCGCGCAGCGGTGCGGTGGGAGCTGCCTGGGCCACGGCACTGGCGACTCCCTCGAGCGGCCACGCGCCCTTCGTTGCCGTGGTTCGTCCGGGGGTTTCGGCGAAGCCCTTCACGTTGTTCGTGAACAAGGCCGCGATCGCGACCGAGGTGCACGCTCGCCTCACCTGGGGCGCCGCGCAGGCCGGTGTGGCGGCGGGCGTGATGGACGCCGTCGCGGCGGGCGATGTCGCGGCCGCGGCCGTGGATACGCTCGCGCTGATCGCCGCCGTGTGGGTGGATCCGGCGGCGCGCGACGCCGAGGCCGTCTACCGCAACAACCGCGCGGCTACCGCGTCCGCACTGGCGGCGGGCCGCCGGCGCGAGCCTGCGCTGGCGGAGGCGCTCGCGGCTCGGGCACGCCCGGAGAATCCGTTCTTCGCGCCGCGTTGAGCCGTCCGCTACGTGGCGCTGGCACTCAGTACAGCACGCAGCCGAAGGGCGGCTCGTAGCGCGCGATGCGCTCGGCGAGGTAGGGCACGAAGGCGCGCACGCGATCCGCGCCGAGCTCCGCCTCGACGCGCTCCATCGTCTCTGGGAGGTCGGGCCGACACGAGGCGAGGCTGCGCTCGCCGACGAACACGCAGGAGCACAGCTCCTTCGCCGCGTAGCCGGCGCCGATCGTGCTCAGGTCGCGGGCGCGCTCGAAGAGGAGCGCGCCGACCACCAGCAGCAGCCAGACGATGGCCATGGCGTACCAGCGATTCACGGGGACATCCCGCTGCGCGGAGGAAAGGCGTTGATCAGCTCGGCGAGCTGCGCGTTCAGCTCCGGCCAGGTGGACACGTGCATCTCGCCGAGCCGCACGATCACGAGGTCGCGGTCGGGCACCATCACCACGAACTGGCCGGCGTTGCCGTTCATCTGGAAGGCCTCGATGCCGGGCGCCAGCGTCGGCCACTGCTCGGGGCCGGGCTGCGCGGTGATCCAGACGTGCGCGCCGTAGCTGCCGTTGTTCGCGGCGGGCGCCGGCGTTCGCGTGAAGTCCACCCAGCCCTCGGGCAGGATGCGCCGGCCGTCCCAGCGGCCGTCGCGCAGGTAGAGCAGGCCGAGCCGCGCCCAGTCGCGCGCACTGGCCCAGACGTAGCTGCCGCCGAGCATCGTCTCCGCGGCATCGAACTCGAGCACGAGGCTTCGTATTCCGAGCGGCGCGGCCAGCTCGCGCTCGGCGAAGGCGCGCACGCCCTCCCGCCCGCCGCCGACGCTGCGGCCGACGATGCCGGACAGGATCTGGCTGGTCCCCGTCGAGTAGTCCCAGTGCGTGCCCGGCTCGTGCGCGAGATCCACGCGCGTGGCGAAGGCGGCCGAGTCCTTGGCGCGCTCGCCGAACAGCAGCTGCGCCGCGAAGCTGTCGCCGTCGTCGCCGCCGTCCGCGTTGTCGAGGCCCGTCGTCATGTTCAGGATGTGCCGCAGCGTGAGCTGCGCGCGCGGGTCGCCGGCGCGCTGCCAGTCCGGCACCGGCGCCGGCGCGTCGAGCGTGAGGTGGCCTTCGCGCACCAGGATGCCGGTCAGGCACTGCGTCACGCTCTTCGCCATCGACCAGGAGCGGAAACGAGACTCACGTCCGAACCCCGCGGCGTAGCGCTCGAGCACGATGCGGCCGCCTGCGGCGACGAGCAGCGCGCGGGTGTCCGGCAGGCCGCCACGTCCCACGGGCAGGAACAGCTTCGCCACCGCCGTCGCGAGCGTGCCGTGATCGATGGCAGCGCCGGGCGGCCCTTCGCTCCAGCCGAGCGTCGGCCAGGGCACGCCCGCAGGCTGCGGCGGCAGCGCGGTGGCAGCAGCGACCGGGCCTGCGAGCCCGAGCGTCGCAGCGAGCAGCACGGCGAGAGCGACCCGGGAGCCCATGCGGCGCCCAGCGTAACCGGCCGGGTCGGGCTCGTCAGCCGGCTGCCGCGGTCGCCGGCCGCCCGCGCATGTTCATCAGCAGAGTCACCAGCAGCAATGCGCCCACCGCGGCGAGGTAGAAGCTCCCGCGTGCTGGCAGGCTGGTGATGGTGAAGTTCGCGACCACGCCGGTGCCGAGCACGGTGGGCGTGAAGGGCGCGACCTGGAAGGCAGCCTTCGGATCGAGGTTGTGGCCGAACACGTAGAGCGTGTAGGCGAAGCGCGCGAAGGCGAACATGCCGAAGTAGCTGTAGAGCGCGACCAGATCGAGCAGCGAGCGCACGTCGCCGAGCGCGACCACGCGCAGCAGCAGGAGCATCATCACGCCGAGTGCGAAGGGCAGGAAGTCGAGGTCCGACAGCGCAGCGCGATCGATCTTGGCCATGCCGATGTAGTGGTTGAGCGTGTTCACCTCCTGCACGTCGCCCGTCACCGTGTAGGGGAAGATCACGAGCTCGAGCCCCTGCGGATACTGAGGCGCCTCGAAACGCATCTGCCAGATCGGCGCGATCACGGCGAGCGCGAGCGGGACGAGCAGCATCAACAGCAGCCAGCGGGTCTTGTCATCGAGCGGCCGCGTGAGCCATTCGCTCGGGCTCTGCATGAAGCTCTCCCCTACACCGCGTCGTCGCGGCAGAAGCGGCGCAGGGCGTGCGCCAGTGCGAGTCCGCCGAAGGCGAGCGGCCAGCCGACGCCGAGCGCCACCAACCCGCTCGGCCCGAGTCGCTCGGCCAGGTAGAAGCCCACCGGTCCGAGCGTCGCGAGGTCGGGCTCCGCGCCCGCGAGCAGCGCCACGCGCGCGGCCTCCACGGGGTTCAGCGCCGCCAGCACGAGCACGGCCTGCGGCGCGAGCTGCCAGCGCAGCAGGATTCCGATCAGCCCGAAGTCGAGCAGCGCCACCGCCGCGAGCCAGGCGAGCAGCAAGGCGGCGAGCGCGTGCGCGCTCGAGCGCGCCCGGCACGAGAGCGCGAGCCCGAGCGCGGCGAAGGCGAACAGCAGCGCGGCAGAGACCGCGAGCGCTTGCGCGAGGAAGCCCCAAGGCACGCCCGCGCCCAGCAGAGCCGCCACCGCGCCGACGGCCACGAACAGCAGGGCGAGCGGCACCGCCAGCCCGAGCCAGCGCACGCCGAGCGCGAGGCCGAGGTAGCGGCTACGGGAAACGGGTTGGCTGAGCAGCAGCTCGAGGCTGCCGTCCTCGCGGGCACGTGGAACCAGCGGCCCGGTGGCGAGCAGTGCGAGCAGCGGCAGCAGGTAGACGAGCGCGTGGGAGAGCGAGAACAGCACGCGTCCGAGTCCGGTGAAGCCGAGCACGCTCGACTCGCGCAGGCCGACGCCGAAGAACAAGGCGGCGAGCGCAGCGTAGAGACCGCAGGCGAGCCAGAGCCAGCGCGAGCGCAGCAGCTCGGCACGCTCGAGCGACGCCAGCGCGGAGAGTTCGGCGTTCATCGCGCAGCCTCCTCTGCGCCGCGCAGCGCGACGAGCGTCGCCGCCGCGTCGAGAGCAAACGGCGCACGCTCGGCCGGCACCGCCGCGAAGCCGTGGTCCATCGGCGTCTCCGCCGCCGCTGCGAAGCGCGTGTCGGATTCGGCGAGCCAGCCGTCGCCCGTGGAATCGTGGAACCAGACTGCGGCCGGGGCCTCGCTGGTCTCGGCGCGGGCGAGCAGCAGGCAGCCGGGATCGTCGAAGAACCGCACCTCACCTGCGCGGGTGTGCAGCTGCGCAGCGAAGCGGGGATTGCTCACCAGCATGTGGCAGCGCGCGCAGGCCACGCGGTCCCAGGCCGGCTCCAACGGGCCGTCGGGCGCTGCGGCCGCCCGCCAGAGCGCGAAGCCGAGCGCGCCGGCGACGAGCGCACGGGCGAGCAGACCGAGCGGGCGCCGCCTACGCGGCATGGCGGCCTCCACTCTGGCTGGGCGCCGGCAACGCCTCGCCGTCGCGCACGCAGACGTCGCGCAGGTCCGCGCCGAGCGTCGCGGGCAGCTCGCCGAGCAGCGCGATCTTCTCGGCGCGTGCCACCGTGCGCACCCACCAGCCGCCGGCGCCACGCCGGAAGCCGCGCGCGTCCAGCCAGGCCGCGGCGCCGGCGTCGGCCGCCACCTCGATCACGCTGTGCAGCGTGGCGTCGAGGTAGCTGCGCACGGGCCCGCGGCTCACGATCGCGCCTTCGGCGAGAGCGATCACCTCGCCCACGAGCGAGCGGATCTCGGAGAGTCGGTGTGAGCAGAGCAGCACCGTGGTGTCGCGCGGCAGCGCGTCCACCAGCGCCAGCACGCGCGCGCGGCTCTCGGGATCGAGGCTGCCGGTCGGCTCGTCGAGGATCAGCAGGCTCGGCTCCGCGGCTAGCGCCATCGCGACCAGCAGCTTCTGGCGGGTGCCGCCCGAGAGCGCGCGGAAGGGGCGGGCGGCGAGTGCGTCCAGCGAGAGGCCGAGCCGTGCCGCCTTGTCCGGAATGGCTCCGGCGGAAAGGCCGCGCAGGCGCGTGACTGCGCTGATCCACTCGCTCACCGGCACCGCGAGCGGCGGCGCCAGCTGCGGCACGTAGGCGATGCGCCGGGCGATCTGCGCGCGCTCCTCGAAGGCGTCGCTGCCGCCGATGCGGACCTCGCCTTCGTAGGCGAGCAGGCCGAGCAGCACCCGATTGAGCGTGGACTTGCCCGAGCCGTTGGGCCCGACGATCGCGACGCGCTGGCCCGCCGCCACGTCGAAGTCGAGGCCGCGCAGGGCTTCGACGCGACCGAAGCGCTTCGTCAGCTTGCGCACCTCAATCTGCAAGGGACGCTCCGAGCGGGCCCAGCGCCAGCCGCGGCTCGGGATCCACGAGCAGGCTGATGGGCTGGAAGAGCGGAAGCGCGCGGCCGAGCCATTCCACCGCGCCGAGCGCGACGCTGCCGCGGAAGAAGGCCAGGGCAGGGATCTGCGCGATCCAATCGCTCGACAGGCTGGTGGGCTGGTGCGGCAGGTCGCCGATGCCGTCCCGATCCAGGTCGTAGCCCACGTACTCGTCCCATTCATTGCCGCGCCAGAGCGCCGCGCGCGCGTTGCCGCGGCCTTCGACGGCGACGCTCACGCGGTTGTCGCGGAAGCGGTTGCCCACGAACTCGTTGCGCTCGACCGCGCCGTGAAAGAGCAGGGCGCGATCATTGAAGTGCAGCTCGTTGCCGACGAAGCGATTGCGCTCCGTGGGGTCGCCCGCGTTGGTATCGACGAAGATGCCGGTGGTGTTGGCCACGAAGGAGTTGCCGCGCACCAGCAGATCGCCGGCCTCCTTCACGCCGAGGCCGATGCCGGCCGCGCCGCCGGCCCGCAGCAGGCGGTTGTTCGCGAGCGTCACGCGCCGGCTGTACATCACGAACACGCCCACCACGTCGTCGGCGAAGGTGTTGCCCTCCACCCGGTTGTCGTGGCTGTACATGAAGTGGAGGCCGTAGCGGCCACGCTCCACGTGATTGCGTAGGAAGCGGTTGCGCGGCGCGTACCAGGCCACCAGGTCGCGCCCGTCGGCGAGCCGGTTGTCCGTGATCGTGCTGTCCTGCACCTCCCAGAGCCGGATGCCATCGCCACGCAGGCCGAGGGGGCGCGCGGGGTCGCCGCTGATCTCGTTGCCGCGGATCAGCAGGCCCCGGGTGCGCTCGGCGCGCACGCCGAACAGCGCGCCGCGAATGCGCAGACCTTCGATGCGGGCGCCCTCGCCGCTCACGAACAGGGCGGCGTCGAGGCGGTCGAAGCGCCGCCCGCTGCCCTCGATCGTCATGCCTTCGATGGCGGCGCCGGCACCGGCCAGCGTGACCACCGTGTCGCCGCCGGAGAGCACGGCCTCGCGTGGCCCGCTGAGCGTGACCCCGGCGCCCACACGAAGCGGCCCTGCGTAGGCGCCGGCGGCGAGACACAGCCTCGTGCCCGGAGGCGCCGCAGCGAGCCGCAGCGCGAGATCCTCGCCCGGCCGGACGGCCGTGCAGCCGTCCGGCGCGGCGGCCACGGCCTCCGCAGAGGCGAGAGCGAGCGCCGCGAGCGCGACGCCCGCTCGGCGGAGGCGACGGCGCCGCACGCTAGTTCGGCTCGACCAGCAGGTAGCCCGCCATCTCGAGGTGGAGCGCAGAGCAGAACTCGGTGCAGTACATCGGGAACACCCCACTGCGCTTCGCCACGAACTCGATGTTGGCGTGCTCGCCCGGCTCGATGCTGACGTTGATGTTGTGCGAGCCGATCGCGAAGCCGTGCGTGGCGTCCTTGGCCTGCTCCACGTTGGTGAGGTGGATGTGGACCTTCTCGCCCTCCTTCACGCGCACGATGTCGGGCCTGAAGTGGCTGCGCACCGCCGTCATGTAGACGTGCACGCCATCGGCGCGGCGCTCGATGCGCTCCTGCTCGGCCTCGACCGCATCGGGATCCTTGGCGTCGGCGATCGGGTCGAAGCCCACCGGCGTGTAGATCTCCTTCGGATGCAGCTTGTCGGCCTTGATGATCTGCGCATAGTGCGGCTCGCCGAGCGGCACCGGCATGTCGTAGAGCAGCTGCATGGGGTTCGAGGTGATGTCCACGAGCTGCAGGTTCTGCGGCAGCAGCGGACCGACCGCCGAGAAGCGGTCCAGCGACCACTTGTTGATCATCACCAGGAAGCGCCCATCCGGCGACACGGTGTCGCCCTCCGCCGCCGCGATGTGGCCCACGTTGTAGTGGGCGGGGATCTTCTCGATCACACGCGCCTCCGCGACGTTCCACTTGGCCACCTTCGACTCCAGGAAGATCGAGGTGTAGGCATTCCCCTGGTCGTCGAACTGCGTGTGCAGCGGGCCGAGGCCGATCTCGACCTGCGCGCGGATCGACTCCTCGAAGGGCAGGATCGGCACGCCGTAGGGATCCGTGCCGACGTACTTCTTCTGGTCGATCAGCGCCTTCACCTTCTCGAAGGAGTAGATCGTGGCGTGCGTGTCGAGCTTGCCCGACACCACGATGTCCTTGCCGTCGGGCGTGACGTCCACGCCGTGCGGGCTCTTCGGCTCGGGGATGAAGTGCAGCACGCCCTCGGCGATCGAGACCGGCAGCCGCAGCACGCGCATGCCGGCGATCGTCTCGGCCTTGCCGGCGGCCACGAGCGCCTCCGCCTTCTTCCAGTCGATCACGTGCAGGAAGTCGGTGTCGTTCTGCGACGCGCCCGACTCGAGCGGCGGGTTGCCCTCCAGCGTGCCGCCCCAGGCGCGCTCCGTGTTGAAGGAGTTCACGAAGGCGAAGCCGTCGCTGACCAGCTTGCCGGCGTCGGCCAGATCCTGGCCGTAGGGCGGCACCTCGATCGCGAAGGAGGAAGCGCCGTCGAGCTTTCCCTTGCTGCGGTCGAACTTCCAGAACAGCACGGCGCCACGGTACTTGTCGTTGAACTCCTCGATCGGGGCGAAGCCGCCGCCGAGCGGCGCCGGGTACTGCGTCGGCTCGATCACGTAGTCCGTGTTCGGCGTGACGAAGGCCGCGCCGTGGTCGGACTGGATCACGTTCGAGGCCACGATCTGCTTGGTGACGAAGTCGCTGAGGTCGATCACGGCCAGGCGGCCGTTCGCCTTGTCACCGATGAACAGGAACTTTCCGTCGTAGTCGCCGGCCGTCTCCGACAGGGCCGGGTGATGCGTGTCGGCCCAGGCGAGGGTCTGCCCGTTGCGATTGCCGCCGGCCAGCACCGCGTTGGTCTGGTCGCCGTAGCCGTAGCCCTGCCAGGGCTCGGGCGTGAACACCGCGATCACCTTGAGCAGCCGCATGCTCGGCAGGCCGACCACGAGCACCTGCCCCGAGTGACCCCCCGAGGAGAACATCAGGTACTCGTCGTGCACGCCCGTGGGCGTGTAGGTCTTGAGTGCGGCAGTCACGTCGGGCTCGGCCAGCTGGCGGGCCTGCATGAGCTCGGCCATCGAGCCATTGCCGTTGCCGGCCGAGGCCTGCTCGCTGCGGGGGGAGCAGGCGAAGAGGGCGAGGGCGACGCAGCTCACACTGAGAGTCGATTTGCGGATGCGCATCAGCTTCTCCTTGCGAGGCTGCGCAGGTGCGCCACCAGCGCACCGACGACCTCGGGCTTGGCCATCAGGTCGGGATTGCCCGGCATGCTCGGGCTGCGGCCTACCGCCGCTCCGCCGTACATCACGATCTTCTCGAGGTGCTCGTCCGTGACCGAGCCCTGCCAGGTCGCGTCCTGGAAGTTGCGCGGCTTCGGATCGAGCGCGGCGGAGCCGGGTCCATCACCCGCGCCTTCGCTGCCATGACACGTGAAGCAGCGCGTGGCGAAGATCTGCCGCGCCTCGTCGCCCGCGGCGACCGCGGGGGCCGCCGCAAGCGCAACGGGGGGCGCCGCCGCCTGGGCGGGCGGCGCTTCACGCTCGCCGCACGCGAGCGAGAGCAGCGCGAGCGCGGCCAGGCTCACGAGAGCAAGACGGATCCGCATGTGACCTCCTAGAACTCGAGCACCACGGCGCTCGTGATGCGTTGCTGAAAGATCCCGGTCGGGTGCGTGACGGGTCGCTCGTAGGCGATGCTGAAGGTCACGTGCTCGGCGAGCGGCACGTGCACGCCGATCGCGGCCGTCAGCAGGTCGAGACTGTCGACGCCCTGCGAGCCGAGGTTCACGACGTCGGCGCCCTCGAAGGGACCGGTGCCGAGCACGCTCTGCACCGTGTTCAGGTCGAGCGTGCCGCCGTGCTTCAGCCGGATCGGCAGCGAGCCGTCGCCCGACTCGATCCAGTACATGCCCGAGAGCTGCAGGAAGGGCTGCACCCAGGGCGTGACGTCGAGGCCGGCATACAGGTGGTAGAAGAGCGAGCTCGACAGCTCGCGCCCATCGAAGGGAATCTGCGCACCCAGGTCCCCGATCCAGCGCACCGGACCTGTGCCCATGGCGCCCGTCAGCGAGGGCAGCGCCATGCCGCTGCCGTGGCCCTGGTACTGGTCGCTGCTGCCGGTCGGAACCTCGACGCGCAGGATCCCGGAGACGATCTGGCCGGCCTCGCGGTCCTGCCACAGCGCCACCTTCAGGCCGGCGGCCAGGTTCATGAAGCCCTGGCTGTCCTCGAGCAACGGGTTGCCGTTGCGATTCCAGACGTAGCCGTCCTTGGTGGCGATGATCGAGACCCGGTCGGTGAGCGCGACGCGCAGCTGGAGCGCCGCGGCGTACAGCGCGCCGCCGTCGAACACCGACTGCTCGGGGAAGTCGTGCCACAGGAAGTAGGGCACCGCGTTCGTGGTGATGAAGGGATCCTCGAACAGGTAGGGCGCGACGATCGGCTTCTCGAAGCCGTCGAAGCGTCCCGAGCGCTCGCAGTTGAAGTCGGGGAACCAGGCGTCGCACGCCTCTTCGGCGCCGGAGGGCAACGCGGCCGCGAGCAGCCCCAGCACCAGCAGCCCGACGACTCTGCTCCTCATCTTCCTCTCCCTCTCTTCTGGATCGATGCGAGAAGGCCTTCCTCGCGGCCCTCGTGCTCCGCCAGCTCACCGGCCAGCTGCCCGAGCAGCCGGGCGCACGGCTCGCAGGCTTCGCTCTCGATCGCACGTGCGACGCTCGCGAGGCGCTCGCGCAGCTGCTGGTGCTCGTCGCTGAGCGCCTCGAGGTCACGCTCGAGCGCGGGCGCGAGGCCGCGCAGCGCCGGGAAGTAGAGCCCATCCTCGAGCGCCAGATGTGCCTCCAGTGCGTCGGCGAAGCGTGCGAAGGCCGCGCGCGCCCGCTCGCTCTCACCTGCATGGAGTGCAGTGCTGACGCGCTGGTAGAAGTCGTCGAGCCCGCGGTGCTGCTGCGAGATCACACGAGCCTCGCGCTGCATGCGCAGCAGCAGGCCCGGCTGGCTGCGTTGCGCGTTCACGTGTTTCCACATTGCTAGGCGCGCCTCCGTGGCTGGGATTCGCAAGCGCTGTGCCAGCCCGCGCCCACTTCTCCGCCTCTGGTGGGGTGCAGGGAGGGGCGGCTTGCCCCGGCTTGGGGCTGACCGGGCCAGTCGCGATCGCGATACGCTCGGCCGCGTGAAGGGCACGATTCGCGAGACGCCGCGCGAGCGGCGCGTGCGGCTCGCAGACGGTCGCACTAGCTGCGCGCGATCCGGCCGGAAGACCGCGAGGCGTTCCTCGCCTTCCACGCCGGGCTCTCGGCTGAGTCGCGCTACTTCCGTTACTTCTCCGCCCGCCGCAAGCTGCCCGCGCAGGAGATCCGCCACTTCACCGAGGTGGACCAGCGCGAGCATGCCGGCGTCGTGCTGCTGGTGGACGGCCGGCTGGTCGGACACGCGCTGTATGACCGGTTGACCGATCCGACCGAGGCCGAGGTGGCCCTCGCGGTGGCCGACGCCTTCCAGGGCCACGGAGTGGGCACCGCGATGCTCGGGGAGCTGGCGCGCGTCGCGAGTCGGGCGGGTGTGCGGCGCTTCGTGGCGCACGTGCTGCCGACCAACCAGCGCATGCTCCAGGTGTTCCGCGACCTCGGCTTCGAGGAGCATGCGCGCTTCGAGGACGGTGTGATCCGCGTTCGGATCGACCTGCCGGGCTGAACGCAGCATTCCGCCCCAGCCTGGGGCGCTCTGTCCCGGGTCGGCCGCCGTTGTGGCGTCTGCCGTCGGCTCGCTCCGGCACGCTTCGTGCTCTTTCTTCGCAGCGAATGCAGTGGAGGGCAGCATGAGCGAAGGGAAGACCTTTCTCGGCGAAGAGATGGACAACCTGCGGCAGGTGCGCGACGAGCTGCGCGTGCAGGCCGAGCTGGGGCGCGCCGAGCTACGTGAACGCTGGGGGGAGCTCGAACGCATCTGGCACCAGCTCGAAGGGCGGCTGAAGCTGGCGCGCGAGAGCGCTCGCGACGATTCGCAGAACGTGCGCGAGGCCGCGCGCCTGTTGGCCCACGAGCTGCGCGAATCCTACGAGCATCTGCGCCAGCGGCTCTAGCGAGCGCCGCGTGTACGAGTTCCTCGACTTTCGCGTCTGCGATGCGATGACCCGCGACCCCGTGCAGGTCGGGCCCGCTGCCTCGCTGGCGGAGGCCGAGGCCCTGTTCGAGAAGCACGGCTTCAACGCTCTGCCGGTGGTGGCGCCCGGCGGGGAGCTGCTCGGGGTGGTGACCCAGCTCGACCTGCTGCGGGCCTTCCGCTTCACGGACGATCACATGTTTCCCCCGTACGAGCAGGTGATGGCGGGGCCGGTGCGCCAGGTGATGACGACCGACGCGACGACGGTCACCCCACGCACGCCGCTCACGCGCGTGCTGGAGACGCTGGTGCGCACGCGCATGAAGAGCGTGCCGGTGGTCGAGGACGGGCGCGTGGTCGGCATGATCGCGCGCGAGGATCTGCTCGCGGCGCTGCGGCGGGCCGTCGCCGGAGAGCGCGCGAGCGGGCCGATCTGAGCCGCGAGGTGGCGTCCCCCACGCTGCATGCCTTCCCGGATTCGCTCGTCTTCGCACGCCGGCTCGGCCGGGCGCTCGGCTGGCCGGTCGAGCGCATCGAGCTGCACCACTTCCCGGACGGCGAGAGCCTCGTGCGTGTGCGCGCCGAGGCGGGAGCGCGCGCGATCGTGGTGCGCTCGCTGTTCGAGCCGAACGAGAAGATCGTCGAGCTGCTGCTGGCGGCGGACGCGCTGCGCCGCGCGGGCGTCGGCTCGCTCACACTGGTCGCGCCTTACCTCGCGTACATGCGGCAGGATCGCGTCTTCCAGCCAGGCGAGCCGGTTTCGCAGCGCGTGCTCGGCGCGCTCCTCGGCGCGAGCTTCGAGCGCGTGCTGTGCATCGAGGCGCACCTGCATCGGGTGCGCTCGCTGGCCGAGGTCTTCCCGTGCCGCGCCGAGTCGATTCCCGCCGCCACGGTGCTGGCGCCCTGGCTCGAGAAGGCCGGGCACTCGCTGCTGGTCGGGCCGGACGAGGAATCGGAGCCCTTCGTGCGCGGGCTGGCCGAACAGGTCGGGCTCGACTGGTGCGTGGGCACCAAGCGGCGCCATGGCGATGCGGAGGTGACGGTCGCGCTGGCCGAGTGCCCGGCGCGCGGCGGCCGCGCGCTGCTCGTGGACGACATCGTGAGCAGCGGGGCCACGCTCGCGGCGGCGGCGACGGGCCTCTACGCGCAGGGCGTGGAACGCGTGGAGGCCGCGGTGGTACACGCGTTGTTCGCGCCGGGCGCGGTGGATCGGCTGCGGGCCGCGGGGGTGGCGCAGGTCGTCTCGACCGACACGATTCCGCACCCGACCAACCAGATTGCGACGGCCCCGAGTCTGGCGCGCGTGCTCGCAGAGGAGAGCTGATGTTCCGCCTGCGGCGCATGGGCATCGACACGCTCTCCGAGCATGTGGTGTTCATCGCCGAGCAGGCGGTGGCCGAGGGCGCCCTCGGCTTCAAGCCGCTCGACCGTGTGCGTGTGATCGGCCGCCGCTCCGACAGCGGAGCACCTGCCGAGGTGAGCGGCGTGCTCAACTTCTGTGGCGACGCCTTGCTGGCGCGCGACGAGATCGGGCTGTCCGACTCGGCATTTCGCGACCTCGGCCTGCTCGAGGGCGCACCCGTCGAGGCGACCCATGCACGCGCACCCGAGAGCGTCGAGCGCGTTCGCCGCAAGCTGCGCGGCGAGACGCTTTCTCGCGCCGACTTCGACGCGATCCTCGCCGACGTATGCGCGCGCCGCTACGCCAAGCCCGAGCTCGCGATGTTCGTGCTGGCCTGCGCGCTGCGACGGCTCGACCGGGGCGAGCTGATTGCCTTCACCGAGGCCATGATCGCCTGCGGCTCGCGGCTCTCCTTCGACGCCGCGGTGGTGGCGGACAAGCACTGCATCGGCGGCATCCCCGGCAACCGCACCACGCTGGTGGTGGTACCGATCCTCGCGGCACTCGGCCTGACCGTGCCGAAGACCTCCTCGCGTGCCATCACCAGCGCGTCGGGCACGGCGGACACGATGGGCGTGCTCGCGGACGTCGCGCTCTCGCCGGAGCGCATCCGCAGCGTGGTCGAGCGCACGGGCGCCTGCATCGTCTGGGGCGGTGCGCTCGATCTCGCGCCTGCCGACGACGTGCTGATCACGGTCGAGCGGCCGATGGGGATCGACACCGAGGGTCAGATGATCGCGTCGATCCTGTCCAAGAAGAAGACGGCCGGAGCGACGCACGCGTTGATCGACCTGCCGGTGGGCCCGAGCGCGAAGGTGCGCTCGCGCGAGCGCGGAGAGGCGCTGGCGGAGCGCTTCCGCGACGTCGCGCAGGCGATCGGGCTGCGCGTCGAGGTGCTGCTCACGGAGGCGCACGCCCCGATCGGGCGCGGCGTCGGGCCGCGCCTCGAGGCGCTCGACGTGCTCGCCGTGCTGAAGCGCGAGCCGCACGCGCCGGCCGATCTGCGCGAGAAGAGCCTCTACCTCGCGGCGCGCCTGCTCGAGTGCACGGGGGCGGTCAGCGACGCGGGTGGCTATCGCGCCGCGCAGCGCGCGCTCGACTCGGGTGCGGCGCTCGCCAAGTTCGAGGAGATCGCCCTGGCGCAGGGCCGGCTCGAGCTGCCGCCACCGGCGCCGTTCCGCGCCGAGGTGCTGGCGCCGCGCGACGGCCGCATCCGCGCCATCGACTGTCTCGAGGTGAACACGATCGCGAAGCTGGCCGGTGCGCCGGCAAACCCAGCGGCGGGCCTTTGCGTGCTGCGTGGCGTGGATGCCGTGGTCGCACGCGGCGAGCCCTTGCTCGAGCTGCATGCGCAGAGCCGCGCCCAGCTCGACTTCGCGCTCGAGTACGCGAACAGCCACCCCACGCTGTTCGAGCTGGGCTTCTGATGGCGCCGGCCGCCGCCACGCTGCGCTTCCTCGGCGCCGCCGGCACTGTCACCGGCAGCCGCTTCCTGCTCAGCACGCCCTCTGCGCGCGTGCTGGTGGACTGCGGCCTGTTCCAGGGTCACAAGGCACTGCGGCTGCGCAACTGGGAGCCGTTCCCCGTGAAACCCGAAGGCCTGCACGCCGTCGTGCTCACGCACGCGCACATAGATCACTGCGGCTACCTGCCGGCGTTGGTGCGGGCCGGCTACCGCGGGCCGGTGTTCGCGACGCGCGGCACGGCCGAGCTGGCGGCGATCGTGCTGCCGGACAGCGGGCGGCTCCAGGAGGAAGACGCGAGCTTCGCCAATCGCAAGGGCTTTTCGAAGCACGAGCCCGCACTGCCGCTCTACACCGAGCAGGATGGGCGCGTCGCGGCTCTTGCCATCGTGCCGGTGCCGGCGGGCGCAGAGCGCGAGATCGCGCCGGGCGTGCGGCTCGTGTTGCGGCGCGCCGGGCACATCCTCGGTGCCGCGTCCGTCACGCTCGTGCTGGAAGGGCCGCCCGAGCGGCGCCTGGTCGTGAGCGGCGACCTCGGCCGCCCGGGGCATCCGTTGCTGCGTGCGCCCGAGCCGCCGGACGCGGCGGATTGGCTGCTGGTCGAGTCCACCTACGGCGATCGCGAGCACGACGACAGCCGGGTGGCCGACGATCTCGCGCAGGCGGTCAGCGAGACCGCGCAGCGCGGAGGCGTGGTGGTGATCCCGGCCTTCGCCGTGGACCGCACGGAGGGCGTGCTGTTCCAGCTGCGTGAGCTCGCCGCGCACGGCCGCATTCCGCGTCTGCCCGTGTTCGTGGACAGCCCGATGGCGCTCGCCGCGCTGCGCGTCTACCGGCGTGCGCTCGCCGAGGGCTGGGACGAGGTGCGGCCCGAGCTGCGCGGACGCGACGACGTGCTCGACCCGGGCGGGCTCGAAGAGGTGCGCGATCCGCGTGCGTCGCGCGCGCTATGCGAGGCGCCCGGGCCCTTCGTCGTGGTGTCCGCGTCGGGCATGGCGACGGGCGGACGCGTGCTGCATCACCTGATCGAGCGACTGCCGGATCCCCGAAACAGCGTACTGCTCGTTGGATACCAAGTGGCTGGCACGCGCGGCCATCGCCTGCTCTCGGGAGAGCGCAGTGTGAAGCTGCTCGGACGCTACGTACCGGTGCGTGCCCAGATCCGGGATCTGTCGGGCTTCTCCGTGCATGCCGACGCGAGCGAGCTAACGGGCTGGCTCGCGAGCGCGCGGCAGGCGCCGCGCGGGGTCTTCGCCGTGCACGGCGAGCAGGCCGCCGCAGCGACGCTCGCGGCGCGCGTCGAGCGCGAGCTGGGCTGGCCGACGGTGGTGCCGGCCCACGACGAACGGATCCAGCTGTGAGAACGGACCATCCAAGAGGAGGACGCTGAGCATGCGAAGAATACGCTCCAAGATCCACCCGACCGCTTCGAGGGCGCGGGAGTCCGCCCGCAACAAGCCGCGCCGGCCCGATCCGTATGCGCCGACGGGGAAGCTCCGTGAGCCGGCGGCGTGCGGGACGTGTGGGCTCAGCTACCGGGCCGGGCGCTGGGTGCGGGGCCGCGGCGCCTCGCAGTCGACGCGGGTGACGTGTCCCGCCTGCCGGCGTATCGCCGATCGCTACCCGGCGGGCATCGTGACGCTCGCCGGCGCGTACGTCCGTGCGCATCGCGAAGAGATCGAGCACCTGATCCGCCACGTCGAGCAACGCGAGCAACGCGGGCACCCCCTCAAGCGGGTGATGGACCTGCGCGCGACGCGCAGCGGGCTCACGGTGACCACCACGGACGCGAAGCTCGCGCGCGCGATCGGGGTCGCCGTGCGGCGCGCGCATCAGGGCGTGCTCGAGTACGACTGGAGCGCGGTCGAGAACGTGATACGCGTCGACTGGAAGCGCTGAGGCCGCACTCAGCCGACGAGGACGGAGACGGTGGCGAAGTAGACGGCGAGCGACAGCACGTCCTGGATCACGGTGGCGAGCGGTCCGCTGCCGAAGGCCGGGTCGCGACCGAGGCGCGCGAGCGCCCAGGGGAAGCAGAAGCCGATCGTCGTCGCCGCCGTGCCGGCGGCGCCGAGTGCGATGCCGACCGAGAGCGCGAGGGGTCCGTCGCCGAGCCAGAGGAAGGCGCCGAGCGCCGAGAGCGCCCCGAGCACGAGGCCGAGCAGCAGCCCGGTGCGCAGCTCCGCGAGCAGCAGGCGCCCGATCGGGCCGTGCTCGAGTGACAGCCCGCGCACCACGATCGCCTCGGTCTGCGTGCCGATGGCGTCGGCGAGATACACGAGGCCCGGTACGAAGAACGCCACCGTCACGCGCGTGCGCAGCGTCTCCTCGAAGCGCGACATCAGCGCGGCGGCGAGGCTGCTGCCCAGCAGTCCGACCAGCAGCCAGGGCAGGCGGTCGCGCAGGCTGCGCAGCGGCGGCGCTTCGAACGCGCGCCGTGCCTGCATGCGCTCGTGCGTGATGCCGGCGAGGCGATGGAGGTCCTCGGCGTGCTCGTGGCGCAGCACGTCGAGCAGCGCTTGCGCGGGCACCACGCCGAGCAGGCGCTGCTCATCGTCCACGACGGGCATGGCGCTGATGCCGTAGCGGATGGCGGTGGACGCCACCGTCTCCTGGTCGGCCTCCGGCGCGACCGCGGGCGCCGGCCGCAGCGCGAGCTCGGTGGCCTCGCGGTCCGGCTGGGCCGCCAGCAGACGCGTGATCGGGACGAGCCCGACGAGCCTTCCCGCCGCGTCGATCACACAGAGCACCTCTGCGCACTCGAAGGCCTGGCCCGCGAGCCGTGCGAGCACGGCGCCGGCGCTTTCGCCGGCCGCGGCGGTAGGCACGCGGCTGACCAGGTGCCGAGCGGCGCTCTCGATCGGATGGTCCCGGCCTCGTTCGATTCTTCGCGTCATGGCCTCACTTCCGACTCAGCAGACATCGACCCGCACCGCGGTCAGCTTGTACTCCGGACAGTTCGACTCGGGATCGCGCTGCGGGCCCGTCAGCCGATTGGTGTGGGTCTCGGGATGGTGGAAGGACAGGAAGCAGATTCCCTCCGTGACTCGGTCGCTGGTGCGTGCGAGCACTTCGATCCCGCCCCAGCGGCTGGCGACGCGCACCCGCGCACCGTCGCGGATGCCGAGCGCGGACGCGTCCTCGGACGCGAGCTCGAGCCAGTCGCAGGGCGCGAGCGCCGAGAGAGCCGTGCGCCGTGTCATCGTGCCGACGTTGTACTGGTCGCGCACGCGGCCCGTCAGCAGCGTCAGCGAATAGCCGGGAACGCTCGCCTCGGGGCTGGCGGCGAAGGGCACGACCGAGAGCCGCGCGCGCCCGCAGAGGAAGCCCTGCGTGTGTAGCCGGCGCGTGCCGGGATGAGAAGCGTCGGGGCACGGCCACTGGAGGCCGTCGCCTTCGAGGCGTTCGAGCGCGAGGCCGCCGAACGAAGCCGGCGCCACGCGCGTGATCTCGGCGAGTACCGCGGCAGGATCCGGGTAGCGCCAGTCGAGGCCGAGCCGCTGCGCGGCGGCCTGGATGACCTCCCAGTCCGGCCGTGCCTCGCCGGGCGGCGGCAAAGCCGGGCGCACGCGCTGCACGCGGCGCTCGGCGTTGGTGAAGGTGCCGGACTGCTCGAGCACCCCGGCGGCCGGTAGCACGACGTGTGCGCGCCGCGCCGTCTCGGTCATGAACAGCTCCTGCACCACTAGCAGCTCGAGGCGCTCGAGCGCGGCGAGCACGTGCGTCTGGTTCGGGTCGCTCTGCGCGAGGTCCTCGCCTTGCACCCACAGCGCGCGCAGCCGCCCGGCGGCGGCGGCGTCGAGCATCTCGGGCAGCGTGTCGCCGGGAGCACTCGGCGGCTCCACACCCCAGTGCTGCGCGAAGTGCGCGCGTACCGCCGGATCGGCCACGGGCTGGTAGCCGGTCAGCAGGTCGGGCGCGGCGCCCATGTCGGCGTTGCCCTGCACGTTGTTCTGGCCGCGCAGCGGCAGCAGCCCGGCGCCCTCGCGGCCCAGCGCGCCCGTGAGCAGCGCGAGATTGCAGAGCGCCTTCACCGACGCCACGCCTTGCGTGAGCTCGGAGAGCCCGAGGCCCGTGACGAACAGCGCCGGCCCGTGGCTGGCGAGGTCGAGGGCAAAGGCGCGCAGCGCGGGGAGCGAGACGCCGGTGATGCGCACGGCGTCGTCGAGAGAGAGCCCATGGAGGTGGGCCGTCAGCGCCGCGAGGCCCCCGCAGCGCTCGGCGACGTAGGCGTGGTCGAAGCGATCCTCTTCGATCAACAGCTTGGCGAGCGCATCGAACAGAGCGACGTTCGTGCCTGGGCGAAGCGCGAGGTGATGCTGTGCGAGGCCGGCCAGCTCGATGCGGCGCGGGTCGATCACGAACAGGCGCGCGCCCGCCCGCACGCGCTGCGCGATGCGCGCGCCCAGCACCGGATGCGCCTCGGTCGGGTTCGCGCCGGCGACCACGATGGCGCGCGCCAGCTCGATGTCGTCGTAGCAGGCCGACGCCGCGCCGGTGCCCGTGACGGAGCGCAACGCGTGTGCGGTGGAGGCGTGGCAGACGCGCGCGCAGCAATCCACGTGATTGGTGCCGAAGCGCACGCGGAACAGCTTCTGGAGCAGGTACGCGGCCTCGTTGGTCGAGCGCGACGAAGTGAGTACGCCGAGGGCGTCCGGACCGTGCGCGCGGTGGACCCTGTCGAGGCGGTCCGCGGCGAAGCCGAGCGCGTCGTCCCAGGAGACCGGCTCGAAGCGCTCGCCGCGCCGCAGCAGCGGGCGCTCGAGCCGCTCGTGCGAACGCTGCCAGGCGTGCGCATAGCGTCCCTTGGCGCACAGGTGCCCGCGGTTCACGGTGGCAGTGCGCGCCCCGTCGATGCACACCACGCGGCCGGACGCGACCCCGATCTCGACCTGGCAGCCCACGCCGCAGTAGCCGCAGGTGCTGCGCGTGTGCTGCTCCGGCGCCGGCGCGTCGGCTCGGTCGCGATCGGTGATCGCAGCCGAGGGGCACACATCGACGCAGGCCCCGCAGCCGACGCAGGCGCTGTCGGCGAAGCGCTCGGCGCCGAACTCGAGCTGCGCCTCGCCGCCGCGCCCGACCACGTTCCAGACGAAAGCGCCCTGTACGCCGGCGCAGACCTGGACGCAGCGCCGGCACAGCACGCAGCGCCCGGCGTCGAACTGGAGCAGCGGATGCGAACGGTCGGGCGTCGAGGCCGCGCCGCGCCCAGGCACTCCGAGCGCATGCATCAGGCGCTCCACCTCGCTGCCGGCGGGGTCGGCGCGCAGTGCGGGGGCGCGCTCCTCGATCAGCAGCGCGAGCAGCGCGCGGCGCAGCTCGCGCAGCTGCGGCGTGTCCGTGCTCACCTCCATGCCCGGACGCAGTGCAGTGTGACAGGCGGCGACCGGCTCCGCTGCGCCCGCCAGCTCGACGACGCACAGGCGGCAACCCCCGTCGGGCGGCTCCCCATCGAGATGACAGAGCGCGGGCAGCTCGATGCCGAGCCGGCGCGCAGCGGCGAGCACGCTCTCGTCGCCGGCCAACGCCACGCGCCGTCCGTCGATGGAGGCGTGATCGGTCACGCCTGGACTTCGCGCTCCGCGAGCGCGAGCAGCGTCTCGACCGGGCCCGGCGCCTCGCGGCCGAACGGACACAGGCTCGCGTTGCGCATCAGCCAGAGCACGGAGCGCAGCGCAGCGGCGTTTTCGAGCACGCCGCGGCTCGCAAGCTCGAGAGCGCGCGTCGAGCCTGCGCGGCAGGGCACGCAGCGACCGCAGGATTCCGTCGCGACGAAGCGCAGCAGCTGCGTCGCCAGCGCGGCGAGGTCGGTGTCGCGCGGGACCGCCACCAAGCCGCCGTGCCCGAGGCGAACGCCGCGCTGCGCGAGGACTGCCCAGCACAGGGTCACGTCGCAGCGATCCGGGGTGAGGAAGCTGCCCATCGGGCCGCCCACGAGAACTCCGGCGAGCTCGCTGTCGCTGCACGAGGTCGCGCCCCAGTCCTGGATCACGTCACGCAGCGAGAGCCCGAAGGGCACTTCCACGATGCCCGGCTGGCCGAAGCCGGCGTCGAGGCACAGCACCTTGGTTCCGTTCGAGTGCTTCGTACCGATCGCAGCGAAGGCATCGCCGCCGCGCTCCACGATCCAGGGCACGTTCACGAGGGTCTCGACGTTGTTGACCACGGTCGGCCGGCCGAACAGGCCCCGCTCGCTCGGGAATGGCGGCCGCGGCCGCACCTCGCCCCGCTCTCCTTCGAGCGCAGCGATCAGGGCCGTCTCTTCGCCGCACACGTAGCTGCCGAAGCCCTCGACGACCCGCACGGCGAAGGGCGGCCCATCGCCGCCGAGGCGCGGGCCCAGCAGGCCGGCGCGCTCGGCCTCGCGTGCGGCCTCCCCCATGCGCTGCACCGCGCGTGGATACTCCGAGCGCACGAACACCACGCCGAGTTCTGCGCCGACTGCGAGCGCACACAGGGCGAGGCCCTCGAGCACGCCGTGCGGGTCGCGCTCCAGCAGCACGCGATCGACGAACGAGCCCGGATCGCCCTCGTCGCCGTTGGCGATCACGACCTTCCGGTCACCCGGCGCTGCCGCTGCCGCGCGCCATTTCACGGCCGTCGGGAAGCCGGCGCCGCCGCGGCCACGCTCGCCGGAGCGCTCGACCTCACGCAGCACGCCCTCGCGGCCGAGTGAGAGCGCTTTCAGCAGGGTCTGGTACGCGCCGTCGCCGCGGGCCTTCGAGAGCTGCGAGAAGTCCCCGCGCCCGATGCGCCGTGTGACGATCGGCTCGGAGGCGAGGCTTCCGACGCGCGGCGCGGAGGGCAGCGGCGGGGGCCGGCCGAAGTCGAGCGCGATGCGCGCCGGGTCCGCATCGACGAAGACGCCGCCGTTCGCGCTGAGCACCGCTGGGGATCGATGGCAGTAGCCGAGACAGTGGACGGAGCGTACCGGCCCATTACCGGAGAGAGCCTCGGCGATGCGCGCCGCACCGCGCAGCTCGCACGACGTTCCGCGGCAGACCCGGGTGGCGCCCGGGGCGGCGACCAGATCGGCGTGCGAGCGCGCCGCGGCGAGCAACGGGGCGGCGGGCTGGCCGGTGGCACGCGCCGTCTCGGCAACGGCAAGCGGCAGCGCCATGCCGCGACGCAGTTTCTCGCGCACCTGGACCAGCGGGAAGCCCGCCTCCCATCGGCTCGTCATGGGAGAGCCCTTTGCAGAGGTCGTGCCAGCCTTTGACACGCGCGATTCGAGGCTCAAGACTCGCGCGGTGCACACAAACGCCACAGCGAAGGAGCTCGGTGAGTACTTTCAGTACGGAGCGGAGCAGCAGGAGCTCCTGTCCGCCCTCGCAGTCGCGCTGGAGAAGCATGCCGATGTCCTCGTCGCGGAGTTCTATCGCCATCTGCTCTCGTTCCCGGCGACCCGCCACGTGCTCCGTGACCCGGAGGTGGCGCAGCGGCTGCTGGGCGTCCAGCGCGGCTATCTACTCTCGCTGGCGGGGCCCCGGCTGGACGAGGCCCATCTCGAGCAGCGCCGGCACATCGGCGAGGTCCACGCGCGGCTCGGCATCGAGCCGACCTGGGTGCTGGGTGCCTACAGCCTCTACCTGTCGCTGCTGATTCCGGTCGTCGTGGAGGCGGTCACCGACGGCGAGCGGGTGAGGCCGACCTTCCACGCGCTCCAGCGTCTGCTGTCTCTCGACGCCTCGCTCGTGATCGACGCCTACATGCAGCGCCACGAGCGCGACCTCGAGCACCTGAACCGGGAGCTGGCCGCTTCCGGGCGCCGCCTCGCGCGCGATCTCGAGCGCACCGATTCGGCGCTACGCCACACCACGGAGCGAGCCCGCGCGGCGGAACGCCTCGCTTCGATCGGAACCTTGATCGCGGGGCTGGCGCACGAGATCGGCACGCCGATGGGCGTGATCCAGGGCCACGCGAAGCTGCTGGAGGGCGCCGTCAGCGAAGACAACGCGCGCTGGCGCCTGCGCACGATCCAGGAACAGATCGGGCGCATCTCGCGCATCATCCAGAGTCTGCTCCACATGGCGCGGCCGGGGCGGCCGCGGGTCGGGCCGGTCGATCTCGCCCCGCTGCTCGACGGCACGCTGGCCTTTCTGACCGAGAAGCTCGGCCGGCGCGAGATCCGGGTGGCGCGCGATTTTGCCGAGGTGCCGAGCGTCGCCGGCGACCCGGAACGGCTCCAGCAGGTGTTCCTGAACCTGTTCCTGAATGCGGCGGATGCGATGCCCAGCGGCGGCGAGCTCAGCGTCGCGCTGCGCTGCGAGGCCGACGAGGTGGAGGTTCGCGTGGCCGATTCGGGCCACGGCATCCCGGAGGGCGACGTCGAACGGGTGTTCGACCCCTTCTACACCACCAAGGCGGCCGGTGAGGGCAGCGGGCTCGGCCTCTCGGTCGTCCAGGGCATCGTGGCCGACCACCATGGCACCATCGAGGTGGTCCGGAGCGACGACTCCGGCACCGAGTTCCGGCTCCTGCTTCCGGTCAGCTGACCGGGGCGGATTGACCCAGTCCCTGCTGAAGAGGGACAATGGGCCACGCGCGCCTGCCGTCGGACGGCCGCAGGGCTGGCCGGGCGTTGGCACGCGGCGTGCTCAGGAGCCCACCCATGACCCTGCCTCGTCGCATTCTGATCGTGGACGACGACCGCGCCATGCGCGAGATGCTGGCCTCGCTGTTCAAGGAGCGGGGCGTCTGGGTGGAGGACGCGTCGTCCGCAGACGCTGCGCTCGCTCAGGCCGCCGAGCAGGAGTTCGACGTCGTGCTCTCGGATGTGCGCATGCCCGGTCTCTCGGGCGTCGAGCTGGTCGGTCAGCTGCGTCGCCTGCGGCCGGGCACGCCGGTGGTGTTGATGACGGCCTTCGGCTCGATCGACTCCGCCGTCGACGCGATGCGCAGCGGCGCCTTCGACTACCTGACCAAGCCCTTCGAGCCCGAGGCCGTGATCCTGGCCGTCGAGCGGGCGCTCTCACATCGCGCGCTCGCGCTCGAGAACGAGCAGCTCCGCCGCGCGGTCGATCGCAGCGGCTCGCTCGGCGAGCTGATCGGCAGGAGCCCGGCGATGCGCGAGATCTTCGCGCTGATCAAGCGCATCGCGCACGGGCGCAGCTCGGTGCTGATCACCGGCGAGAGCGGCACGGGCAAGGAGGTGGTGGCGCGCGCCATCCACTTCCACGGCGATCGTGCGGAGAAGCCCTTCGTGCCGATCAACTGCACGGCCATCCCCGAAGGCCTGCTCGAGAGCGAGCTGTTCGGCCACGTGCGCGGCGCCTTCACCGGCGCGCATGCCAGCAAGCGCGGACTGTTCGAGAAGGCCGACGGCGGCTCGCTGTTCCTCGACGAGATCGGCGACATGGGCCTGGTGCTGCAGGGCAAGCTGCTGCGCGTGCTGCAGGACCGCGAGATCCGCCCGGTGGGCGGTACCCAGTCGGTGCGCGTGGAGGTGCGCATCCTCGCGGCCACCAACCGCGACCTCGAGGCCGAGATCGCCGCCGGGCGCTTCCGCGAGGATCTGTTCTACCGGCTGAACGTGATCCCGATCCACATTCCGCCGCTGCGCGAGCGGCCCGAGGACGTGCCGGCGCTGGTCGAGGCCTTCCTGCGCCGTCATGCCGACGGCCGGCGCCGTTTCCTCTCGCCCGAGGCGCTGGAGCGCCTGCTCGCGCATCCGTGGCGCGGCAACGCACGCGAGCTCGAGAACGTGATCGAGCGCGCGCTCGCGCTCTCCGACGCCGAGACGCTCGGCCCCGACGACATCCCGCTGCCGGGCGGGCCGGCCCCGGAGCAGCCGCGCGGCGAAGATTTCCTGGCC
>Ga0247727_10005094_pt1 | contig 27055 bp, 27 predicted proteins | sample WisWelCaveWW1625_FD_202498 | JGI IMG/M metagenome (GOLD analysis project Ga0247727, IMG submission 202498) | Biofilm microbial communities from Wishing Well Cave, Virginia, United States - WW16-25 | ecosystem: Environmental > Aquatic > Deep subsurface > Groundwater > Cave microbial mat | place...
ACCGCCGTGCACACGCTGCGCAAGCAAGGCCGTCACGTGCTCTCCTACCTCGAGCAGGCATGCGTCGCCTCGCTACGCGGCCAGCCGAATCCAGCGCTCATGCCTGACGGCCCGTGAACGGGTACGAGTTGTGGGTGTAGAGCAAGAGGGTCCGGTTCCAGATCACCTCGTAGGAGAGGGCCGTGTAACCGGAGAGGAAGAGTGCCCAGAGGACCAGCCGGGCTCCCGGAGTCGCTTCCGCTTCCGTGATGCCGGCAGCGCGCGCTGGAGCCGCGGAGGGCGAAGCGGCGGCGAGATCGGCCACGGCGGCGCCGCGCGACTTCCACAGGGCCGTGAAGGCGATCAGCAGGTTGAGCACGATCGCGGACACCAAGGTGCCGAAGATCCCCAGGTCCTTGAGCAGCCAGAAGCCCGCCAGGGTCGTCCCCAGGACCGCGCCGAGCGTGTTGATACCGTAGAGCCACCCGAGTGGCTTTCCGACGTGCGCGCGTTCGCTCTCCAGGAAGCGCGAGAGGACGGGCAACGTTCCGCCCATCAGGGTGGTGGGGACGGCGAGCAGCAAGAACGTGAACAGGAATCGCGCGAGATCGAGGGCGAAGGGAATGCCCGCGAGGTGACGCGCGCCGACGTGGTAGAGCACCGGCAACCCGTCGGCGAGGACGAAGTAGAGCAGGAAGACGTACAGGCCGATCCCGAGCTCGAACAGGCCGTACACCCGCAGGGGATTCCGGATGCGCGCCGCGGCGCGTCCCACGAGATAGGCTCCCAGGCAGAGCCCGAACATGAAGGCCGAGAGCACGGCGCTGACGGCGTACACGCTGATCCCGTAAGAGAGCGTCAGCTGGCGGACCCAGAGGGTTTCGTAGACGAGCGCGCAGACCCCGGAACCGAAGAACAACACCAGGGTGAGACGAAAGACGCTCCGCAACCTGCTTTCGGGCATGGACCTACCTGTGCTGGGGGAATTCGCGAGGACCCCCGCGTGGCCTGGCGCGGAAGCAGGGCCGAGTGTACGGGAAGGAAAGGAGTCTTGGGATCGGCGGATCCTGATTAGGATCGCCCGACATGGATACTCCCAGGCCGACGCTTCTTTCCAGGTCCCTCGCCACGCTCTTGCCGCGCCTGGACTCCGAGGGCGCCAGCTCGATCGCTTGGGGCGACGCTCGGCGGGCCCTCGAGGAAGCGCACGAAGACACCCCGGACCTCGCCGCGGCGATCTCGAGCCGCGATCTCGCGGCGCTGCGCGCGATCGCCGCGGCCTGGGAATCGGGAAAGCGGCTCCTGCCCGAGCACGACCGCACCGTCCTCAAGCACGCGCTGAAGGCCTTCCGCAAGAGCCTCAAGCTGACGCGCCTCGACGCGGAATCGAAGATCGGCGGCGGTCCGATGAGCAAGGGCCGCGATTCGGGGATCGTCGGCATCACGCCTCCGCCCCACTACCCGTTCGAGGTCTGGGACGAGCTCGTCCGCCAGGGGCGGCTCCTGCGCCAGCGACACGGAACCTATGAACTCCCGCCGGAGCCCAAGCAGGACGACTGGGCATAGGCGCGAACCAACTCGCCGTCGCGCTCGGCTCCGGGGACTTCCCGTCCTATGCCTGGGCGACCCGCGCGCGCCGTCGCGCGAGCCACGCGCGTTCCCGCACCACGACGGCGAGGCCGACCGGCAGGATCGTCACGGCGAAGGCGGGGAACGGCGGCTTCCCGTGGCTCTGCCAGGCGAGGACCGTGGAGACGGCGAGCCCGAGGACGAGCAGCGGCACGATCACCCGCGCGCGGGGCCTGCGCCCGATGCGCGGCGTCCAGCGAATCCCGGCCCACGCCGCCGGGGCGCCCAGCGCCGCGCCCGCGAGGACGTCGCTCGGGTAGTGATAGGCCTCCGCCACGCGACCGGCGCAGACGGCGAGGATCGCCGCCCCCACCCAAGGGCCGCGCGAGCGCAGGGAGAGCGCGAGCGGCAGGAGCGCGGCGCTCGCATTCGCCGCGTCGCCGCTCGGGAACGAGAAGCCCGAGTGCTCCGGCCGCGGGCGCTGGATCCAATCCTTGAGCAAGAGGACCGGCAGGGCCACGAGCGCGAGCGACACGAGACCGGCGACGCCCGCCCGTCGCTGCCGCGTCAGACAGACGAGCAAGAGGACGATGGCCAGGAGGTCGGTCTTGCCCAGGGACTTCACGACACGCAGCAGGGTCGGCCGCGCCGGCCACTTCGATCCCAGGCCAGCGAGCCAGGGCGCGACCTCGTGGTCGAAGGGAAAGACGAGCGCGCTCGCCAGGGCCGAGAGGAGGCAGGCCCAGAGGAGGGGGCCCGTCGCCCCCGAAGCTCTGCCGTTCTCACCGATCGAGAGCAGGGGGCTCTTCATCCGAGGGGATCGCCAGGAGCGCGGGAGCGGAGGACATGGTATCTCCGGCACCGGCGGACATGGCCATTGCGGCCCGCGGCAGGAAGCAGAGAATGACCTTCGTTCAAAGGACCCTCTTCCCGGTGATCCGATGAATCTCCGATCACGGTTCATCTTCCTTTCGTCCGCGGTGGGCGTGCTCCCGTTGCTCGCGGGAACGGCCTGGACCCAAGCCGAGGATGCCGCGGATTCGGGGGAAGCCCTGCATCGAGAGACGGAAGACCTCTTCCGTGAGATCGAACGTCGTCTCGGGCGGATCGACGAGGGGCTCTACGGAGCGGGCGATCGACTTTCGACGACACAGAGCACGGCCGACTGCCTCCGTTCCGCTCGCTCCGAGGGCGAGTTCGTGGTCTCGGCCATGGATCGACTGCTCGAGATCCAGGCGCACCACTCGGGACCGGGAGGGTGAAGGTCAAAGGGCAAGCCGAAGCCGCGCTGGTGAGGCAGCTTCGGTGGGACTGGGGGCCAGTCCCGGCGCGAGCAGGATCAGCCGGCGGGCGGGCGCTCGAAGAGCCCGCTCGACCCGCCTCGCGACGGGGACCCGAGCGCACGCGAGCTCACGCCCGATGCCCCCGCGCGACCGGGTGGCGAGGCAGGGATCGACGTTCCGCAGGGAAACGACCGCGCGGATCCTGGCCCCGGCCGCGGCATCGGCCGGGACCTTTCATCGCCGGAACGCGTGGAGGTGGGAGGCCCGCCTCGAACGGGACCCGATGACTCCGATGTCTGGGGGTTCCTCCCCATCCGCGAACGCGAGCGCTTCTTGAACTCGGGCGATCTCGAGCTGCCGATCCAGTACCGGGCCTGGATCGACGCCTACCACCGCCGCCTCAACCGCACTCGACGGTGACCCGGCGTGCCGGCGGCGGGCTTCGCAGACGGCGCACGCCCTGGCCCACGAAGTAGGCGGCCAAGAGGAGCAGCGCGATCGAGGCGAGCGCGTTGACCGCCGCGGGCAGCGAGGCTTCCAGGCGGTCGAAGTCGATCGCTCCCAAGCTCGCGAACGCGATCCGCCCGAGCGCCCAGGTGGTCATGACGAGCACGAAGGCCATCGGCACGAACACGAAGGCGGCCGAGCGCCCGTTGCGCCGGAGCCACACGCCGATCGCGAAGAGCGTCAGGGCCGCGAGCAACTGGTTCGAGGCGCCGAAGAGCGTCCAGTAGGCGCGGAAAGCCCCGCTCTCGGAGAAGGACAGGATGATCGCCGGGGGCGCGATCGTGAGCAGCGTGGCCGCGACCGCACCCGAGCGGCCCTTCCAGCCGAAGAGCTCCTGCACCAGGTAACGCCCGAGGCGCGTGCACACGTCGAGCGTGTCGAACACGAAGGTCGAGAAGGCCATGGCCCCGAAGGTCACGGCGAAGCCCAGGTTCTCCTTGCCGATGAGGAGCGTCATGAAGCGCCCCACGCCGTTTCCGTAGATCGATCCGGGCGCGAGCTTCGCGCTCTCCTCGTCCGAGGCCATCATGACCGTGACGAGGGCGATCACCGCCACCAAGCCCTCGGCCAGCATCGCGCCGTAGCCCACGAGCGGCATGTGGCTCTCGCGCTCGATCTGCTTGGACGTGGTGCCCGAACACACGAGGCCGTGGAACCCCGAGCAGGCCCCGCAGGCGATGGTGACGAATAGGAACGGGAAGAGCGCTCCCGTCGCGCCGCCCGCGTCCCAGGCGGTGAACGCCGGTTGCTTCACCTCGTAGCCGCCGAAGAGCATCCCGAGCAACCCGAGTCCGAGCGTCGAGAAGAGCACGAAGCCGCCGAGATACCCGCGCGGCTGGAGCAGCGCCCACACCGGCACGACCGAGGCGATCACGCAATAGACGAGGATCACGAGCGCCCAGGTGCGGTAGTCGAGCAGCAACGCGCCCGAGATCTTCGTCCCCAGCCACGCGAGCGCGAAGGTCGCCGGCACGAAGACGAGCGTCGCCGGCAGGAGCCGCAGCCGAAAGCGCCGCTGCAGGAAGCCCATGAGGACCGCCAGGAAGAGGTAGAGCGTGCTCGCGCTCGCGACCGCGCCGCCGGGGTGGAAGCTCGCGCCGGCGTCGAGGAGCTCCTGCGATCCCTGCACGAAGGTATTGGCGGTGATGTCGGCGAAGGCGACGATCACGTAGACGAGCGCGATCCAGATGAAGGCGAGCATGGCGCGTCCCGCCGGACGCCCGAGCTCCTCGCGCGCGATCTCGGCCACGGAAGAGGCCCCGTGGCGCACGGAGGCCGCGAGCGCGGAGAAATCGTGCGCGGCGCCGATGAAGACGACGCCGAGCCCGATCCAGACGAGGCAGGGGAGCCAACCGAAGCTCTGGCAGGCGAGGATCGGCCCGGCGATCGGTCCCGCGGCGGCGATGGCCGAGAGGTGCTGCGCGAAGAGGTAGAAGCGCGGCGTCGGAACGTAGTCGATTCCGTCCTGCTTCGCATGGGCCGGGGTCGGGTTGGCATCGTCGAGCCCGATGCGGCCCGCGACGAACCTCCCGTAGACGAAGTAGGCGAGACCGAGGAGAGCGAGGAACCCGAGGGCCAGGATGGAGAGACCCATTCGTGCGGGGCGGAGGGTACCGGCGAGGGACTCCGCTGCCAACCTGGGTAGAAAATCCTTCCCCGGCCGCCTCGTTCAGAGGCCCTTGCGGGTCGGGATCGTCTCGTTCGGAGGTTCCCTGGGCTCGCGGATCTCTCGCGCGCGCTCGGGAAACGGCTCACCGCTGCTCCCGTGGACGCGGCGAAGTAGGCCGGGCACAGGAGCGCGATGCGTCGCGCCGTCTCAGCAACGCGCCGGCCGCGAGCTCGCGGCGTCTCGCGCCACCCAGCGCACGACGTCGAAGCTCGTGATCATCCCCACGAGCTTCTCCTGGTCGGTGACGAAGACACGATGGATCTTGCGGTCGGCCATCGCCCGACAGGCCTGCGCGAGGTCCTCGTCGGGCCCGACCGAGACGACCTCGCGCGTCATCCAGTCGCCGACGAGGTCGCGGCCGAGCGCCTCGGAGCTGTAGTCCTCCTTGACGTAGAAGACCTCGTCGGGGTCGAGTTCGTCGGAGAACTCTTCCCCCACCGGCTCTCCCATCTCGTAGCCGCCTCGACGCGCGGAGAGGCGGTCGTCCTTCAGGTGCTCGGTGCGCGCCACGTCGGCGAGCGTGAGCACGCCGACGAGCCTGCCGCCCATGTCGACCACCGGTGCCCCGCTGATCCCCGCCTCCTCGAACGACTCGAGGGCGGTCTCGATCGCGTCGTCGGGCGACAGCGTGGCGACTTCCTTACGCATCACCTCGCGGACTTTCACGGGTGCGGTCTTGGTCCTGTGGGTCATGGCATCACCTTTCGGAAGGACATACGACCTTCCGGCCGGAGGAACCGCCATTCGCCGCCCGGCCCGCCGACCTACTCCGGCGTGCGTACGCACGCTGCCAGCGCCGATCGGGCCCCTCTTCGTATTCGCGCAGGGCGTATCCCTGCGTCGAATGGTGTAGGCGCCTGCGGCCCAGGAACGGAGCTTCTCGATGAATGCAGCACCCTCGGGATGCAGACCGAGTTCGATCCTCGGCTGGGCGGCGCCCTGGCTCCTCTCCGCCGCGTGCGGCCAGGGCGTCGAGGTGGCGGAGATCGCCTGGAGCGCGCCGATGCTCCCCCCTTCCGAGGGTTCCCCGGGTCCTTTCGAGGTGCCCCCGCCGCCCTTCTCGGAGGGCGTGTTCCCCTGCTCGGATTGCCACGACCCCGAGATCCCGGTGAACACGAAGCGGCGCGAGCTCACGACCGCCCATCAGGAGATCCGGCTCGCCCACGACGAGGAACATCGCTGGTGCCTCGACTGTCACGACGCGGGGAACCGCGACAGGCTGCACCTGGCGAGCGGCGAGCTGGTCCCCTTCGAGGAGTCCTACCGCTTGTGCGGCCAGTGCCACGGGGACAAGTACCGCGACTGGCGCGCCGGCGTCCACGGGCGCCGCACGGGACGCTGGGACGGGGAGAAATCCTATCTCCTCTGCGTGCACTGCCACAACTCGCACTCGCCCGCCTTCCCGCCGATCGAGCCCCTCCCGCCTCCGCTTCCGCCGAGGAGGTCTCCATGAGTCACGAATGCGACGATCGAGGCTGCGGCGAAGAGGCGACGCCCGGGTTGTCGCGGCGCGACTTCCTGTGCGCGATCGCCGGGTGCGCGGCGGCCGCCGCCGGGAGCTGCGTCGATCCCACGCACACCTCCTTCTTCCGCGACCACCTGCGGGAGCTCACCCCGGAGGACAGGGCGCAGATGCTGCGCGAGCTGGAGAAGGACTATTCGGCCAGGTTCGGCCAGGAGGTGGAGGTTGCGCTGGACGGTCCCCGAGAGGGAGTCGAGTTCGCCTACGCGCTCGACCTCTCGCGCTGCGTCGGATGCCGGCGCTGCGTCTACGCGTGCGTGGAGGAGAACAACCCGAGCCGAGACCCCCAGATCCACTGGATCCGCGTGCTCGAGATGGACAAGGAGAAGGGCGTCGATTTCGCCCATGCGAACGCCTACTACGACGCACAGACCGTCCCGCGCCCCGGTCACTTCTACGTTCCGGTCGCGTGCCAGCACTGCCGCAACGCGCCGTGCGTCAAGACCTGCCCCGTCGGCGCCACGTGGCAAGAGCCCGACGGCATCGTGGTGATCGACTACGACTGGTGCATCGGCTGCCGCTGCTGCATGGCGGCCTGCCCGTACGGGGCGCGGCACTTCAACTGGGGCGAGCCCGAGATCCCGGCCGAGGAGCTGAACCCGAAGACCCACTACCTCGGGAACCGCCCGCGCCCGCGGGGCGTGGTCGAGAAATGCACCTTCTGCATCCACCGCGTGCGAGCGGGGCGCTATCCCGCCTGCGTCGAGGTCTGTCCCGTGGGAGCGCGGAAGTTCGGCGATCTGCGCGATCCGGAGAGCGAGATCCGCTACATCCTCGAGCACAAGCGCGTCTTCGTGCTGAAGAGCGAGCTCGACACGCAGCCGCGCTTCTACTATTTCTTCGGGGTCTAGTCCGATGCGCACCCTCAAAGCCTTCGGCGAGTTCGTGCTGGGGAGCCTGCGCATCGTGCTGCGCGGCAACGGGCTCTACTGGCTTTGGCTCCTCTTCCTGGGAGGCCTGATCGTCCGCGGAGGCGTGGCCTACGCGACCCAGCTCGAGCACGGCCTGGTGACGACCAGCATGCGCGACCAGGCGTCCTGGGCCTTCTACATCGGGAACTTCACCTTCCTGGTGGGGGTCGCGGCGGCGGCCGTGCTGCTCGTCATCCCAGCCTATGTGTACCAGTGGAAGCCGATCCAGTCAGTCGTGATCCTGGGCGAGCTCCTGGCGATCTCCGCCATCACGATGTGCGGGCTCTTCGTCACGGTCGACGTGGGACGACCGGAGCGCTTGTGGCATCTCGTGCCCGGGCTCGGCCGCCTCAACGTGCCCTCCTCGCTGCTCGCCTGGGACGTGGTCGTCGTCAACGGCTACTTCGTGCTCAACCTGGTCATCGCCACCTACCTGCTCTTCTCGCTCTTCCGGCGGCACAAGCCCGACCCGCGGCTCTTCACGCCGCTGGTCCTGCTCTCGATCCCCTGGGCCATCGGGATCCACACGGTCACGGCCTTCCTCTACAACGGACTCGCAGCCCGGCCCTTCTGGAACTCCTCGATCCTCGCGCCGCGCTTCCTGGCCTCGGCCTTCTGCTCGGGACCCGCCGTGCTGCTCGTGGTGATGCAGATCCTGCGGCGCTTCACGCGCTTCGAGATCCAGGACGCCGCCATCTGGAAGGTGGCCGAGCTGATGGCCTACGCCATGGCGGTCAACCTCTTCCTGCTCGGCGCGGAGGTGTTCAAGGAGTACTACTCCGCGACCGAGCACCTCTCGCACATGCGCTACATGTTCTCCGGGCTCGAGGGCCATGCCCCGATCGTGCCCTACATGTGGACCTCGGTCGTCTGCTCGGTCGTCGCCTTCCTGCTCTTCCTCGTGCCGCGCACGCGCCGGAACCCGATCTCCCTGAACCTGGGCTGCATCCTGATCTGGATCGGCGTCTACCTCGAGAAGGGCATGGGGCTGATCGTCCCGGGCCTCACGCCCGACACGCTGGGCGAGATCTACGAGTACTTCCCCGCGCGGACCGAGATCTGGGTCTCGGCCGGCATCTTCTCCTTCGGGTTCCTGCTCTTCACCCTGATGGTCAAGGTCGCGACGCCGATCATGCTGGGCGAATTCCACGCGCAGAGCCCGACGAGCGCGGCCTGAGCGGCGCGGCGCTCAGCGCGCTTCAGGGGTCGCCAGGCCGTCGAGCGCCCGACCGAGCGTGTGCTGCACGAGCTCGAAGTTGTGCACGCCGCGGCTGCCGTCGGCGTCGAGCAGCGCGAGCGCGCGCCGGGCGGAGGCCCGGGCCGCGGGATCGGAGGTCGCGGGCGCGCCGGCCAGGGCGCGCTCGAGGCGGACGCGGAGCTCGTCGGTCGCCGTTCGCCACGCATCGAGCTGCGCGTCGTAGCCCGGCTCGTGGCACAGCACGCACAGGCTCGGCGGCGGGATCACGATGTCGGGCGGCTCGCCGTGGCAGCTCTCACAGTCCTTCCCGGCCATCGGGGCGCTCACCGCTTCGAAGCCCTCGATCGTCCCGGCCAAGAACGAGGCCTGCAGCGCATGGCAGGCGCCGCATTCGCTCGGATCAGATTCGTCGCGCTCTTCGTGGTGGCAGCTCGCACATCGATCGGCCGGCAAGGACAGCGCGCCGTGTCCGACGCTGCCCAGCGGCGCGGGAGCGTGACAAGTCGAGCAGCCGAGTCCGGCCTGGCGCAGGTGCCGGCCGTGCAGGAACGGCCGGCCGTGCACGGTCAGCGGATCGCGGCGCGCCACGTCCACGTGGCAGGCGGCGCAGGCCGTGTCCGGCGCGACGGGCAACGCCGCCAGGGCGCCCGCGTCCTGCGCGGGATCGTGGAGCTGGGCCGCCTCGTCCAGACGGCGCGCCGCGTTGCGCAGGACGTCGAACGCGTAGGGCGCATTGTGCGCGCCGCGCGAGCCGTCGCGCTCGAGCAGCTCGAGGTCCGCCCGCGCCTGGCGCACGAGCTCGCTCGCGCGCGGGTCGGCCGCGCCGGTCTCGCTCGCCAGGCCGTCGCACAGAGCGCGCAGGCGCTCGAGACCCTCACCCACGGCGCCCTGCCACTCGGCCAGCATCCCGGCGAAGCCGGTGCCGTGGCAGTGCAGGCAATCGACCTCGCCCGCGGCGGCCACGCCCGGCGCACCTTCCTGGAGCGCCTTCGACGGGGAGGCGCCCGCCCGCGCGGCCGCGCGACCGGTGTGGCAGGCGCCGCAGGCCACGCCCGTGTCGTGCATGCGGCTCGGCGAGCGCGGCACGTCGCTCGCGCCCTGGCCGGCGTAGACCAGGCGCGCGGCGTCGTGCGCGCTCGCGTGGCAGGCGGAGCAGCCCTCGTCGCTCGTCGGGTGCTCGGGGCCTCTTGGAAGGCCGTGATGGATCTCCACGTGGCACTCGAAGCACTCGACCTTGTGCTCGGTCACGTGTACGCGGTGGAGCAGATCGGGGTCGTCGGCGCGCGCCAGGATCTCCGGTTCGCCGTGGCACGAACGGCAGCGCTGCTCGTGCACCGTGCCCTGGCCCTCGACCACGCGCGCGTGGCATTCGCGGCAATCGACGCCGCGAGCCAGGTAGGACGCATGCTCGAACGGCTCCCCGGCGACCTCGATCGCGCCGTCGGGAGGTCGGTGGCACAGGCGGCAGTCGCCCGTGCGCGCGGGGATGCGCCCGTCGCGCCCGGGCATGAAGTGGCAGGCGAAGCACACCGACTCCTCGACCCCGAAGTGTTCGTCGACCAGGACCTGCGAGTGGCAGGTGACGCAGCGCAGCCTCTTCCCGCGCGTTTCCAGGAGGTGCGGCCGGTGATCGAAGGTCACTTTCCCGAACTCGATCGGCCCCTGGAGCGTCTCCACCGAATGGCAGCCCGAGCGCAGGCAGCTCGCGTCTCCCACCTGCGCCCAGGGGCGCGTTCCCTGCGTGCGCGTGACGTACTTCGCCAGCTGGGACAGCGCCTGGAACTTCCCGCGCACCGTGCCCATCACGCCCGGGTCCATGTGGCATTCGATGCAGGCCACGTCCGAGTGCGCCGATGCCTCCCAGGAGGCGTAGTACGGATCCATGATGTGGCAGGAATTGCAGAACTCCGGCTGCGAGCTCTTCTCCACCGCCACCAGGGTCGCCGGCGAGAGGACCGCGAGCCCGAAGACCAGCACGAGGAGGGCGATGCGACTCCAGGCGCCGGCGCGGCGCAGGGCGCGCTGCAGTGCCGCGCTAGCCACGATCCGCTCCCGGACGCTCGCCCGCGCGGCGTGCGCGGAAGAACAGGTCCGGCTCGCCCTCCGCGCGCCCGGCCACCTCGCGCGCGTGGATCCACAGCACCGCTGCGAGCAAGAGCACGACCCCGACGAAGACCAGCACGAGGAGGCGCCGGTCGGCGAGCGCGCGCTCCTCGTGCCGCACGCCGTCGAGCGTCTCGGCGATCATCCCCCGCCCCACGTCGAGCAGGTCGTCCAGCGCCTGCGGCTCGAGGCCGTGTACCGCCGGACCGGCGCGCCGGCGCACGGAGCGCGCCTCGGCCAGCCAGTCGTGCGCGCGAGAGAGGAACGAGCCGCGCTGCTCGGCCGCGTCGATCGCGCGCTGCGCATCGGCCAGGCGTGCATCGAAGTCCGAGAGCAGCACGTGCATCGCCTCGCCGGCCTCGATCGCGCGCGCATCGCGGCCGTGGCACGAACCGCAGTGGCCTCCCGCGTCGCCGACCAGCATGTCCATCGAGGGCTCGGCCACCGCGTGGCTCCCGTGGCACGAGACGCACTCCTCGAGCGCTCGGTCCTCGGAGGCCGCGCGATGCGGACTGCGGTCGAAGTGCTGCCGCACCGTCGCGTGACAGCCTCCGCACACGCGCCCGACCTCCTCGACGCGCGGCGGGGCCGCGCCGTGCGAACCGTGGCAGCCGGCGCAGGAGGGGCTCGAGACCAACCCCTGTTCGAGGAGAGCGCGGCCGTGGACCGAGGCGGGGAACTGTCGGCTCGGCTCGGTCGAGACGCCGTAGCGCGCCATCAACGCCTCGTCCGCGTGGCAGCGGCCGCAGGTCTCTCCCTGGCGCAGCGGATGGACGCTCGAGCGCGGATCGCTGGCGGACAGGACGCCGTGCGCGCCGTGGCAACCGGCGCAGGTGGCGACGTTCAGGTCGTCCTCCTCGGCCAGGCGCCTGCCGTGCGCGCTGCTCGCGTAGAGCAGGAGCTGGTCGGTGCGCAGCCCGAAGCCGCGCATGCGCTCCGCATCGGCGTGACAGCCGCCGCAGAGCTCGACGCCCGCGCGCGGGCTGTGTGCAACGCGCACCCCGCCCGCGTGCGCGCCGGCCACGTCCAGGACACCCGCGACGCCGCCGTGGCACGCGACGCACGTGACCCCGGCGCGCGCGTGCGCGCCCCGGGCCTCGACACGCGCCAGGTCGCCGTGGCACACGCCGCAGCTCTCCTGCGCCCGCGCGCGCGCGGCGAGCGACGAGACGAGCGCCAGGGAGAGCACGAACGCGCGCGCCCTCACGACGAACCTCCCAGGGCGAGCGCGCCGAGCGCTGCGAACGCGCCCAGCAGCAGGAGACCTGCGGCCAGGACGGGCGCTCGCGCGCGCCCGTCCTGGCCGCGCGTGCGATCGAGCACCGGCAGCACGAGCACGAGCCCGAAGAGGAAGAGCGCCGCTCCCGGCGCGAGCCAGGCGGGATCTGCGGGCAAGAGCTCGTAGAGACCCCGCAGCGGGGCGAGGTACCAGGGCCAGAGCGCGCGCGAGGGTGCCGCCAGGGCGCCCGGCTCGCTGCCCGCGAGCGGCGGGAAGAACCCCGCCAACCCGACCAGGAGGCCGAGCAGGACGAGTCCACCCGCGCCCATGCGTAGCGCGTGGTACGGATAGAAGCGCCGGCCTTCGCGCCGCACGCGCGGTCCCGACGTGGGCACGATCGCCACGACGCGTGCGTCGCTCGATAGACGCCGCGCGCGGCGCGACGGTCCGCGCAGGACGTGGATCAGGCTGCGCGAGCCCGCGCGCACGAGGCGCCCCTCGAGGCCGTCCGCGCGCAGGCGCTCCAGCACGGCCTCCGCCTCCCCCGACTCCGTGCCGCGCGCCAGTACGACGATCACGCTTCCCTCCGCGCCCGCCGGCGAGCCAGGAGCCACAGGTTCAGCGCCAGGAGCAGGAACGCCAGCCAGGGCAGGATCAGGGCGTGCGCGGCGTGTGCGCGCGCGAGCGTGGCGGTGCCGATCTCGGCGCCGCCGCGCATCCAGTGCGCAAGGGCCGGACCGACGATCGGGATCGACTCGGTGCCGGAGAGCGCGGCCGCCGCCAGCGCCGAGGAGCGCGCGTCCCAGGCGAGCAGCTCGCCGGTGAAGGCGAGACCGACCGAGAGGAGCAGGAGCAGCACGCCGAGCACCCAGTTCCCCGCCCGGCCGCCGCGGTAGCGACCGGCCAGGAACACCCGCAGGAGCTGCAGCGTCGCGAAGACGAGCAGCAAGGTCGATCCCCAACGGTGGAGGCCGCGCACGAGCCAGCCCCAGGCCACCTCGCGCATCAGGAAGCGCACGCTCTCGCTGGCGGCCCCGGGTGCGGGCAGGTAGTAGATCGAGAGCAGGGCGCCGGTCGTGCCGAGCACGAGGAGGAGCGCGAGGCAGCTCCAGCCGAAGGCGAACCAGCCCTTGCGCTCTGGCGGCACCGGCGCGCGCAACGCGCGGCCGAGCGCCCGCAGGAGGCCCTCTTCACGCGTCGTCCCGCTCACAGGGCCCTCCGCACGAAGACCGCGCCTTCGCGCAGCTCGACCTCGCGTGCGACCAGCGGGATCGAGGCCGGTGCATGGACCACGTTGCCATGGGCGTCGAAGGCACAGCCGTGGCACGGGCACAGAAACTCGCGCCGCTCGCGGTCCCACTCGAGCAGGCACTCGTCGAAGTAGGTGCAGGCGGCCGAGAGCGCGTGCCAGCGCGCGGCTGCCAGTCGCACCACCCAGATCGACTTGCCGCGAACCTGGGTGCGCACCGCCTCGCCCACCTGCAATCGATCCGCGGCCGGAACGTGCATCCAATCAGGAGCCAGGATCGTGCGCGGCGGCGGTTCGAGGAATCCGACCAGCGGCCAGGCGAGCCCGACCGCGATCAGCAGGCTCAGGCCCGCCACGAGCGCGGAGAGGAAGCGCCGGCGCTGGCGCAGCCGGCGGTACTCGGCGGCCTCCAGCAGCGGAAACACGTCCGCCTCGAGATCGCCCGGCAGCACGGCGCGCAGCGCCGCGGCGTCGCGCGGTCCCTCGACCGCCAGGATGGCCTGCTCCTCGCCGCGCGAGGCGTCCGCTGCCCATCCGCGCTGGCGCAGGTCCTCGCCCAGTCGAGCGAGGAGCTCCTCGGAGGCCTCGCGCGGGAGCACGGCGATCCAAGCGCTCGCGGCGACCTCCCCCGGATCCGCGCGCACCTACTTGCCTTCTTTCTTCCCTCCGGACGGGACCCCGCAACCGTCGTCGGGGCACCCCTTGGCGCAGGAGCACGCGCTCCCGCACCCGCAGACGAGGAGCTCGCCCTCGGCGCGCGGCTTCTTCGGGTTCAGGTGGCGGATCTCGGCGTTGCGCAGGTGGAAGCAGAAGCTCTTGAAGCTCGGGCTCTGGTCGTTGTGGCACTCCAGGCACTTTTCCTGGCCGGGCTTGGCGACGAGCTCGTCGGGCGGGATCTGCACGTAGCCCTGGCCCGTCTCGCCCTTGGCGGCCGCCGCGAAGCGCACCTTCATGTGCTGCTCGCCAGGCCCGTGACAGGCCTCGCACTGCACGCCCTGAGCGCGGTTGAACCCCTTCTTGATCTGGTCCTCGGGCACGCCGAAGGCCGTGACGTGGCACTTGAGGCATTCGTCAGCTTTCTGGGGATCCGCGATCCCCTTGGCCGCGGCGAGCTTCTTGGCCCCCTCGGAGGCAAGGACGTCGAAGGCCTTGGCATGATCCATCCCCTTCCAGAGGGAGTGCTGGTCACCGCTCTCCGCGGAGCCATGACAGCTCTTGCACTTGTCGGCTCCGATGTACTTGTTGTCCGCCGCCGACGAACTCCGCGGATCGGATCCGTTCCCGGCGAACAGGGATCCGAGGAACGCGATGGACGTCCATGCCAGGAACCCGCCCGTGAGGGCGCGGCTCGGGAGCAGGCTGCGCTTCATGTCATTCTTCCTCTTTGTCCCCATTCCCCACTCCCAGGGCGCTCGATTCGCGCGGGACGCCCAGGTCGGAGAAGAGGAGGTCTACGGTACCGGTTTCGGGATTGGAGGCCAACGCCGACGCGACGGAGCGGCGGACGAGCTCGTCCTCCTCCGTCGAGAGGACCAGGGCCAACCGATGGAGCTCGAGCTCGGATGCCGTGCGCGCCACATGCGCGGCGGCGCGGGCGCGAAGTCCCGGCGAGCCCGCTCGCTCTGCTCCCCAGACGGACTCGAACAGGACGGAGCGCGCCTCCGGAGCACGTTCCGCGCGTTCGCCCAGGAACTGCACGGCGAACTCGGGCACGGAGACCCCGTGCGGACCGGACCGGACGGGCAGTTCGGCGATCGCCAGGGCGAAATCGCTGCCGAGACCGGGAGAGCGGGTCTCGTAGAGGACGCGCAGGAGGGCCACCTTGCCGCAGTCCGGACCCTCGCCGCGGAGCACGCCGGGCGCGAGGTCCGCGAGCTGCGCAGGATCCCGAGCGGCGAGCGCGCGGAACGCCTCGTAGTGCTCCTGCTCCGTGATCGGCTCGTTCGCCGCGCCTCGCTCCGGGGAAACGCCCCGGGATGGCGGGGCGGCGATCGCCGCGACCCGCATCCCGACGGGATCGATCTCCGCGGGCCGCCTCCCGGCGTCCCCGAAGGTCCGAGTCGCGGGCGGCGCGACTCCGTCTCGCGCCGCCCCAGAGGGATCCATGGCAAGGACGCCAGCGCCCGGGCCCGAGCCGCGGAAGAGCAGGAGCAGGAGTCCCGCCGATCCCGCGGCTTGCAGCGCGAGAACCCAGTCTTTGCGGTCCCCGGATCTACTCATGCCCCTCATGGCGAGTCATCAGCGGGTCTTGTGCACGATCGGAACGGAAAGGTCCCCGTCGTCGAGCGAGTGGCAGACCTCGCAAGATTCCTGTCCGCTCGCCGCGGTGTTGATCTGGATGTGGGCCTGCGTGGCCGCGGCTTCGTGGCACGCGCCGCAGGTCGCGCCCCACACCAGGGTCGGACGCCCCTGTTCCGTGGGGTGATCCCTGGGAACGGGCTCCATCCACACGTCGCTCGAGCCGTGGCACTTCGCGCACTGCATCGTACCGCCCGGCAGCGCCGGGAACACGACCTCGCCAAAGGTGGTGATGCCGTAGTTGTTGGGATAGGCAGCCGAACCGAAGCCGATGACCTGGTAGCTCGGGGCATTCGCCAGCTCCTCGCCCATGTGGATCTTGTGCAGCATCGTGCGGAAGTTGATCGTCACGCCGGTCGTCGCCGGGGCTCCGGCCGCCACGAACTGCGGACGGTCCTCGGAGCCGGCGGTGCCGTGACAGATCACGCAGGCCTCGATGCCGCGCCGCCCGCCGCCGTGGAAGAGCAGATCCTGGTGGCAGGCATAGCAGTTCGCACCCGAGGAGATCAGGTCGTAGGGTTCGAGGCTCAGCGCCGAACCGGCCAGGAAGTCGGCGCGCACCGAGGTGGCGGCTCCGCGGTAGGAGTTCGACTCCCCGTGCAGGTTGAGCGTCAAGGAGCGATCTCCGTACATCACGAGCGAATAGGTGCCGTCGGCGAGGCTCTTGCCCGACCAATCGCCCCATTCCTCGCCCAGGTCCGGCGAACCGTTGATCGGCGCCGGATAGCGCTCGGGCATCACGAAGTCCGTGACGTAGGTCACGACCACCGCGTTGCCCGTGCCGAAGTCCGTGAGCTCGGTGAGCGTGCCGGTCGGGGCGTCCAGGCTGTAGTCCGTGTTCTCGACGAGCAGGCTGAGCGTGACTGCCTCGACGGTCGCCCCGGAGGAGTGCTCGAAGACCGGACCCGGCGCATAGGAGGCCGAGGTCGGCGAGGAGAACCACAGCCGGTTCCCCTCGACGTACTGGATGCGCAGGTATTCTTCCCCCGCCATGGCGCGCTCGACCACGAGGTAGTCGTCGCGCGCGAAGTTGGTCGAGCTGACGACGTCCAGGTAGTTCTGGCCGAAAGTCGAGGCGCCGGCGAGCGTGCTGCTGCCTCCGCCCCCCGTCAGCGTCCCGACGCGGACCTCCGTCGCGCCCCCGGTCACGTTCCAGTGCGGCGCGCGGGAAGTCATGAAGGCGTCCGGCCCGATGGACGCCGTGCCGACGGGCTCGAACCACACGCGTTCGGGGATCGCCACGTCGAAGGGCTGGGAGCCCGTCAGATAGGGACGCGGCACGCTGATGAAGTGGACCAGGTTCAGGTTCGAGCTCGGGCCCGATATCGCCACGTTGATGCCCGACACGCTGGTGGGCGCGACGTCCAAGCCGGCGTCGTCGGTCAAGGTGAAGGTCATCCGCAGGCCTTCACCCGGATCGATCGTCCCGTCACCGTCGTTCGTCCCGGACTCCTCGACCACGAGGATCTCGAAGTTCAAACCGGGATTGAAGGCCGGATCGAGCAACGGGTGCAGGTGTGCGTCCTGGACGGCGAGGGCGTCCCCCGCGGGCGAGTGGCACAGCGTGCAGGCCGAATCGTCGTTCTGCGCCGGCATCGTCATGCTGTTCGCTTGGTAGGGCAGCGCCCAGTCGATGTCGTCGTGGCAGGCCCCGCAGGTCGCCCGCGCGGGCTGCGAGTAGGCGAGATTCCCCTGCGCCGGCGCCGTGAGCGGCCCCATGTCGTCGGGGTCCCCGTGGCACACCGAGCACTTCGTGACTCCCGATCGGATCGTGTCCTCGACGGCCTTCTGACCCGAGGTGAGGGCAGTGTAGCCCTGGTCGCGCGGCATGGGAACGGTCAGGTTCGGCCACACCGGAAACGGGACCTCGGAGAAGTCGGCGATCGAGTTCTGGAAACCCACGAGCTGGTAGGGCATCGGCGTCGCCGCGTAGTTGCGCGATCCGTCGGGATTCACGCCCACGCCGAGCACCGAGGGCAGGTGCTCGCCGCTGTGGATCTTGTGCACCATCACGGCGAACTCGATCGAGCGTCCCGGCGTCCCGCCGGCCACGCTCGCCACGTTCTTGTCCTCGGCCCCCGCGGTGTGGCACAGGAGGCACAGGGTCGTCGCGCGCCGCAGTCCGCCGTGCGCCTGGAGCTCCGTGTGGCACTGGTTGCAGTTGTCGCGCTCGATCACCTCGCGCGAGGCGAACGTCGCCCCGCTCCCGAGCAGGAAGTCGAGGGTCGCGTCGCCCTGGTCGCGGAAGCTCTCCCCGTCCACCGTGTAGTCCCAACCCAGGTACATGCCGACCGTGTAGGTGCCCGAGAGCAGCGCCTGGCCCGAGAGCTCGCCGTCGAGCGCCCCGAAGGAGAGCGTGTCGTTCAGTGGCGGCAGGTAGGTCGCCGGGATCGGCGCGGCGAAGGTGTAGGTGTGCGAGCCGTCGGGGTTCGTCGTCGAGGCCGTCAGGAGATCCGACTGCTCGGCCAGGATCCGCTGGTAGTTGAAGGTCGGGCCCGAGCCCATGATCCGGCCGCGGTCGAGCTCGGAGAGGTCCCAGTTGGTCCCGTCGTCCTTCTTCACGCTGAACGTCACGGAGAGCCGGTTGCCCACCATGAAGTTCCCGCCCGCCCCCGTGGCGCCGCCGAGGCCCAGGATCTGCACCTGGATGCCCGGAGCGTTGTCCGCGGGCTCGAGTTTGTCGGAGGTCGGAGTCACCGGCGAGGTGCCGGGCTGCCCGTTCTTCCCGTCCTTGCCCGAGCAGCCCGCGGCGACGAGACTCGCCAGCAGGGTCGGGACCACCCAGCGGTGAAGGATCCTCTTCTCGCCCATGCTTCTCTGTTCCATGACCTGAGTCCCTTCTCCTCGTTCGACGACATGCGGTGGCCTGTGCCGCTCTGCGAACGGGCTTTCCTATATGGTGCCATGATGACCCAGCGGGTTCGTGGGACGGCTACGCCGAGCGACGTAGAAGGGCGAAGAGTTCGGCCCATGCCCAGCCGCGGGACCCGGCCCCGCGCGCTCCAGAGCGGCCGTGCGTCTACGTGAGCCGCGGCGCTTGGCGCGATCCGGCGCGTAGGCGCTCGGCTCACGCGGGGGCGCCGGCCGGGCCTCCGGGTCAACCGTGGCAGAAGTTGCAGTCCGTGCCGTCGTCGGCGTGCGGCAGCGGAGCCGTGAGCCCGTGGCACTGCCGGCAGTCCATGCCGGGGAAGTGATTCGGGGGCTTCGGCGGCGCGAGCAGGTGGCTCGGCGTGTCCTTGTGGCAGGTGAAGCAGCCCTCCGCGCGCAGCGGGAAGTGGCACGAGAAGCAGTGGTTGCTCTGGGTTCCGCCGAAGGCACCCTTGTGGGTCAAGGGCAGGGCATCGGCGTGGCAGCGGTTGCAGGAGTCTTCCTCGTGGCAGGCCGCGCAGCGATCGCGGTCCATCGCGGCGAGGAAGGAGTGGCCCCGCTGGCGCCAGAAACTCGTGTGGTCTTGCGGCGGCTCGGTCTGGTGGCAGGTCGTGCAGGAGCTCTCGGTGTGGCACATCGAGCAGCGGTCGGCCGTCTCGCCGGACTTGGCGCGGAAGACCTCGCCGTGGACCCGACGCCAGTTCTGATCGTGCGTGCCGGGCTCGCGATCCGCGCGGATCTCGAGGTGACAGGTGGCGCACTCGGCCGCGACCTTCACGGCCGTGTGGCACTGGATGCAGTCGTCCATCGGCACGCGCACCTCGGCCTCCGTGCCGTCCGTGTCCTCGATCGTGCCGTGGCAAGCCGCGCAGTCGCCCCCGAGCTCGACGTGCGTGACGTGGGAGAAGATCACCTCGTCCCCTAGCGCGCTCGCGCGGCTGCTCGCCCAGACCCCCTCGACGAACAGGCGCGCGACCCGCTTCGACCCGGGTTTCTCCGCGTCCAGCCCCTCATGGCACAGCATGCACTGCCCGAGAGCGGGCATGCCCGGCTCGTCGGAATCCTCCGCCCCCGGATGGCAGTCCGTGCAGTCCAGTCCCTGGTCCACGACGTGCACGCGGTGGCTGAAGGCGAGCTCGCCCTCGCGCAGCCCCACCGCCTCCAGCAGGAAGCAGCCGGCCAGGAGCAGGATCGAGACCCCGAGCAGGATGCGCACGCCTCGCTGCCCGACTCGATGCAGGGTCCGATTCAGAAGCGCCATGACACCCCCAGCCTGAGCACGTGGAACTCGTCCAGGTCGTCGTCCTCGTATTCGTAGCTCATGTCGAACGCGGTGTTCTTCGTGCGGTCGTAGCTCACGCCGAGCGTCCAGCTGCGCACGTCGTCGCGCTCGCGCAGACCGAAGAGATCGATCTTGTACAGCGAGTAGTGCGATCCGAGCGCGGTCTTCCAGCGCTCGCTCCAGCGCTTCTCCACGTCGGCGCCCCAGGTGCGGTAGGAGCCCTGGCCGCCGTCCCAGACCTCGCCGTCGAGATCCAGGGTGACGCCCCCTCCGAAGAGGTCGTCCACGGCGAAGCGCGCGTGGTGGCGCGCGTATTCGCGGTTGAACTCGCCCTCGTCCCCCTCGTCGCGCAGCTGGCGTACCTCGCTCCCGGCCTCGACCCGGTAACGCTCGCCGAGGTCCTTGGAGACGAGCACCTGCGCGCGGTAGAAGGGGAAGTACTCGAGCAGGGCCTGATAGAACGGATCGACCTCGCTCGCGAGGTCGCGCTGCGTGGAGAACATCTCGTAGAAGGAAGCGCGCACCCGCAGGGAGTGCTCGGCGTCGGTCCAGGTCCCTCCGAGGCGCGCGTCGCGGCCGCGGCCCTCGAGCCAGGAGAAGGCGCCCTCCAGGCGCAGCGGGCGCCCGAGGGTCTGCCACAGGCTCGCGGCGAGCAGGTCGTTCTCGTGATCGGCGAGCACCTCCTCGTCCTCGAGGTGCATCCAGTCGAGGCGCGCGCGCCCTCCACTCCAGGGCCGCCCCTCGACGAAGGTCCCGAGCACGAGGTCCCCCGAGGACGACGACTCGAAGAAGTGGACCGGCACGCCGCCGTAGGCGCCGGCGCGGACGTCCCGCGCACCGCGCTCGGAGGTCTCGACCCGGGCTCCATCGAAGGTGACGACCTCCGGCGCCTCGTAGAGCGGCTGGCGTCCCACGCGCAGGACCTCGAGCCCCTCCACGCCCGGCTTGTCGACCCAGGCATGGTAGAGCCGAGCCGCGAGATCGCCGTCGTAGGTGTCGGAGAGGTCGAAGAAGGGATCGGGGCTGCTCCGGCTCGCGCGCTCGTCGAGGTCGAAGTTCGACCACGCGAGGACGTGTCCCGTCAGCGGCTGGTGCTTCGGATCCCCGACGTCGAGCGTGAGGGTGTCGTAGAGGTCGTGGTCGTCCTCGTCGGACGTCGAGCGATAGCGATAGCGCGCGCGCAGCGAACCATGGATCGGGAGCCCCTGCTCCTCCGGAGGCGACGCGGGAGCGGCGGGCGGCGCCGCGGTGCAGGAAGCGAGGAGCCACCCCTCGATCCACAGGACGAAGCCGGCGAGGGCTGCGCCTCCCCTACGCGCTTTGCATGCGTTCATCCTCGCGTTGGCCTCCGAGTACGTTACAGGACGCCTCGACGCGCGGCGAACGGCAAGGTCGCCGCCAGCGTAGACGACGAGCGCCAAGTGCGTATGGCGCCTGCGAGCCGCGGGAGGATCCTGGATCCTGACCCAAGAGGATTGCCATGGACTCCCGCGTCCCGACACCCGCTCGATCCAAGAAGTTCCCGCGCAGCGAGATGATCGCGCTCCTGCGCAAGAGGTGTCTCGCCTTCGTCGACGACGAGCACTCCCTGTGCGAGGTGGCTTCGCGCTTGAAGATCGCATGCGGCGGCTTCTCCCAGTGGAAGTTCCACGAGCTCAAGGAGCGCTACGACTGGATCGCCAAGCGCCGGCCGGGGATCACGCGAGCGGAGCTCGAGGACCTCGCCAACCGCTGGCAGCTCGCGCGCCAGACCGTGCACGAGGCGCCGCTCTCCTGCGACAGCCAGATGCTGGAGCGCGAGCACAAGATCTGCGACGGCTGGGACACGCACGCGAACGAGGACCTGCAACGCTTCTGGCGCGAGCTCAGCGGAGAAGAGGTCGAGGTGGTGCCCGATCCTGCCGCGCCGGCCGCCGGTCCTGCCTAGGCGAACGGAACTCGGCCAGGGCTAGCCCCGCGCAAGATCGACGAGCTTCAGCACCGTGCGCCAGTTGCGCATCGTGCTCGTCGTCGCGAGCTTGGCATCGAAGTAGGCATTGGTCAGCTTCGTGCGCGCGGCGCCGTTCGGCAAGCGCAGGTAGATCTCGCGGCCGACCACGGCGAATGCGTCCGGTGGGGAGCGCCGCCCATCGAGCCCCGCGACCGCGGCGGGCCGCGGCAGGTCCGCGAGGAACATCAAGTGGAGCGTGTCCGGATCCGCGCCAGCCGCGAGGAATGGGTTCCTGCGGGCGGCCTCTTCCAGTTCTTCGGCCGTCCGCAGGACGACCGGAACCCGCAGGTCCAAGCGGCGCGCGATGCGCTCGGAGATCGTCCCGGGGAGTCGCGAGGCGATCTTCGCCGGGGCGCGGAACAGGACGTTCCCGCTCTGGATGTACGTCCGGACCTCGGCGCAGCCCGCCTCCTCGAACAGGGCCGTGAGGTCCGCCATCGGGACCTTGTTCTTCCCCCCGACGTTGATCCCGCGCAGGAGGGCTACGTAGGTCTCCGGCACGGCGCGCGAAGTCTTCTTCGGGCTCATGCGAGCAGGTTCGCGGATCCGGTCGGGCCCGTCTAGCCCGCTCACTCCAGGGCCCTGACGACCTCTCGTCCCGGGATGACCGGCAGCTCAGGCGACGGAGACGTCGATCTCGACCGTCCGGACCGTGAGAGGAAGACCCTGCTCGGCACGCACCTCGAGGCAGGCCACGATCGCCTCCCGGATGTTGGCCAGGGCCTCCTCCTCGGTCTTGCCTTGGCTCAGGCATCCAGGAATCGAGGGGCATTCCGCGACGATCCTTCCTGTCTCGTCGCGTTCGAGGGTGACGGAGAGCTTCATGGGGATTCTGCCGCCTGAGGATAGTTGGCGGGCTTACCTACGGGGGTCGCCCGAGAGGAGCACGAGCTCGACCCAGCTCGTGACGATGTCGAAGATCGCATGGAAACGCTCTCCGGCCAACCCGTGCTACGCAGCTCGCGGCGAAAGCGCCCTTGCAAGCTCCTTGCGCGTCGCCCCCAGCCCGGCAAGGGCACGGATCAGGAGGTCGATCGAAACGCTGCCATCGCCTGCTTCCATCTTCGCCACCCGCGACTGGCTCGACCCCAGCCGGCGCGCCAGCGCCTGCTGGGTCCAGCCGAGCCGGGTGCGCCGCGCGCGCAGGGCGTCGGCCAGGGCCAGCTTGACCTCGACGAGCAACGCTTCCTGACCGGACAAGCCGAGGAACTCGGCCGTGGTCCCGGCGCGCCATCCGGCGGCTTCGATTCGCTTTCGCTTGGAGGCATGCATGGATCGTCCCTCTCCTGGGTCACTGAGGAGCTGGGTCTTGATCTCCCCCTTCAGCCAGACGAGGGGGTTGTGGCGCCTCAGGCGGAGGGATCGTATGTCATTGGAGACATATCGTCGAGCCCCTCCATGGCATCGGCCGCCTCGCAGAGCTTCGTTGCCTTGCCCAGGTCGACGAAAAAAACTTGGGCCTCGGCCCTTGAAGTGCCGACATTCTTATGCATCTTGTGTGCATTCCTATGCCACAGCGCTCCCCGCCCAGCCGTTCGGACCGTGACGAGCGTCGCGCCCGCATCGCCGAGCTCGTGCGCGAGCACAGGATCGCGAGCCAGATCGAGCTCCAGGAAAGGCTCGCTTCCCTGGGGATCGAGGCGAACCAGGGCACGCTCTCGCGCGACCTGCGCGCCATGGGGCTGCGCAAGGGGCCCGAGGGCTACGAGCTCCCCTCCGAACCCGTCGCCGAGCCGCGGGACGAGAGCCTGGCGCTCTACTCGGCGGTCCACGCCTGGATGCTCGAGGCCGCGAGCGCCGGCAACCTGGTGCTGCTGAAGAGCCCGGCGGGGGCCGCCTCGCCGCTCGCGATCGCCCTCGACCACGCGGGCTGGAAGGACGTGCTCGGCACGATCGCCGGGGACGACACGGTGCTCGCCGTCTGCCGGACCGACGCGGCCGCGCGGCGCGTCGCGCGCGAGCTCTCCCTGCTCAAGGATCCGAGGAAGGCGTGAAAAGCGTCTCGGTCCTCGGCGCCTCGGGCTACACCGGCCGCGAGCTCGCCCGGCTCCTCGCCGGCCATCCGGAGCTCCGGCTCGACGGCTTTTTCTCCGCCCGCGAGGGCGAGGCGCCCGAGACGCCCGAGCTCGAGTGCGACCGCGCGCTCGAGCCCCTGGACTGGTCGCGCGTCGCACGCTCGGCAGGGGTGTTCCTCTGCACCCCCCACGGGACCTCGGCCGTCCTCGCCCGGCGCTGCCTCGAGCTCGGGGTGAAGGTCGTCGACCTCTCGGCCGACTTCCGCCTGGGGACGCCCGAGCTCTACCTGGAGACCTACCAGCACGAGCATCCCGCGCCCGAGCTCCTCCCCGAGGCGGTCTACGGGCTCAGCGAACACGCGCGCGACCGGATCGCCTCCGCGCGTCTCGTCGCGAACCCGGGCTGCTACCCGACCGCGGTGCTCCTGCCGCTCCTCCCGCTGCTCGAGGCGAAGGCGCTCGACGAGCATGCGCCGATCGTCGCCGACGCGAAGAGCGGAACGTCCGGCGCCGGGAAGCAGCCGAGCGCGCGCATGCACTTCGGCAGCGTGCACGAGAACTTCCTGGCCTACGGAGTCGGGACGCATCGACACGCGCCGGAGATCCAGCTCGTGGCAGGTACGCCGCGCATCGCCTTCGTCCCCCACCTCTTGCCGGTATTCCGCGGCATGCTCTCCACCATCTATGTGACCCCGCGCGCAGGGCTCCGCGCGGCCGACCTGCGCGCGATCCTCGCCGAGCGCTACCGCGGCGAGCGCTTCGTGCGCGTCTTCGAGCGCGGCTGGCCCGAGCTCGACCGGGTGAACCGCACGAACGAGTGCCACGTCGCGGTCGGCGAGGCCGGCCCGCTGGTCGTGCTCGTCTCGGTGCTCGACAACCTGGTCAAGGGCGCCGCGGGCCAGGCGCTGCAGAACATGAACCTCGCGCTCGGCTGCGAGGAGGCAGCGGGCCTCTCGTGAAGCTCGTGGTCAAGGTCGGCGGCGCACAGCTCGAGGACGCGGGCGCCCGCGCCGCGCTCGCGGCTTCCGTCGCGCGCGCCAAGGGCGCCGGGCACGCGCTCGTCCTGGTCCATGGCGGCGGGAACCAGATCCGGAACCTCGTGCGCTCGCTCGGGCTCGCCGAGCGCTACCACGAGGGCCTGCGCGTGACGGACGCGGCCACGGCGGACGTCGTGCTCATGGTGCTCGCGGGCCTCGTCAACAAGGTGCTCGTGCAGGCGCTGTGCGACGCCGGGGTGCGCGCGGCGGGCCTGTGCGGCGCCGACGGGGGAAGCTTCGCCGCCGAGCGCACCGAGATCCCGGGCGTCGACCTCGGCTACGTCGGGACGATCGCCCGAGTGGATCCGATGCTCCTCTCGACCCTGCTCGAGGCGGGCCTCCTGCCCGTGATCGCCACCGCCGCCCCGGCCGTTTCGGACGCGCGCGGGCCGCGCGAGCACTTCTACAACGTCAACGCCGACCTCGCGGCCGGCCCGATCGCGCGCGCCATCGAGGCGGACGCCCTGCTCTTCCTGACCGACGTGCCAGCGGTGCTCGACGGCGAGCGAGCGCCCATCGCGCGCCTCTCGAGGGCGCGAGCGCGCGCGCTGCGCGCGGGGGGCGTGATCACGGGCGGCATGATCCCGAAGGTCGAGGCCGCGCTCGCCGCGCTCGCTAACCTGCCTTCGGGGCTGGTCAAGATCGCTCCCGCCGCCGGCGAGGACGCGATCCGGGCCGCGCTCGATCCCAGCCTCGGCACGCGCTTCCTCGCGGAGGACTGAGATGACCACGATCCCGAAGACGACGCTCGTTCCCCGACATCGGTCGCGTCCCTGGAAGTCCCACGCACCCGATGCCCACGTGCTCCCGACCTACCGGCGCGCGGAGGAGGTCTTCGTCGCGGGCGAGGGCGCCCTGGTCCACGACTCGGGCGGCCGCGTGTGGCTCGACTTCCTGTCGGGGATCGCCGTCAACGCGCTGGGCCACGCCCACCCGCGGCTCGTGCGCGCCCTGCGCGACCAGGCCGGGAAGCTCCTGCACACGAGCAACCTCTACCGCCATCCCTACACCGAGGAAGTGGCCTCGCGTCTGGCGCGGCTCACCGGGCTCTCGTCCGTGTTCTTCACGAACAGCGGCGCAGAGGCGAACGAGGCGGCGATGAAGCTCGCCCGCAAGCGCGCCTGGCTCGCCGGTGAGAAGGAGCGCACGGGCTTCGTCGCCCTCGAGGGGGCCTTCCACGGCCGCACGATGGGCGCGCTCGCGCTCACCCACGCCGAGAAGTACCGCCTGCCCTATGCACCGCTCGTCCCCGGCGTCGAGTTCGTCGCGCCGGGCAACGTCGCGCGCCTCGGGGCTCTGCTCGCGACGGGGCGCTTCGCCGCGCTCTTCGTCGAGCCGATCCAGGGCGAGGCCGGCGTGCGCGAGCTCCCGGCGGACTTCCTGCGCGCCGCGCGCGAACTCTGCGACGCGAGCGGGACGCTCCTCGTCCACGACGAGGTGCAGTGCGGCGCGGGCCGCACCGGGACCTTCCTCGCCGCGGACGCATGCGGCGTGAAGCCCGACGCGGTCACGCTCGCGAAACCCCTCGCCGCCGGGCTCCCCATGGGTTCTCTCGTGGTGCGCGCAGAGCTCGCGAGCGTCTTCGAGCCCGGCGACCACGGCTCGACCTTCGCCGGCGGCCCCTTCGTCTGCCGCGCGGCGCTCGTCTTCCTCGACGAGCTCGAGCGCGGCGGCTTGCTCGAGAACGTGCGCGAGCGCGGCGCCGAGCTCTCCGCGGGCCTCCTCGACCTCGCCCGCGACTTCCCGGTGGTGACCGGGCTCTCCGGCCGCGGCTTGATGCTGGGCCTGCGGCTCGCGCGCGGCGCCGAGGAGCTCCAGAAGGACCTGCACGAACGCGGCCTGCTCGTCAACCGGACGAACGGCGACGTGATCCGGCTCCTGCCGCCCTACGTCGTCACCTCCGAACACGTCCAGCGCGGGCTTTCGCTCCTGCGCCAAGCCCTGCGCGAGCTCGGCTCGCCAAGGGCTTGCTCCATTCCTCCCCTGCGCGAGCTCGGCTCGCGCGGGGCTCGTTCCGTTCCTCCTTCCAAGGACCCCTCCCTCCCATGATCGCGACCGCTTCCCTCGGCACCCTTCCCAAGAAGGACCTCCTGTCCGTGGCGGAACTCGGCCCCGGCGACCTCGAGACCCTCTTCGAGACCACGCGCGCGCTCAAGGCCGATCGCGCCGCCTTCTCCGACCACCTGCGCGGCAAGCGCCTGGCGCTGATCTTCGAGAAGGAGTCGCTGCGCACGCGCTTCACCTTCGACGTGGGCATGCAGGACCTCGGCGGCAGCGCGATCTTTATGGATCACCGCCACGTGCGCCTGGGCGCCCGCGAGTCGATCCGCGACATGGCCAAGAACCTGGAACGCTG
>Ga0247727_10005095_pt1 | contig 27054 bp, 20 predicted proteins | sample WisWelCaveWW1625_FD_202498 | JGI IMG/M metagenome (GOLD analysis project Ga0247727, IMG submission 202498) | Biofilm microbial communities from Wishing Well Cave, Virginia, United States - WW16-25 | ecosystem: Environmental > Aquatic > Deep subsurface > Groundwater > Cave microbial mat | place...
TTGATATACAAGATGATCCAAGTCTTGGTTTAGACAAATTGATATCATTCCCAAATCACGAAATATTTACAAAACAAACAGAAAAGTTTGGAACAGAAATATCTAACATACAAGAATTAAAAGATTTTGTTCTAGGAAAAGAAAATAGGATCAAGCCATCCGAAGATGATCTAGATAATCCAAATATAGGTAATGAGTATCTTTACAACAATGGAGAGCAGTTGCATCAGATCCTTGATAACTGGCAACCGCCATCAAGTACCAAGGTTATACAGGTTGGTGGGTGGGGAGAATCTACATTGGCTGGAATTGAGTATGTGGCAAAACCAAGATGTATATTAAAAGTCTGTTTCCCTAAATCTTATCTTAAACCAAAAGTGATAAATGACGGAGATGAGACTGTTACAACTTCTTCTGCTTTATGGATGGATGCTTCTTCGAATGTTGAAAAATGGTGGGTTAATTTAAAAGAATATAACGATCAAAATGCAAACAGGTCTCATAAAAATATTTTAGAAGTTTTCAACCTTCGTGATTTTATAAAATCAAGTATTAAGAATACGACATTTAATGATCCTGAAAGTATTATCGTAAACTCAAAACCAAATTATTATCTTTCAGATATCAACACTAAAATAGAATTTAATTTGTATTCAGGTGGTAGTATGTATATATCCGATAGCGCAGGTAAGATAACTGGTATGATAAATAGAGAGATGAAAGAAGAAATTCCAAATGCAAGATATATAGAAGTGGGTGATACTAAATTCATATCTGTAGAAGAAGGAGCACAGTATATATTGCATATACAGGGGAATGAAAACGAAATGATAATTCTCGATGTGGATAAAAAGATCAATAATCAAATGATTGAATCCAAAACTTTAGAAAAAGAATCAATAGGGAAGATCACTCTGGATATACCTGTAGAATTAAATTTAACAAACATTGTTTTTAATTAAAAATTAATTTAATTATTTATGAATAAAATTTATGAGTGGTTTACAAGTAAAAAGATAGTGATAATTTCATTTATTGCGGCTATGTTATTAGTCATAGCTTTCGCTGATTTGAATTCTAATAATATTAACCTTATTCGATATACTGATTTTGTTGATTCTGTTTTAATCTTTATGTTTATCTTTCCTGCAATCTTTATATGTTCACTTCTTTTCTTAAAGATTAGAAAAGAAAGCACTTTTTCCTTTTGGAAAAGATTTACATTTATTTATTTATTTATTTATTTATTTATTTATTTATTTATTTCTAGCCAAAACAGTATAAGAGATTATTGGTTTGATTATGCAAAGATGTTTATTACTCTCTCTCTCTCTCTCCTGTATTTCATCATCTCCCTATCCATAATTCTCTACAAAACATTTAAAAAAGAAAAACCAATATCTTCCACAGATAACATAATGACAAAATAATGCTTAAGAAAATTCTTTCTCTAACTCTGCTATTCTCATTTTCACTATCTCCATTTTCAGTTTTCGCAACCGAAATCAAAGAAAATTCATACTCCCACAATAGAAGCTATAGCGTCCAAAGTGGTAGTATGTTGAAGATTACAATCTATCAACTACAACCTACAACCTAACTGGTATTTGTGTATCAAAGAATATACACAGAAACCCAAACGTTCTTCATGACCTCAAAAATTAACGAAAAATTTAATATGTTTTTTATAAACATTGAGTCTATTTTTATTGGTTCACCTTGAATAGTACACGACTTTCGCTCTTATTGTACACTGAATCGTAGGAGATGATTTTTAATTCATTTTCATAATTTATATTATCCAACTCTGATGGTACGAAAGAAAAAGAAAAAGGAAATTTTAAAGTATCGACAAACGAATCGTTTATGAATATATCCATTTTTTGTACTGGATATGGCCCGGAGTTTGTGAATCCGAGTTGGATTCTTTGATCTCTGGAATACACAGACGAAGCATTCGGCTCTGTGATCGAGATGAAAGAATTTATATTCCCAGTGTGAATGTCGTCTACTTCTGTTGGTTTTTCTGACCAGGAAGTTATTTTATATCTTCCCGCATTGCTTGCCCACCAATTTTGTATTGGTATTTCCCAATGATTAAATTGAGCATTATCTTGTGGGTTTGATGGTGAAGCGCCCAATATGTCATCTCTATTTATCCAATACAGTATGGAATGCACATTTGTTACTACTTTTTCTTCTAGAGTTTCTTTGGGGGTAAAGTCAGTAGCGAGCTTACGAGAAATTTTATCTATAAAAAAGTTTTCGTTGCCTTGCCAATACCCACGGAGCGCTGGTTTTACTATTTTTGGATCGACTTCCAGGTTTGGCTCTTCAAATTTTTCATCAGGCATTATTTTTAATGCTTCTGTAATAAATTTATTCCAAATAGGACCAGCGAGTGACGAACCTCCTTTCTTCATTGGTTTATTATCATTATTTCCTGCCCACACACCTACCACGATAGATGGAGAATATCCTACAGTCCAAGCGTCTTTGTTGTTGTTTGTGGTTCCTGTTTTTACTGCCACATCTTTTCCGGGTATATAAAGCACAGATTGCGCGCCGAATGTCGGTGTTCGAGCTTTGTCATCAGACAAAATATCGGAAACGGTCAAAGCTGTATTTTTTGGCAATACTTCATTTTGATTTTGGGTATAAGTTTCTAAAACATTTCCATTTTTATCGGTTACCTGCAGTATGCCCGTGTATTTATCGCGAAGACCATTATTTGCGAATACTCCATAAGCAGAAGTAATATCTAGAAGGGAAACTTCACCACCTCCGATAACCAGGGTGAGTCCATAGCGGCCAATATCGGTCAGGGTACTGATACCCATATCTTCGGCAGTTTTTAAAGAATCCGCTAATCCTGCTAAGTAAAATAGTTTTACGGCTACGACATTGATAGATTGACCTAAAGCATCTCGCAAGGACATAGGTCCGCGGAAATTCCCGTCATAGTTGTCTGGTTTATAACAATTACTTTGACTGCGTCCTGGAAATGCCTTGCCGTATGCGTCACAGGTGGTTTGAAATTCTGTGGGCAGGTCAAAGAGTACCGTCTCGGGTCTGAAACCTTTATTAAAAGCTGTGGCGTAAATGAACGGTTTAAAAGAAGAGCCCGGCTGCCTTAATGCTGTGGCTATATTGTAATTACCATCAATATTTTTATCGAAATAATCTCTGGAGCCCACCATCGTCAGAATCTGACCGGTTTTTGGATCTATAGCCACGAGTCCAGCATTGCTACCGTTCCAATCTTTTTCATTTTTTAATGCGCCTTCTTTTACTATCGTTTCACCTTTTTCTTGCAAGACATAATCAAGGGTCGTGGTGACTACGAGTCCACCACCTTGCACCATTTCACTGCCGTATTTTTGTTCGAGATAATCTTTTATAAAAAATACAAAGTGAGGAGCTTTTATTCCGGTGGTTGCTTGTGGAGTAAATGTTACTACTTCACTTTTTGCAGTATTGTATTCTTCTTCTGTTATGAAATTTAATTCAAACATTCTTGAGAGTACTAGATTTTTTCTCGCTTCCAATTTGTCTTTGTGTTTGCCATAAGGGGAAAGTACAGTAGGGGATTGAGGGATAGAAGCTAAATAAGCTGACTCTGCTAAAGTTAAATCTTGAGCGCCTTTTGAAAAATATGTTTTTGTCGCTTCTTCTATACCGTAGATGGTGCCACCATAGGGATTCTCGTTCAAATAGTGTTCGAGTATTTTTTCTTTCGACATTGACTTGTCTATCTTGATCGCGAGCACCCATTCTTTTATTTTTCTGGCAAGAGTTTTCTTTTGGGTCAACAAGGTGTTTTTTACAAGCTGTTGAGTGATGGTTGATCCACCTTGGGTAGGACCACTTCCGCCAAGGAGGTTCGTCTTTACTGCGCGCAGTATCGCCTTGATTCTTATTCCACTGTGGTTATAAAATTCAGAATCTTCGATGGCGATAGTGGCGTTCTTGATGTTTACGCTCATTTTATCAAATGAGACCTCTGTTTTTTTTACATCTTGATGTATATCATAAAGCAATATTTTGCCTGTACGATCGTAAATCTTTGTTGAGTTTAGGGTCTTCCTGTCTTCAAAAGAATTGAAGTCTGGAATCTTTAAAGAAGAAAGCCAAAAAAGCATGAATCCGCTTATCAAAACAAAAACACTGGCTGAAAGCAGGATCATATTTTTTAAGAAAGTCTTGCGAGGATGGGACCTATTCATCTATCCAATGATATCAGAGATATCAGAAAATTCAATATATTTCGAGCGTCAAACAAAACCCCCGCAATGCGGGGGTTTTGTCTTAGCGGTCGTAGCTATTTTCTTCGTCTCCTTCAAAGTCTTCCAGGGGTTCGTTATCCATTGCCAGCATTTCTTCATCACCTAGCTCTTTTTCATTTTCTTTCTCTTCTTCTTTTACTTCTTCGTCATCCATAAACAATTTATATATGAAATTAAATATTAATCGACCAAATTTCTAACGCAAAAAATATCTTTTGCTTATTTTTATCAAAAATATCAAAAACCAATTTATTTAGCAAGATTATAAATCTAAAAGTGTGGATAACTCTTTGTGACTTACCTCATATGCGCAAAAGCAGTCAAGGCTATAGCTATGGCGTCTAGTTCATCGTCAGATTCTTTTGCATTATTTTTAGGATTTTTTTTATCCACCAATATCTTTACCATCTTTATTATTTGCTCTTTAGTGGCTCTACCATAACCAGTGGTAGCGAGCTTTATCTGCGGTGGAGAAGCCTCAAATATTTTAAGTCCATTGATAGATGCTTCATATATTATCACTCCACGCACTTCGGCTACTTGCATCACAGTCTTTTGGTTTGTGTTCAAGAAAAGTGTTTCTATTGCTAGAATTTCTGGTTTCCATTTTTTAATTATATTTTTTATTTCTATACCAACCAATGAAAGTCTTTCATTGAATTCGAGTTTAGATGAAGTTTTAAAACACTCAGAAAATAAAACAGTTTCTTTTTTGTCGCCTTTATTCCCGCCTGAATGAAATTCATTTCGGGCAGGTTTTTCTAATATTGCTATGCCGAGTCTTTCATACCCCGGATCTATTCCTAAAATTTTCATAAATTATTCGAATTTATCCTCTTCTGGAAAATCAAAATCTAAATGCTCATATGCTTTCTTTGTGGCTACGCGACCTTTTGGGGTGCGTTCTAAGAGTCCGAGCTGGATCAAGTATGGCTCTATCACTTCTTCGATTGTGGCTTCTTCTTCAGACATCGCAGCGCCGATGGTTTTTAATCCTACTGGTCCACCGTTGAATTTTTCTATTAAAACTTCTAAGAATTTTCTATCAGAAGAATTTAGACCGATATCATCTATGGCGAGCATATTGAGCGCCTCTTTGACTGTCTTTTGATCTAAATCTTTTTTGTGCACTTGCGCAAAATCGCGAACTCTTTTTAAAAAATAATTTGCAGTGCGAGGCGTAAATCTACTTCGTTTTGCTATTTCTTCTAGCGCATCTTTTTCTAAATTTGTTTTGAGTAGCTTGCTAGACCTGTCCACTATCTCAGCTATTTCTTCATTTGAATAAAATTCCAAACGAAAAACTCCACCAGAAAATCTTGATCGGAGAGGGGAAGACACCAAGGCTACTCGAGTCGTCGCTGCGATCAAGGTAAATGGGGGAAGATCGAGTTGAATAGTGCGAGCCGAGGGACCTTTGCCGATGATGATGTCCAAAACACCGGACTCCATAGCAGGGTAAAGTATCTCCTCAACCATTTTATTTAATCTATGGATCTCATCTATGAAAAGTATATCTCCAGATGAAAGATTTGTCAGAATGGATGCCAAATCACCCACTTTTTCTATGGCTGGACCAGAAGTTATTTTTATTTGCTTGCCGGTTTCTTTAGCGATCAGATGAGCCAAGGTGGTTTTCCCCAATCCTGGTGGGCCGTAAAATAGAATGTGCTCAGGTATATGACCTCGTTCTTCCGCAGCTCGCAAGAGGATTTTTACATTGTCTTTTATGTGTTTTTGGCCAATATACTCGTCCCAGCGTGTAGGTCGGAGCGTTTGATCCAAAAATGACTCTTCTGTTTCAGGTTCTTTTTTCTGCTTTATATCTGTGTCTTTTTCAGTGTTTTTACTTGACATTGATTTCATTTTATGCTATACTTAATTTGTTGGTATTTATCAACAGGCTTTCCACATTATAGCATTTGCTCTGTGTGGAACCATAGTATAATTTCTTTGAAAGTTTTTTAAGTATTGTGAATTACGAAACTGTAAAATTTGTAAGTTTTAGAGCGGTAAGTTCTGGTCCGTACCCGATAAAATTTATAAATTTTACAGTTTCGTAATTCACGACTAAAGAGAACATTAATCTCTAAGCAATCAGCCATCGGTTATACAGGTTTGCGTAGGACGCCTTGGCGCTTTAATTAGTTGCTGGCGCTATCCTATAATGATTTGTTACTTTTAGGGCTTAGCTTTAGAAGGATTGTTTAGAGATTAATGTTTTTTTGTTTTTATTCTTCATTTAAATCCACTACACTCAGGACTTCTTCAAATGAAGTGATGCCGTTTAGTATTTTTACTATACCGTCTTGACGCATCGAAAGTATTCCCTGTGCGCTTGCTACTTTTTTTATTTCTCTTTCACTAGGATTTTCTGGCATTATTTTTTCTATAGCTTCATCGGTCTTTATCGCTTCAAATATCCCTATTCTGCCATTGTAGCCAGTCATATTGCATTTATCACAGCCCACTGGGGCAAAAAGTTTGATCGGCGCGTCTGGATTTATATTATAATTCGTTAAGCTTTTATTTTCTTGTTTTATGCTATCCATTATGATTTTTAATATATTTATTTCTTTTTCTGTAAGCGTTTGTTCTTTTTTACAATTCACACAGAGTTTGCGCACGAGTCTTTGTGCCATAGATAAAGATAAGGCAGATACCATTATTTTTGGATTTACACCGAGATCTATGAGGCGAGGAATAACACCGGCTGCATTGTTTGTGTGTAATGTAGAAAAGACCATATGTCCAGTGAGGGCGGCTTCTACGGCGGTATGCGCTGTCTCTCCATCGCGAATTTCACCCACCATCACTACATCGGGATCTTGGCGAAGCGCAGAACGAAGTCCTTCTAGAAAAGTATAACCTTTTTCTTTTTCTTCTTGGGTTTGGGTTATACCATTTAGGTGGTATTCGATCGGATCTTCGATAGTTATTATTTTTATTTCAGGATTGTATATTCTTCTCAAGAAAGCATACAGAGTGGTGGTCTTTCCAGAGCCGGTGGGACCAGTGACCAAGATCAAACCATTTGGTTTTTTTATTTCTTCTTCGATTACCTTGAAAAGGAATGGCTCTATGCCGAGCTCTTCGAGTGTCACCTGGATTGATTTTGGATCCAGAATACGCATTACAAGCGAGTCTCCATAAGCTCCGGGGACAGCCGAAGAACGGATATTTATTTCATCTTTTTCTTCTTCAATGCTAAATCTGCCGTCTTGAGAAGTTTTTGAAGATAGTTTCATTCCAGAGAGTAGCTTGATTCTAGAATTTAGTAAATGATAGATTTTTGAATCAAAAAATATCACATCGTGCAGTACTCCGTCTAAACGGATGCGGAGTCTAGCCTGGTCTTGTTCGGGTTCTATATGTACATCAGAAGCGTTCACAGCTATTGCTCCAGCAAGAATTATTTCAAGCATATGAGAAATTTTGTGAGTCGCTTTGCCATCTATGCAATTTTTTACTTGTTCGGTAATGTCTTGCATTTTTTTTATATTTTTTGCCACATCGCGCAAAACTTCGGCGGAGATATCTATACCACCTATTTTTGAACTCTCTGCCATAGAGAGTTCTTGGTATCTGGTCCAGACTTTTTCAAGACTAGCGAGTGAAACCATATAAAACGAAGGGATTAAATCTTTTCTGCTTATTTCGTCTTTGAGTTTTGCTATCAGATCATCATTTGGAGAACGGAGACCGATAAAAATATTTTTTCCCATTAGTTTAAATGGAGCTATCTTTAAATCGCGCGCATCTTTTTCAGGAATAGCACGCAAGGCTTCATTGTCTATAACTATTCCAGCGAGGTTTATATATGGTAGATTGTATTTTGACTCTGCCAGTAAGGCTACCAAACTCTCCTCCTCTTCTTTTCGCAAGTCGTTTAGCTGTTTATTTTGTTGTTCGTCATCAAATGTGGGCATAATTTAATTATGTAATTATAGCTCAAATCTACGAATTACGAAATAGGCAAAATTAGCAAATTCCCAGTCGTGTGGGACCTGTTTTGCTTTAGCAAAATGGAAGGAGCGATGGGAATTTGCTAATTTTGCCTATTTCGTAATTCGTAGCCAATAAATGTTATAATTCGCACAATGAAAAAGAATGGAGAAAAATTACTGGTGCTTTTGGACGCTCACGCTATAATACATCGCGCTTATCACGCTCTGCCGGAATTTTTGTCCTCCAAGGGCGAGCCGACAGGCGCTCTTTATGGACTTTCTAGTATGTTGATGCGGATAGTTGCAGATTTGAAGCCAGACTATATAGTCGCTTGTTATGATCTGCCTCAGAAAACTTTTCGTCACGAGGCTTACAAGGATTATAAAGCCGGCAGGGCAAAGGCAGATGATGCATTGATAGTGCAACTGAAAGATTCCAGAAAAATTTTTGAAGCATTTAATATTCCGATATATGATACCCCAGGATTTGAAGCAGATGATGTGTTGGGAACCATAGTGAAAAAATTAAAACCAGAAAAAGATTGCAAAATAATAATCGCCTCTGGCGATATGGATACAATGCAGTTGGTGGATGGTGAAAAAGTACAAGTGTATACCCTGAAAAAAGGGATAAACGATACTATTTTATATAACGAAGAAAAAATGATTGAAAGGTTTGGTTTCAAGCCCGCATTGCTTTCAGATTTTAAAGGTTTGCGCGGAGACACTTCGGACAATATTATTGGCATCAAAGGCATAGGAGAAAAGACAGCTACGAGCTTGATTGTGAATTTTGGAACAATAGAAGATATTTATAAAGCCATAAAAAAAGGAGATGAAAGTGTTTTTAAAAAAATAGGCATAACCCCGAGAATTTTAGAGCTGATAAAAAACAACGAAGAAGAAGCATTGTTTTCAAAAACATTGGCTAAGATCAGAGATGATGCGCCGATAGATTTTAAAATGCCAGAAAAGACTTTTTGGGAAAATGCAGAATTAAAAAAGATAGAAAATATTTTTGCGCAATTTGAATTCAGAAGTTTGTTTGCGCGACTCCGTGGTTTTTTTAAGAATGGGCAAAATACTAAGACCGAAAAAGGCGAAGCGCCAAGCGTGCTTGGCGCTTCGCCCATAGATGAATCCAAAGAAACATCTGAAAATATTGATCCTGAAGAATTACAAGAAACCTCCATAGCCCTTTGGCTTTTGAATTCTGATATGGGCAATCCATCTTTGGGAGATATTTTACTTTTTGCAAAAGCTAGTGATTTTGAGAAAGCACGAGAATATATATTTAAAGAATTAAGAGAAAAAGGCCTGGAAAAAGTGTATGAAGAAATAGAAAAACCTATAATTTCAATAATAAAAAAAATGCAGGACTATGGTATAGGACTGGATCAGGATTATTTTAAAGATTTGAGCGTAGGGTATCATAAAGAATTGGATAAATTGACAGCAAAGATATACAAGATGGCTGGATCCGAATTCAATATAAATTCACCAAAACAACTTTCCGAAATTCTTTTTGTTAAAATGGGTATAAAATCGAACAGAAAAAAGAATGCTAGCGGGTCGCTGTCTACAAAAGTCGAGATATTAGAAGAATTAGAAGAAGCAAACCCTATTATCACCGAGATACTTTCGTATCGTGAATTGCAAAAATTACTCTCGACTTATATAGATGTCATACCACAGATGGTAGGGGAAGACGATAGGCTTCACGCAAAGTTTTTGCAAAACAATACAACTACAGGCAGATTTTCTTCTCAAGATCCAAATTTGCAAAACTTGCCAATAAAAACAGAACTAGGTAAAAGAATCCGCAACGCATTTGTGGCAAAAAAAGGATATAAACTTTTGGCTTTTGACTATAGCCAGATCGAGCTTCGTGTGGCAGCAATGCTCTCTGGTGACAAAAAAATGACAGAGATATTTAAGCAAGGCAAAGACATTCACTCAGGGGTCGCGTCGTTTGTGTTTGGTGTACCCATAGATAATGTAGATGCAGAAATGCGTCGCAAAGCAAAAGTGATAAATTTTGGCATCATTTATGGTATGGGGGTGTCATCTTTGCGCAAGAGTCTGGGTGGAACCCGCAAAGAAGCGCAGAAATTTTATGATAATTACTTCAATCAATTTTCCGGAGTACGGGATTATTTAGAGGGGGTGAAAGTTTTTGCTATGAAGTATTCTTATACTGAAACTCTTTTTGGCAGACGCAGATATTTTCCAAATATAAACTCTAGAATTCCATTTTTAAAAAATATGGCGGAACGCACAGCGATAAATGCGCCAGTGCAAGGCACAGCTACTGCAGATATTATTAAGCTTGCGATAAGATATGTGGAAGAGGATCTGACAAAAGCAAATCTTTTAGATAAAGTACATCTGGTATTACAAATACACGATGAACTTGTTTATGAAGTAGAAGAAAGTGTGCTAGAAAAAGCAAAAGAAGTAATACAAAATGCTATGCAGACTGTTCTTTCACGATCATACTTACACTATAAAACATATATACCACTAGTGGTGCATGCAGGCTCCGGTGATAATTTTGGGGAAGTTAAATAAAGTTGATATTTTTGATTTTATGATATAATATATCTGTTATGGCAACGACAGTGGAAGCGGTAAATAAAATGGTTAGTGATGGAGCTCAAAAAGTGACGCAAGTTAACGCCGAGAGCGCAAAGACATACAGTGTGCACCATATATTGGCGCATTCCTATTTGTTTTACTTTGTGGCTTTTTTACTTGGGATGTTTTTTGATTTTATGTTTCCACTAGAGCTTTTCTCTCAATACGATCTATCTATCCTAGGCATTGTATTTTTGGCTGTTGGTACGGTCTTGGTGGTCTGGGCACAGAGATCCACGATGCATTTAAAAAGAGAAAATATGACCAAAGATACATTTTGTAATGGACCATATAGATATACTCGTAGTCCCACGAATTATGGTATTTTTCTTTCTTTGCTTGGCTTTGGATTCATAATGAATGCCTCGTTCATCATTATTTTTTCTTGCATTTCACTACTTGTGACAAAATTCATTTTTATAAAAAAAGAAGAAGAAATTCTCACTTCTAAATATGGCGCTCCTTATGTTGAATACAAATCGAGCGTGAAGTTCTAAAATGATCTATCTTTTTTGTGGCGACGATACAAAAAACAAACACAAAGGTTACAGAGAATTTATAAAAACTACGCCAAAGAGCATAGATACTTTTTTTATTGGTAAAAATGATTTTAATGATAGAGAAGTACAGAGTTTTTACTCTGGCGCTGGACTTTTTTTCTCTCAATGTTTAGTTGTCTTTACAAATATATTTGAAAAAGAATCAAATTTGGATTTTGTTTTGGAAAAGCTGGAACATTTTCAGAATTCCGAAAACACTTTTATTTTTTTGGATGGCAAGATCAACAAGCCAGTGCTCGATGCATTCAAAAAGATAAAAGCTAAAGTAAATCTTTTTGAACTGCCAAAAGAAAAGAAAGAAAAGTTTAATAATTTCTTATTGGCAAATGCGTTCGGTGATCGAGACAAACTTTATTTATGGACTTCATTCAGACAAGCAGTGGATCTGGGTGTAGGACTCGAAGAACTCACGGGCGTACTTTTCTGGAAAGCAAAGGATATGCTTTTGAAAAATAATTTTGGTAAATTCAAAAAAGAAGAATTGCAAAATTTTGCTACAAAAATCTCGTATCTTTTACCAGAAGCCCGCAAAGAAGGCAAAGATGCCGAGGCTGAGTTTGAGAAGTTTATTCTGGAGGCCTTTTAATATTTTTAATCTTATTTTTATGCACATCGAACCCTGTAAAAAATGTAAAAGATATAAAACTCCCTATGTTGCTGTAGATGGGGTTATTTATGATAGAGGAAAAGTCCTACTGATTAAGCGCAATATAAAAGGTCAAGCTTTTTATGGTCATTATGCTTTGCCGGGAGGTTTCTTGGAATACAACGAGCAAGCCGAAGAAGCAGTAGTTCGTGAAGTCTGGGAGGAAACTGGCCTGAAAACGGAAGTTAATCAACCAATAATCGTATACAGTGGTAAAGATCGTGATTCTCGTGGACATATTTTAAGTTTGTCTTATTCTTTACGGATAAAGAGTGGAGTCCTTAAAAATAATCAGACATCGAAAGAAGTAAGTAAAATTAAATGGTTCGATATAAATCATTTGCCCAAACTTGCTTTTGATCATAGAGAAATTATTCATACTTTCCAAAAACAAAGTAAAATATTTAGAAGTTATAATGGTTGGAACTTAAATAAAAAATTGGTTTTCTGTTCACATTCTAGACATCTTATGCACGCTTCACTTCTAATTTGTAAATATGTCATAGAAGAAAATTGTGTACCTATAAATTCCTTTACGAATTTCGGATACTTTTTATATGAGCTTGTACCTCGTCACGATATTGCAGAGAGCATAAATAATATTATAAATAAATGCGATGAACAATGGGTCTTTGGTTCTATTTCCGGAGGAGTAGAAATGGAAATTGAAATGTGCAAGAGTATTGGAAAGAAAATACGCTTTTTTGATTTGTCTGAAGAAGAATCTCCTTGTCGGATCGAAGAAACTACAGAAAGTTTTTTGCGAAAGAAATACAAAAGAGGAAGAAGCAGTTCTAAATCAAATTAATGATAGGTTGAGATTTGTTAATGATAGGTTGAGATTTGTATAATTTATTTTAATTTAATTCAGTTTTTTCAATCTCAAAATATCTGTGCTTTAGAGTGAAAAACAGGAATACTAGAGTTATGAAAAACCCAATGCTTATCAATATACCTTTGCCGGAGAGTATATTTCTGATTAAGTAGAATGTGGGTATGCCTATAGTCAGATGCGCAGCAAAGCTTGCCAGAATGTATTTGAAAAAGTTAACTCTCAATAATCCTGCTCCATAACAAAAGAGCTCCATCACATTTCCGCCAAAGATTCTGAAAACAAAAATACTTTCTATCTCGTGTTTTGGATTCACTCTTAATCTTTTTATTTTTTCTATGATCTCGTCATCAAATATATTTTTCATAAAGCTCAATCCATATTTTTTGGCCAATAGGTATGCGATGGTTGATCCGATCATACTTCCTGCAAGGTCTGCTATATATGCGCCGAGCCAACCCAAGACGGGGATTGATCCTAGTGTAAACACTCCTCCGGGGATAGGTGGCCAGATAATACCAATAATTTTAGAGAAAATTAATATGAAATAGTAAAGTACAATATTTCTTTCTGACCATTCGAGAAATGTAGGAAAATATGCCGATTGAGTGAACCACATATAAGCAAGCAAAGTACCAAGGCCAAACAAGATAAAGAGAATTATGTGTCTGTAGTTTTTTATGTGCATTTCGTTGTGCGCCCGGCAGGAATCGAACCTGCGACCATCTCCTTAAAAGGGAGCTGCTCTACCGACTGAGCTACGGGCGCGAATAATACAAACATTGAGCCTTGCCCGAACAGCTGATGCTGGCGGGTACGGGCGCGAAATAGTGAACAAGCTCAAATATACAGTAAAAATCGCCAAAAATCAAGAATGTTGTTATGTGTTGTATGATTAACATAGAATAGTAAATAATCTGGAGCATCCTCCAGTTGGTTTTTGTTTTAAAAAAGAGAGTTTAGTATGTTAAAAGCGGTCTTTGTCAAATGGTCAGGTGTCATCCTTGTGCTGTTGATTCTTCTTGTGGTTGCATTATTTCTTTCAGGGCAACTTCTTAAGGAAGAAGTATCGGGGATGGTCAAAGATCTTGAAGCTTCCTCGTTGAAGTCGGAGGCAAAAAAGATACTGAAGGGTTTACGGTATATCCGAGATACTGCTTCAGGACAATGCATTATGGTTGTGTTTGAATCCAGTCAAAAACAACCAAATGTCATAGGGGTATGCCCCTGCGATTCGATTCCCCAAAATTTAATTATCGAGGTCGAAGACGAACGGCCTTGATGAATATCTGCCAGCATACTCTCGAGTGTGCTGGCAGATTCTTTTGTGTTTAATAAGTGTTCAAAAAAGATAAAAGAATGTTAACATAGGATATTATGTCCAAAGATATATTTAAACTCAAGAGTCATTTTGAGCCGGCTGGTGATCAACCAGAAGCTATTTCGCTTTTATTAAATGGGCTTAAAGAGGGTTTTAAAAAGCAAACTCTTTTGGGAGCTACTGGTACAGGCAAGACTTTTACCATGGCAAATGTCATAGCCAAATGGGGCAAGCCTGCGCTCGTGATAGCACACAATAAAACCCTTGCTGCACAGCTTGCTTCAGAATTTCGACAATTTTTTCCAGATGCCGCAGTGCATTATTTTGTTTCTTATTATGATTATTATCAGCCCGAAGCGTATATGCCAGTGTCGGACACTTATATTGAAAAAGATGCGCAAATAAACAAAGAAATCGATAGATTGCGTCACGCTTCTACCCAAGCCCTTTTGACTAGGCGAGATGTTATCATTGTCGCTTCTGTTTCTTGTATATATGGTTTAGGAAGTCCCGAAGAATACGAAAAAGAAAATTTAAAACTTGAATTGAGCACAAAGATAGGCCGAAATGAATTGATGAAAAAATTGATTGCTATTCATTTTGACAGAACAAATGCAGATCTGAATCCAGGAACTTTCCGTTCACTTGGTTCTAGAATAGATGTGATGCCAGTGTCTGAAACATTTATGTATCAGATAGAAATCGAAGGAGAAAAGATTGTAAGAATAAGAAAAATAGATCCTGTAACATCCGCTCTTTTAAAAGAAGAAGAAAGTATTTTTATTTTTCCAGCCAAACATTTTATAACCGAAGATAGTAAAAAGAAAAAAGCTCTTGTTGAAATAAAGAAAGAATTAAATATGCAGCTCAAAAAGTTTGAGAAAGAAGGCAAGTTGCTTGAAGCAGAAAGAATCAAACGCAGGACAAACTATGATTTAGCGATGATAAAAGAAGTGGGCTACTGCAGTGGCATAGAGAATTATTCCAGGCATCTCTCTGGTAAAAAAGAAGGTGAACCACCGGAAACACTGTTGTCGTATTTTTCTCCTGATTTTCTCACTATCATAGACGAATCGCATGTCACATTACCTCAACTCCAAGGTATGTATGCAGGAGATGCTTCGCGTAAAAAAACCCTTGTAGAATATGGTTTTCGTCTACCTTCGGCTAAAGACAACAGACCCCTCAAGTATGATGAATTTGAAAAAAGAATAGGACAGGTGATATATACCAGCGCCACACCTTCAGAACTAGAGCGCACAACAAGTGGACAAATCGTAGAACAAATCATTCGTCCTACAGGGTTGGTAGATCCAGAAATTTCTGTGCGACCTATTTTAGAAAAGGTTAATTATGGTGGGCAAATACGAGATTTCATCGGGGAGACAGAGAAAACTATCAAGAAGGGTTTTCGAGTGCTCGCTACTACTCTGACCAAAAAGATGGCAGAAGAACTTTCTGCGTATTTAAAAGACCTGCCTCCTGCCCGCGCAGGCGGGGCGCAGGCAGGAAAAAAAATAAAAGCAGAATATTTGCATAGCGATATAAAAACCATAGATAGAATAAAAATACTGACACAATTCAGAAAAGGTGACTTTGATGTTTTGGTTGGGGTAAACCTGCTACGAGAAGGTTTAGATTTGCCCGAAGTTGCGCTCATTGGCATCTTGGATGCAGACAAAGAAGGCTTCTTGCGTTCAGAAACATCTCTCATTCAGACTATTGGTCGCGCGGCGCGAAACGCAGAAGGTAATGTGATACTTTATGCCGATAATATTACTGGCTCAATGGAGCGCGCGATAAAAGAAACGACTCGCAGACGCAATGTCCAGCTCGCTTACAACAAAAAGCACAGCATTACTCCAAAGACGATTATAAAAAAGATAAAAGATATCACGCAGGAGATGGAGAGCGAGCACGCAAAAGCAGTGAACGCAGAATTGTCTTTGGATGTGGAACTTTTCAAAAAAGCATTTGCAAAAAGCAAAGATAATAAAAATAAAAATGAATCTGAAAGTATAAAAAACACAATGCTTTCAGACGAAGAAAGAAACAAAATGGTTTATGAAAAAATAATCAAAATAAAAGAAAAGGAAATGAATAAAGCGGTAAAAGAACTCGACTTTGAAACTGCAGCAATTTTGCGAGATGAAATATCCGTGCTTTTGGAAAAGACTAAAAATGTGTTATAATGTAGTTGTTTAAATATAGATACACACCCGCTATGAATATTGGCGGGTGAATTATGCGTTATGAATAAAGAAAACCTAAATAATATAGACAAAATAACAGTTAAAGGCGCGCGGACACACAATCTAAAAAATATAGATGTAGAAATGCCACGCAATAAAATGGTGGTGGTTACCGGTGTGTCTGGGTCTGGCAAGTCTTCGCTTGCTTTTGACACCATATTTGCTGAAGGGCAGAGGAGATATGTGGAATCATTATCCTCATATGCGCGGCAATTTTTGAATCAAATGCCAAAACCCGATGTGGATGAGATCACTGGTTTGTCACCGGCAATATCCATAGATCAAAAATCCAGATCAAACAATCCACGGTCTACAGTGGCGACGATAACAGAGATATACGATTATCTGCGTGTAATGTATGCGCGCATTGGGCATCCACACTGTCCGACTTGCGGTGAAGAAATAAAGAAATTATCAAACGAAGAAATCATAAATTTTATTTTAGAAAAAATAAAAGCGGTCAGTATCACAAACAAAAAGAATAATAAAAATAAAAAAGAAATCTTGGGGGTAGAGTGGGATGAGACAAAAATAAATATTTTTTCTCCCATAGTACGAGGTAGAAAAGGGGAATACTATCAATTACTTTATGATTTACTCAGCAAAGGTTTTGCTGAAATTCGCCTAGATGGAGAGATAAAAAAATTACGTGAACAAATAATACTTTCGAAAAACAAGAAACACAATATAGAAATATTGGTTGATAGTTTTGCTGTACACGAATTTAAAAATATAGAAACTATTCGCGCCAGACTTTCTGAGGCGGTAGAGCGAGCATTGCTAGAGTCAGATGGTTTAGTGACGATATCTATTGATGTGGAAGAATTCAAAATGTCGGCTAAATTTGCTTGCAAGAATGACGGTTTTTCTTTCCCCGAAATAGAACCACGGCTTTTTTCCTTCAATTCACCTTATGGCGCTTGCCCAGCTTGTAATGGACTAGGTTCGAAATATTTTGCAGGTGAAGAACTTTGCGATGCTTGCAAAGGTGCAAGACTTCGCCCTGAAGCGTTAAATGTATTCATCAGCGCGGGACAGAAGAGAAAAAATATTTTAGAACTCGCCACTTTTTCTATAAAAGAAGCATCGGAATTTTTCAAAACATTAAAACTTTCTGTGCAAGAAAAAGAAATATCTTTGCCTGTAGTGCGAGAGATAGAAGCGCGATTGCAATTTATGCTCGATGTTGGACTCGATTATCTGCAACTCTCAAGAAAGGCAAACACTCTTTCTGGTGGGGAGGCGCAACGCATTAGGCTTGCATCACAACTCGGTTCTCGTTTGGTGGGCGCGTTGTATGTTTTAGATGAGCCGACTATAGGTCTACATCAACGCGACAATGACAGGCTGATAAAAACTTTGCAAAATCTACGCGATCTAGGCAATACTATTTTAATAGTCGAACACGATGAAGATACTATATATGCCTCGGATTATATAGTAGATATTGGTCCATACGCCGGAGTGCACGGAGGCAATGTTGTGGTTTCTGGTTTTCTAAATGATCTTCTTACCGCCAAGAAAAATATTAGCAATTCTAGAACATTATCCTATCTTCGTGGAGAAACAAAAATAGAAGTGCCAGAAAAGAGAAGAGAAGGCAAGGGTGCGCTTCGTATTGCAGGTGGAAAAGTTTTCAATATTGATAATTTAAATGTTGAAGTCCCTCTTGGGGTGATGACATCTATCACAGGTGTATCTGGTTCTGGTAAAAGTTCATTTATGTATGAAATTTTATACAAGAATCTGCAAGCGCGATATGAAAGAAAATATCGCACAGCAAAGGTTTTTAATTGTTCCGCTTTTACAGGTACGGAATATTTATCACGGGCGATTTTGATAGATCAGTCTCCAATAGGCAGGACTCCTCGTTCAAATCTGGCTACCTACACTGGAGCATTTACTCATATTCGTGATTTGTTTGCGACCACTGATGAAGCGCGGTTACGAGGTTGGAAGTCCAACAGGTTTTCTTTCAATGTAAAAGGTGGCCGTTGTGAAGCTTGCGAGGGCAATGGTGAGATCGCTGTAGAAATGCATTTTCTACCGACGGTGTATGTGACCTGCGATGTTTGTAACGGAAAAAGATTCGATAAAGAAACTCTGACAGTAAAATACAAGAAAAAAAATATTTATGAGGTGTTAAAAATGACAGTGGAAGAAGGTCTGACATTTTTTAAAGATATCCCAGCTATCTCTGATCGTTTGCACACTTTGATGGGCGTGGGACTCGGATATTTGGAGCTCGGACAATCAGCTACCACTCTTTCTGGCGGGGAAGCACAGAGAGTGAAAATCTCTAGCGAACTTTATCGTCCGCATTTAGAGAAAACTATTTATCTTTTAGATGAGCCCACTGTCGGATTGCATTACGATGATGTGGCCAAGCTTCTTGAAGTTTTAAATAAACTTGTTTCAAAAGGAAATACTGTGGTCTTGATCGAACACAATCTGGATGTGATCAAAAATTCTGATTATATTATAGATATCGGACCTGAAGGTGGGGTAGATGGCGGAAAGATTGTGGCCAAAGGTACACTTGAAGAGGTAGCAAATAATATCAAAAGTCATACAGGTAAATATTTAAAGAAAGTTTTAAAAAAATAAAATGAATTTTCTTAATTTTAAAAAATTCAACTTACCTGATACTCCAGGAGTATATTTTTTTCTAAAAGGGAAAGAAGTTTTGTATATTGGCAAGGCAACTTCGCTCAAAGACAGAGTGAAAAGTTATTTTAGTAAGGATTTGATAGAGACTCGTGGGCCTGTGATTCTAGATATGGTATTCAAGGCAAACAAAATAAAGTGGCAGATCACAGGCAGTGTGCTCGAGGCATTGATATTAGAAACAGAATTGATAAAAAAACATCAGCCAAAATATAATACAAAAGAAAAGTCAGACAAGAGTTTTAATTTTGTTTGTATCACAAAAGGTCATCTACGCTATGGCGTAGATGACCTACCAAAGATTCTTATAAAAAGAGGGAAAGACATACAAACACAGGCCCAAAAATTCAGTAGAATTTTTGGGCCATATCCAAATGGCTCCCAGCTCAAACTAGCTCTCTCTATGATCCGCAAGATTTTTTCGTTTCTAGATGACAAAAGCAAAAATTATGAAGAATTTTACAAGCAAATAGGCTTGATTCCAGACCTCGAAGACCATCGAATGTATTTAGAAAATATAAAAAATATCAAACTCTTTTTTGAAGGCAAGAAAAAAAGAGTTTTGCAAAATTTAGGGAAAGAAATGAAGATGTATGCGAAAATTCGTGAATTTGAAAAAGCAGGAGAGATAAAAAGACAAATGTTTGCTTTGCGACACATAAATGATGTGGCTTTATTGAAGGAAGAAAAGAACACGAAGCAGTTGCTTTCTCGCGACTCGCACTCGAACCTGGATGTAGTCGACGAAAGTAATCGTGCGTATGTCGCAGAAAGCACTCCTTCGTGTTCTTTTCGTATCGAAGCCTACGATATTGCGCATATGTCAGGTAAAAATATGGTGGGAGTTATGACTTTGGTAGAAGACGGTGAGCCAAATAAAAATGAGTACAGAAAATTTAAAATTAAATCACAACCAGATGCGAATGATACTGGTGCATTAAAAGAGGTTCTTGAGCGCAGATTTGCTCATAAAGAATGGGCATTCCCTGATTTGATAGTCGTCGACGGAGGTATAGCCCAGATAAATGTAACTAAAAAAGTTTTATCAGAATTGAGTTTACTTATTCCAATTATCTCTGTTTTAAAAGACGAAAAACACAAACCGAAAAACATTCTAGGTGATAAAAATATCGCCAGAAAATATGAAAAAGAAGTCCTGCTAGCAAACAGCGAAGCACACCGATTTGCTATAAAATATCACAAGGACTTAAGAAGCAAGAATTTTTTAAAATGAAAAACAAAAAAGAGAACATTTTAATACTGTACAACATTAGAAGCACGCAAAATGTAGGCGCTATTTTTCGTACAGCTGATGCTGTGGGCATAAACAAAATATACCTTGTAGGTTATACGCCTGCGCCGATTGATAGATTTGGTAAAAAGCGAAGTGATATAGCAAAGTCTGCGCTCGGCGCAGAGGAGTTTGTATCTTGGGAAATTAAAAAAGGTTTACCCGCCCTTATGCGTAGCTTGAGGCGGGAAAAATTTCAGATTATTGCCATAGAACAAGGTAAAAATTCTATAAACTATAAAAAAGTAAAAATCCAAAACAAAAACGCCTTTATAGTGGGTGAAGAAGTGAAAGGAATACCAAAAAATATTCTAAAAAAATGCGATCTAATAGTCGAGATCCCAATGCGAGGTAAAAAAGAATCCCTAAATGTTTCGGTAGCTACCGGCGTGGCTTTGTTTGGAATCTTGAATATCTAGATATACTATAAAATAACACGATCGTATAGTTTCGTAGCATACGGTTTTATTTCTGATGCACAGGGCAGAAGTGCGCGCTACGGCCATTGATTATTTTTCTTTCTATTTTACCTTTACAATTCTTTTTTGTGCATTTTTCTCCGGTTTTTCTGTATGCTTGATGATGAAGTTGGAATTTCCCTTTTTCTCCATCGATATTTCTATAATCTGACATAGAGTCTCCACCGAAATCTATCCCTTTTTTCAAAAGTTCTTTTATGACCTTGAATATTTCTTTTAGTTCGGCTTCTTTTATCTCTGATACTTTTCTTTCAGGATGTACGCCCGCGCGCCAGAGTATTTCATCGGAATAAATATTGCCTATACCTGCAATAATGCTCTGATCCATCAGCACGGTCTTTATTTTGCCATTTGGTTTTTTACTTAAGCGTTCTTTTAATATTTTTAAATCAAATGTAGGGGAGAGTGGTTCTGGACCTATGTTTTTCAAGTGTTTACTACTGTGAGCCAACTTTGTATCTAGCAAAGTCACCTTGCCAAATTTTCTAGTGTCTGAAAAAGCGAGGTGTTTACCATTTGAAAAACTGAATACTAAATGTAAAAATCTGTTGAAGGGGTCTTTTAAGGGGCCATTTTCTACTGGAGTCCAAGACCCAACTCTTTGCCCTCCCCTTAATAAGGGGATGGTTTGGGAGGGGTAGTATTTATATTTACCAAATAACAAATGCCCAGTCATTTTCAAATGCACTAGTATTGTCTTTCCTCCTGAAATATTTATCAAAATATTCTTTGCGCGTCTTTCTGCTGATAATATTTTTTTATTTAAAATTTCTTTTTTAAAATATGCGAAAAATTTTGGGTTGGCAGCCGTGTCGTTTTTTCTTTTGTCTTTGGTGTCTAGATCTGTCCAAACATCTTTTATGATTAGGCCTACTACCTTGGATCGTAGGCCTCTTGTTGTTGTTTCTACTTCTGGTAATTCTGGCATATTACTTATTGCTTAAGATTTTTAAAGCCTGTTTTATTTTTGCATTCGTGTCTAGTGTGGACGGAATATTTTTAAGCGTTTCACGAGCTTCGTTTTGAGAGTACCCCAAAGATTTCAATGCTTCCAATGCATCCATTTCGCCCTGAAGGGAAGTATCTGTCTTATTTATTTTCATTTTGTCTCGTAGCTCGATAACTATTTTCTCTGCTGTTTTTTTACCGATACCGGAAACTTTAGTCAGGTATGCTGTGTCTCCAGTGCCTATCGCGCTCTTTAGTGTGTCTATAGATGCTACGCCTAGAATATTGAGCGCGCCCTTTGGGCCTATACCAGACACACTGATGAGCATTTCGAAAAATTCCAATTCTTCGCGTTCCAAAAATCCGTATAGATCAAAAGCGTCTTCACGAATATGCGTATGTATCCAAAAGAAGGCACTATTTTCTTTGTTTGCATTTAAATGAGAAAGAGTGTCAGGAGATATGCTGATTTTATACCCTACTCCAGCGGTCTCGACTATCACAAATTTATCTGATTTTAGTGTTATTGTGCCTCTGATGCTTCCTATCATAATGAGTATTATAGCATATTGCTTTTTTGGGGCTTTTATGTTAATTTATTCTTATGCCAATAATCAAATCAGCAAAGAAAGCTATAAGAGGTTCTCTCCGCAAGAAGGCTTTTAATGATCGACAAAAACACTTGATGAAAGATGTCATCAAGAAAATCCAAAAACTTGCAAAGACAGACAAAACAAAAGCGCAAGAGCTCCTTTCTTCTGTTTATGCCATCATAGACAAGACCGCTAAAAAGGGCGTCATCAAGAAAAACAACGCCGCTCGCAAGAAATCTCGCCTTGCAAGACTTGTAAAATAAACTATGTTTGTAAAAATTTTCATCTCAGTTGTTTTTTTACCTTATATGTTGACAGCAATTCTTTTAAAGAGAATGAAAAATTATTGCAAAGAGAGAAACTGGATATTCTTAGGTGATGTTTTATATATTGTTGGTTTTCCTTTCAGTTTGTACGACTTTATGTTGTAAAACTTGATTCAAGAATAAAGATAATTCTTCACCTTTTATTTCTTTGAGTTGATTTGATTTCAAATTGCCAAGTTTTATATTCATAATCCTTTCTCGTTTCAGATCGGCTACTTCTTGGAATAGCGCAGAACACATTCGTCTGATTTGATGTTTCTTGCCTTCGGTCAAAACTATTCTAAATGTAAAATCATTCAGTATGGTGACTTTGCATTTTTTGGTTTTGTAGTTTTCTATTTTTACTCCTTTTTCCATATTTGCTTTAAAGCTAGAACGCAATTTGTTTGAAGTTTTTACCACATATTCTTTCTCGTGAAAATATTTTGGATTTAGCAAATGGTCTGTGATACGGCCATCATTAGTGATGATGATAAGCCCGTGCGAGTTTTTGTCGAGTCTTCCGATAGGGAAAATATCAGATGGCAACCCTTGCACGCGTATCATATCTTTAATTTCTTTTTCTTCATCTTGAGGCGAATGAGTGATGACACCTATGGGTTTGTTGTAAGCAAAATACACGAAATGTTTTTTTTCTTTTTCATTTTCTTTTACCTTGACAGTGTCGCCTTCGTTTACCTTACTGCCTAATAACGCAAGTTTGCCATTTATAAATACTTTCTTTTTTGCTACCAATTCATCCGCGCCTCTTCTGGTAGAAATTTGCTTGAAAGCCAAGTATTTATTTATGCGCATTGGATATAGATTTTCCATTTTATTTTTTTCAGGTTACGAAATTAATGATTCTCCCTCTCCTTCGGGGAGGGTCGGGGTGGGGTGAATTTGTAACCTAGTCAGTATAACATCCTAAAACTTAAAAACGGACGCCAGGCGTCCGTTTTTAAGTTTATTAATTTTTAATGGTGATCGCTAGGCACATTTGTTGGATTGCTATTTGCTGGTCCCTTGTATGCTTTCTTGACTGCGAGTACGAGCAGAGTTCCGAGCATTATGAGTATCAACCATCCGAGCAGTGTGCTTGGCAAGAATCCATCACCACCTAGGAATGCTAATGCTCCGAATTGTGAATCACTATTGCCATTAGTGCTGACATTGTTTGTAGAATAAGCGAATACTTCTTCTTGAGTGTTATTGTCTACTATTGTATAGGCCATATTTGCTGACACTACCACGATCTTATTTACCTCTGCATCGCCAGATACTTTTACTCTCATTCGCACTACACCTTCTTCTTGTGGCGCTAGACTTCCGATATTTGCTATGAGCGCGCGATCGTCAGTGGAGAACGAACCACGGCTAGCCTCGATGAATTCTAAATCTTTCGGCATTGCGACTTGCAATATAACATTGCGCAAGCTTCGAGTAGAAGAAACATTTTTGTAATTTATGATGTACTCTAATGTATCTCCACGGCGGATTGACTCACCATCTCGGCTGACGGTCAAGGCTACGAGTGATGGGCGAGATGTGCCGTTGTTTGTATTGTTAGTGACATTTGTAGTGTTGTTTGTCGTGTTTGTGGTTGTTGTTGTAGAGCTCGCATTTGTTCTGAAAGATACTACTTCTCCATAATATGTACCATATGCATTTTTCATCACCGCTCGGTAGAAATATGTTTTACTAGAACCCAAGCTAAACAAACTTTCACTAAATGAATTGCGGACATCACTGCCTATATTTTGTAGACCTGTTTTTATGCCTAGTCCATTTGAAACATCGGATTCATTGACGCTCCATTCAAACCATCCAGTGTTATCTAGAGAAGTATCTGTCAAACCCAGACCATTTAATCTAGCGCTAGTGCTGCCGATACTTGTGGCAAAAGTAGTGACTGCTGCACAAGAAGAATTTGTACAAGGATTATTTGTAGGAGTTGTGGTATTGCCTGAAGTAGTGAATTGCACTGTACTGCCGTATATAGTCTGACCATTTGAATTTTTCGCTACTGCTCTGTACGAATATAAAGTGTTTGGAGAAAGTCCTGTCAAAGTGTCGCTGAAGTTGCCTGAAGAATAGCTGTAATGAGAAATGTCATTTTTCTTTATGTTTGTGTTGTATCCTACTCCGTATTCAAACCATTTTACAGAAAAATAATTGCCATCAGTATTTAAGTATCCATTTAGTGTAACAGTAGTGCTTGAATTCACACTTGCAGAATTTGTAGTGACATAGGCATTGCCACAATTGCTGGTACATCCGCCACTGTTACCACCAGTAGTAGTGAAAGAGTATTCAGTACCGCGTTTTTCTACGCCACTTGCATTTTTTGCCACTGCGCGGAAGTAATAAGTGGTATTTGAATTAAGGTTATCAGCATAGTAGCTGTAATTTGTACCATTAGTTGATCCACGATTTATTTTACTTGTTTGGTAACTATAAGAATATGAGTTTGTGCCATATTCAAACCAAGCTATCGCATCGCCATTGTCATTTGAAGAAACATAACCATTGAGTGTCGCATAATTGTTACCTATACTTGAAGCGCTATTTGTACTGACATATACATCGTTTTGGTTTTGATTATTGTTGACTGTAATATATTCAGAATCTGTTACACTGCCACCATTACCAGAACAAGATATAGAATAAGGCTTGCTTGTCGTAGGGTAGACTGTTGCAGAGCCGGAAGTATTTGTATTAGAAGTCCAAGAAGCTGAACAATAATTTGCATTGGAAGAACTCCAAGTCAATGTGACGCTATCACCATTTGTGATATCTGTGTCACTAGCAGATAGATTTACCGTCGGAGTCTGAGGATTAGAACTATTTACTGTCACTGTGACAGAATCAGAATCTGATCCTGCGCTGTTTGAACAAGTGACAGAGTATGTCTTTGTCGCAGTAGGGTAGACAGTTGCAGAGCCAGAAGTATTGTTGCTTGTACTCCAGTTGTTTGAACAATATGTAGGATTGTTGCTTGAGCTCCAAGACAAGACTATGCTTTCTCCAGCAGTGATATCTGTATCACTAGCAGATAGGTCTACAGTCGGCGCAAAAGTTTGCTGTGTTGTTTGTAAATTCACAGTGACAGATCGAGTGACAGGGGTAGTGTTTACTCCACCATTACAAGTCATACTGTATGTAGTAGTCTTTGTAAAATTACTTACTGTGTAGATGATTTGATTGTTGTTGTCCACCCTTCTGCCACCATTCCAATCATTTTGGCTTGAACTCGAATTACAAGTCGTAGCATTTTTGGTAGACCATTTTAGATCAAATGAACCACCGTTTGCTACACTAGTCTTGTTTGCGCTGAATGTAAGTGTAGGATTTGCTGGCTGACCAGAGACATTCACAGTCACTGAATCATTTGCCCCCACTGTGCCTTGGACTCCATTACAGAAAATATTGTAAGTCTTTGCGCTTGTGAGACTGCCAGTATTAAAAGTACCAGAAGTATTTTTGTTTCCAGACCAATTACTATCCGCGCTACCGCTTGCAGTACAAGAAGTATCGTTTGTATTTGTAGATGTCCAACCTATATTTATAGAATCGCCGTGAGGGATAGTGATGGATTCAACTTTATTTCCATTTTTATCGATAGCATAGATATTAACAGTCGGGTTAACTCTAGGTTGATTGACAGTAACAGATACAGAACCTTCACCTCTGCCAGTGCCATTGAGACATACCAATGTGAATGTGGTGTTTTTTGTGATAGGACCTACTTGGTAGCCAGTAGAATTTGGATTTACAGTTCTTTCATCGGTATTGTTGGCATATAGTTTACAAGAGTTGCCTGAGCTAGGAGTAGTATCCCAAGACAAAGTAACAACACTGTCTTTCTCTACAAGAGCGGTATCCTTGCCGTTTACTTTTAGTTTGACTGTAGGTAGAGGGCAAGATGGGGTGGTGAAAGAAGCGATGCTAGACTTGGTAGTCTTTGTATTTATCTCAGCCACCATTCTAAAACTGTATTGTGTATTTGGAGTCAATCTTTCGATTGTTTCTGAAAGTACCACAATGTCTTTGTTTTGGTAATATCTAGTGTCTGTTATTTTCACTGCATTTGGATTGTTTGATGTCCAATATTCAAACCAAAGCTGAACATTTTGTCTCTTAGTATCTATACTTTGAGTCAAAGTCGCTTTGTCACAATACTGTGTTTCATATTGAGCTTCTACTTTCACGACATTGCCAAATAGCCCTATTACTAGAGCTGACATAAACAATACTGATGTTAATAATTTTTTCATAATTTTATTTATA